>DGYFI06203__coassemble_857_pt1 | contig 134886 bp, 125 predicted proteins | sample DGYFI06203__metabat2_high_PE_014 | metagenome-assembled genome bin DGYFI06203 | reverse complement strand
CACATTTGATTCGTCGAAACTTTGTTCAGTTTTCAAAGGTCTACCAAACTGTCATTAGACAGCTTTTATATTTTATCACAGCTACCATCATCAAGTCAACAACTAATTTTAAGCAATTATTTGTTAGCTTTCAAACAAGCAGCTTAAATAATATATCATGCTGTCAAAACGATGTCAACGACCTTTTCGAAGCCGTTGCGTCGTCTCAAACAACGTTATTTACTATACCGATATTCGTCCCTAGTGTCAATAGCTTTCATTCATAAAGTTGAATTATTTTTAAAACATGAACGAACCATCACAAGCTACTGATTTTATTCACTTTTTTTTGCAAATAAGGACAAAAAAACGCAAGTCAGGCAATAATTGTCCGGCTTGCGTTTGTCGTCGTTACTATTTATTTTCCTTTTCGGGACGCATTGTTGGGAACAAGATAACATCACGAATTGACTTGGCGTCAGTCAGCAGCATTACCAAACGGTCAATTCCGATTCCAAGACCACCCGTTGGCGGCATCCCGTATTCCAGGGCCTGCACATAATCAAGGTCCACTGGTTCGGCCTCATCGTTACCGTTGGCCTTTTCCTTCGCCTGCATCTCGAACCGTTCCTTCTGGTCGATTGGGTCGTTCAGCTCACTAAAGGCGTTTCCTAACTCACTACCATCAACATACAGTTCGAACCGGTCAGTCATTGCCGGGTTCTCCTTGTTCCGCTTAGCCAGTGGAGAAACTTCAACTGGGTATTCGTAAACGAAGGTCGGTTGAATCAAAGTATCTTCGACGTATTCTTCAAAGAAGGCGTTCAGGATGTGGCCCTTCGTCCAGTATGGCTTAAAATCAATCTTATGGTCTTCCGCCAGCTTCTTGGCATCGTCATCAGTCATTGATTCATCGCCAAAGTCGATCCCAGTCTTTTCCTTCACCGCGTCGACCATCGTAATCCGCTTAAAGTCGCCACCGAGGTCGATTTCACGCCCCTGGTAAGTAATCTTCCCGTCATCAGAAACGACCTTGGCTGCCGCCTTAATGATTCCTTCCGTTTCGTCCATTACGTCCTGGAAGTCGAAGTAGGCCGCGTAGGTTTCCATCGTTGTAAATTCAGGGTTGTGGTGCGGGTCCATCCCCTCATTCCGGAAAATCCGGCCGAGTTCGTATACCCGCTCAAAGCCACCGACAATTAACCGCTTCAGGTATAACTCAGTTGCAATCCGCAGGTACATATCAATATCCAGGGCATTGTGGTGGGTCACGAACGGCCGCGCATTGGCCCCACCGGCCTGGGTGTTCAGAATAGGCGTTTCCACTTCAGTAAAGCCGTGGTCATCCATGTACTTCCGCACGGCCTTGATAATCGCAGTCCGCTGGTGGAAACGCTTAAAGCTTTCCGGATTGGAAATTAAGTCCAGGTACCGCTGCCGGTAGATGGTCTCCGGGTCAGTAACCCCTTCCCACTTATTTGGCAGTGGCCGCAACGCCTTGGACAAGAAGGTAATCTTGTGGGCCCGGACGGTCAATTCACCGGTATTAGTCTTGATCACATCCCCTTCAATTCCAAGGAAGTCACCAATATCAGCCCGCTTAAAGATATGGTAAGGTTCGTCACCCACCATGTCTTTCCGAGCGTAAACCTGAATTTTACCAGTCCGGTCCACGAAATCTGCGAAGCCCGCCTTACCACTGCTCCGCTTCCGGGTCATCCGGCCAGCAATCGTGACCATTTCACCCTTTTCGTTCAGTTCGTCCTTATCATATTGATCGTATTCGTCATGCAGGTCCTGGGCCAGGTGGTCGCGCTTAAAGCGGCGGCCAAACGGTTCGATCCCGGCCTCCTTGAGTTCTTCCATCTTTTCCCGACGGACGCGCATTTGATCTAGTTCTTGAGACACAGATTTCTCCTCCTCTGTTGTGTTTAGTTTACACTTCGTTGTTCCCGTTCAGCGGTCTTTTCGGCAAAGCGGTCAAAAATATCATTCATCTCTTGACGCGTCTCTGCTTCCACTAATGCCGCTTTAGCCCGTGCTGACCGGGGAATCCCCTTGAGGTAGTATGTCGACAGGCCCCGGAATTCCCGGACACCGATATATTCCCCTTTCAGGTCGATCAGACGGTTTAGGTGTTCCTTAGCCATCTTAATCTTCTTTTCCGCACTCGCTTCTGGGAGTAATTCCCCGGTTTCCAGGTAGTGCTCCGTCCGCGTCAGCATCCACGGATTGCCCATTGCGGCCCGACCGATCATCGCTGCAGTGGCCCCGGTCATATCAAGCACCTTCTTGGCGTCTTCCGGTGTCCGAATATCACCATTCGCCATGAACGGGATTGTTAGCTGACTAGCCACTTCCTTTAGTATATTCCAATCGGCGTGGCCCGTATACATCTGTTTTCGGGTCCGACCGTGCATTGCAATTGCGGCTGCCCCGGCTCGTTCGGCGGCCAGCGCATTTTCAACGGCGTAAATATGTTTATCATCCCAGCCGGTCCGCATCTTGACTGTCACCGGCTTCTTTACCGCGTCAGTTACGTAGGAGACCATCTCATAGACCTTCTGCGGATCCAGGAGCCAGCGGGCCCCAGCGTCAGTCTTGACCACCTTGTTAACGGGGCAACCCATGTTAATATCGATGACGTCCGCGGCGGTGTGCTCGTCAACGTACTTTGCCGCTTCCACCAGTGTTTCCTTGGTTCCACCGAAAATCTGGATGCCCATTGGGTGTTCGGTCGGGTCGACATCCATCATGTTCAGCGTCTTCTGGTTATGGTACATAATTCCCCGGTCGGAAATCATCTCACAGACCACGTAACCGGCACCGAATTCCTTACAAATCACCCGGAAAGCCGAGTTGGTCACCCCGGCCATCGGCGCAACCGCCACCTGGTTAGGAATTTCAACGTCGCCAATCTTCCACTTCATACTTTCACCTCATTACTGTAATCCGGCACAAGTGAGCTGGCTTCAATTGTGCATTTGATTTGTGGTTCGATAACCCAACCATCATAGCACAACCCGGTGGTGCGGGCCAAGTAACTACTTTTGGTCGGTGTTTGGATCCTTCGTTCCTTCCTTAGCAGCCGTTTCTTGATCAGCCGCCGCGTCAGCTAACTTTTTATCATAAATCAGCTGTAATTCATCTTCGGTAAATTCATACTTTTTCCCGCAGAATTGACAAACCGTTTCCGCATGGTGATCTTCGTCAATCAATTTCTTTAAATCGTCCGCACTGATGCTTTCCAAAGCATGGGCAAAGCGTTGCTTATTACAGTTGCACTCATAACGGACCGGCATTTTATCCAAAATCTTGAGCTGGTCACCGAAAAGCTTGCTTAAAATATCCTCAGGCGTATCGCCATCACGAAGCATCTCAGAAACTAATGGCAGGCCCTTGATCTTCTCTTCCAGCTTGCTGATTTCCTCATCGCTAGCCCCCGGTAGCACCTGGATCATAAAGCCGCCAGCGACCTGGATACTCTCGTCGGGGTTGACGAACACGGAGAGGCCGACCGCGGACGGGATCTGCTCGGATTGGGCGAGGTAGTAGGTGAAGTCATCCCCCAGCTCACCGGACACCAGGTTGACCTCACCCGTGTAAGGCGTCTTATCACCAGGCGCCATTTTGGTTACGGAGAGGGTGCCCTTCGTTCCCACGGCGCCGGCCACGTCGATTTTTCCCTTGCTGTTTGCCGGCAGGTTAACGTGCGGGTTGCCCATGTAACCCTTAACCGTTCCGTTCGCAGTTCCGTCAGCAATGATGTAGCCAACCGGGCCGTTCCCCTGAATTTTGACCGTCATCCCGGCCTCGCCTTCCAGACCGGCCGTTGCCAGCAGAACGGTTCCAATCAGCGTCCGGCCGAGTGCCGCCGATGATGCCGACCAGGTGTCGTGAATCTCGTGGGCCTTTTCAACCAGTTGGGTCGCGTTAACCGCGTATGCCCGGAACTTGCCATCTTCAGTTATACTCTTGACTAAGTAATCTGTCGTTTTCGTCATGATTGTTCCTCCTTATAAAATAAAAATAGGAGCCCCGCCAGTAAGGCGTGTCACTCCTATTCTAACATTGATTAAGCTTGGTGATCATCATCATCATCGTCTGACTGGTGGTCAGTTGGCGTTGTTGAATTATCAGCTGACTGATCCGCTTGATCTGCGTCCTGATGGTCGGCCAACTCTTTGTGTTCGTTAGCCTTGTCAGTCCGCTTCTCGTCTTCCAAACGTTCCAGGGCCCGCTTAGATTCTTCAAAGGTCTGAGCGTAGGCCTTTTCGTCAGCCTCCGCGTGGTCCTTGTCCGGAATCTTACCGGTCTTGTAAAGACTCAGAATTTCCTTTTCATCCAGCGTTTCGTACTTCAGCAGCGCTTCAGCAATTACCTTATGCTGTTCACGGTGCGTTTCCAGAATGTGGAGGGCTTGTTCATGCCCTTCATTCAGGATCCGGCGAACTTCTTCATCTACCAGTGCCGCGGTCTTTTCAGAGTATGGTGACTGGTCATAACCCTGACCAGTGAAGACCTGACCAGAGCTTTGCAGCTCAACCGGTCCGATCTTATCGCTCATCCCATACTGGGTTACCATAGCCCGGGCAATTTGGGTCGCCTGCTCAAAGTCGTTTGAAGCACCCGAAGACTGGGACTTGAAGATTAACTCTTCTGCAGCCCGACCACCCATCAAACCGGCGATCTGCTCTTCGGCGTTCTTCTTCGACATCAGCATTTGGTCTTCCCGCGGCAGCATAATTGCGTAACCACCGGCCCGGCCCCGTGGTACAATCGTAACCTTGTGAACCACGCGGGCGTCATTCAGGACCAGACCAACAATCGTGTGTCCAGCCTCGTGGTAGGCCACCGTTTTCCGTTCTTGGGCAGACTGAACCCGGTCGTGCTTAGCCGGACCAGCAATTACCCGGTCCTCGGCTTCGTCCAGGTCAGCCGCGTCAATTTCAGTCTTGTTCCGACGTGCGGCAAGCAGGGCCGCTTCGTTCAGCAAGTTTGCCAGGTCGGCCCCCACGAAGCCAGGGGTCTGCTTGGCAATTTCCTTGAGGTCCACGTCTGGTGACAACGGCTTATTCTTAGCATGAACCCGTAAAATAGCTTCACGGCCCTTGACGTCTGGGCGACCAACCAAGATCTTCCGGTCAAACCGGCCCGGCCGCAGAAGGGCTGGGTCAAGGACGTCAGACCGGTTGGTGGCAGCCATTACGATGACCCCTTCATCACCTTGGAACCCATCCATCTCAACCAGGAGCTGGTTCAGGGTTTGTTCACGTTCATCGTGACCGCCGCCCATGCCGTTGCCCCGACGACGACCAACCGCATCAATTTCGTCAATGAAGATGATCGCTGGTGCAGCCTTCTTCGCTTGGTCAAAGAGATCCCGGACACGGGACGCCCCGACCCCAACAAACATTTCCACGAAGTCTGAACCGGAGATGGAGAAGAACGGCACGCCAGATTCACCAGCAACCGCCTTGGCTAGCAGGGTCTTCCCAGTACCCGGAGGCCCCTCCAGCAAGACCCCGGATGGAATCTTGGCACCCAGCTTGGTGAATTTCTTTGGATTCTTTAAGAATTCAACTACTTCAACCAGCTCTTGCTTTTCCTCTTCTTCACCGGCAACGTCTGAGAAACGAACCTTATTCTTCTTGGCATCCGCTGGTTTCGCCTTGGTCTTTCCAAAGCTCATTACCCCACGGCCGCCACCACCTTGGCCAGCTTGGCCCATCATCATGTAGAAGAAGAAAATCATGATGACCAGTGGCAAGACCGTCAACAATAGGTTCATCCAGATACTATTGGATTCTTCGGCCTTAGTACTCAGCTTGACGTTGTGCTTGTTAGCATAGTTTTGCAGCTGGCTAACCGTAACGTCACTTTCGAGAACTGAGCTCTGGAATTGTGAAACCTTATTGTTGCGTTGCGTAGCTAAAGCAAAGCCATTGTTGGAGTTACTGTTGTTCGTCTGCGGCTTCCGGTAGCTCCCGGTCACCTTGTAAACCCCGCCATTTGGCTGAAGCTGGACACTCTTAACCTTGTTGCTCTTCAGTTCAGAGATAAACTCGCTCTGGGTAACCGTCTTACTCTGTCCGGTGGATTGGTTACCCCCGAAGAAAAAGTAGGCAATGCCCATAATACACAAGAACATCACTGCGTAGAAGAGAACGTTATGAGTAAAATTATTGTTACGCCGATTGTTGTTCATAACAACCTCCTATCTACCAGCAACTTAATTTAAATTGTACCCATTATCATAGCATACTTGACAATCATTGACCATTAAATTGCCAGCATTAGTTTTCACTGTATACAGATGGTTTTAAGACACCGACGTACGGCAGGTTCCGGTAATAGCCCTTGTAGTCCAAGCCGTAGCCCACCAGGAATTCGTTAGGAACCTTAAAGCCATAGTATTCAACCGCAACGTCAAACTCCCGTCCCTCCGGCTTGTTAAGCAGTGAGACCGTTTTGACGCTCTTGGCACCACGGTCTTTGAAGAGCTTTACCAAATATTCCAGTGTCCGGCCACTGTCAACGATATCTTCGGTAATCAGCACGTTCCGGCCCGTGACATCGGTCGTCAAATCATGGATCAGTTTGAGGTGCCCCGTCGTCGCAGTTCCCCCAAAGTAGGTTGAAACGTCGATAAAGTCGAGTTGGGCCATAATGTCCATTTTTTTGATCAGGTCGACGGTAAACAGGACCGCCCCGGACAGAACCGAAACAATCAGCGGGTCCTTATCCTGGTAATCGGCCGCGACCTGCTTTGCTAAGCGGGCAATTGCGGCCTGAATATCTTCCTCGCTGTACAGCACTTTTTCAATGTCGTTGTTCATGGTAAATCTCCTTTACACTTCTTTCATGCTAATTAAAACGTGGCGCCAGCGTTGCCGGTAATCGGCAGGGCGGGTAAACCAGGCCCACTTGCGGCCAACCAGCCAGACCGGCTCGTCATGGGCATCCACAAGAACCACTTGCGCCTGGCGGGCAGCATTGGAAACCTTTTGGTCAATCAAAATCCGGCGGACCAGCTGATGTCCCCCCTGTTTCAAACGCAGGGCATCCCCTGCCCGCCACAAACGCAACCGTAAGGGGAGCTGATCTGGTGCCAGCCACATCTCCTGCTCCGACGATTGTCCAACCGTATCATTCTTGGCAGCTATGACCCGGATGGCACGCTGATTGCTGACGCGGTACCATTGGCCCAATTCTACCACAGTCGATAAGCCATTTTGCCCTTTTCCGTGATTTTTCTTAGCAGGAACAAGTCGGCAGGATTGGTAATCCTTAACCAGCTGGTAGCCATTCGGCAGGGCCCAGGACTGCTGGGGGGCGGCGTGATTTTTCAATCCGGCCATCAATTCGTCCACTAACTGCTGCTTGATAGCGGGCAGCCGCTGTTCAAGCCACTGCTGGAGGACCAAGCGCTGGGCGACTTCCGGCAGCTCTTCCCAGCTGGTTAAGTGGAGCCGGTTGCCCTCGGCAACCCGAGCAAGCTGTGCTTGTACTTCCTGGGTCTGCCAGGCAAGCAGCGCCGCCAACTGCTGGTGGTAGCTGGTCAGGTGTTGCAAGAGCCGCGGGTTTTCCTTTTCCAGTGCCGGGAGAATCTGGTGCCGATAACGGTTTCGACTGATTGTCAGATCCTGATTAGTCGCATCCTCGTACCAGCGGATCCCCTTTGCCACCGCATAGGCACGCAGTTGCTGCTTGCTAAAGGGCAGCAAGGGACGGACTAGGCGGCCGCCAGCAAAGGAACGCACCGCCTCAATACCGACTAGCTGGTTGAGCTGGCCGCCCCGCACCAGCTTCATCAGCATTGTCTCCGCCAGGTCATTCTGGTGGTGGGCCGTTAGAAGAATGGGGCTTTGCCGCGCCGCCATCACCTCCGCGAAAAACTGGTAGCGAAAGCGCCGGGCCGCCGCCTCAATGCCGGTTTGGGGGTGGGTCGCCCGGGGCCAGTGCTTTACTAGCAAAGCGAGCTGGTGTTTCTGACAATAGCGGCGAAGGTATGCCTCCTCCTCCTGGCTTTGGCGTCGTAACTCATGGTTAACGTGGGCAACGGTGATTGCTGGCCGCAGCGAAGCGGGGAGGGAGGTCACCAGGGATAGGAGGGCCATTGAGTCGACCCCCGCCGAAACAGCAATCACTACCCGGTCATTCTTATCAAAAAAGCGACCCCTTTGCAGGTGCCGCTTAAACTGTTCTTCGAGTTTTACCATCGTATTAGCTCCGCCGGCCGCCACGGCCGCCACGTTTACCGTCGGTTTGCCGCTTGAGCGTTGAGAGGCGGGACTCACTTTCCTTGAGGTAGCCAGCCAGCATGTCATTAAAGTCTTCGTGCTGGTGCCCATGTCCATGGTGGCCGCCATTGCCGAAGCCACCCCGGTAGTTGCTTTGGTGACCGCGGAAATCATGCTGGCGGTTTTCATGGTGGAAGTGGTGCTTGTTTTCAGGATGGTGGCTGCCATGCTCTTCCTTTTGTTCGTGTGGCGCGGCTGCTTTCATTGATAGGGCAATCTTCCCATCATCACCAACCCGGGTTACCTTAGCCGTAACGGTATCGCCGACAGCCAAGACATCATGAACATCCTTAATATACTTGTCAGAGATTTGGCTGATATGCACCAATCCCGTTTGGTTATCATCTAAATCGACAAACGCCCCGAAATTCGTGATTCCCGAAACCTTGCCGGAAACCTTTGCTCCCACTTCAATTGCCATGAAACTAATAGTTCCTCCTCAAGTCATCCAGAATTTGTGATTAATTGTAGTTGAGTATACCATACCCACTTCCGAAAAAGGAACTAATTATCTAAATTATAGATAGTTTCACCCTTCTTCGAGTAGTTGTACTTAGCCCGGGCAACCTGCTGCGCATATTCCGGATCATGCAGCTGCTGAATTTGCTGTTTGAGCTGCCGGCTGGTCTTCCGCTGGCTTTGCAAACTAGCCTGGTACTGGGCAATGTTCCCGTTGACCTTAGCCAGTGTCCGTTTGCTTTGGAAAATCTGGATTCCCAAAATGATAAAAATCACCAAAAAGACCAGCATAATTCGCCGACAACGCTTAATATGAACCTGACGTTTTTGCTGATCAACCGAAAACTTGTGCACATATGGTGTTTCCAACTGTGAAACCTTATTGTCGCCCTGGCTTGACATAACTTTCCTCCGCTTTATTTACCGATAATAGTTTAAGTATAGCAAGGTTACGCATCAACTGTCTATATCAAGCCGGAAAATTATCATTTTTTTATAAAAAAACCATTAAAAGTCCTCTGCATAGGTTTCATCAACAATTTCGTACATATCCTCTGCTTCACTTTTCTTGGTTGTCTCAACAATCTGGTTGATTTTAACCGTCTCCGTCTTATTGCCAAATTTAATCGTCAGCGTATCCCCAGCTTTCACCTTGGTCGAGGACTTCGCTGGCAGGTCATTGACGAGGATTCGTCCCTGATCCGCGATTTCCTTAGCGACTGAGCGCCGCTTAATGATCCGTGACACCTTTAAAAACTTATCTAACCGCATCTTATTTCCTCCATTTACTTGCTCGTCTGTGTATTTTCTTCCGCCACGACCTGGCTAAGGCCACTGAGAAAGGTCAGCAACTGGTTGAGCCAGTCCGTTTGCGTCATCTTCGGCTGAATCACCAGCCGAACCGTCAACTGGCCATCCTGTTCCCCGAGGGTCGCCTTAAACTTTGTCCTTGCCAGGAGCTTGATAATCTGGGGCGCCTTGACTAAGTGGCTACCAGCAGGAGTAAAGGTAATCAGGATGTTGTCCCGCTGCCGCTTAACCTGCTCAATCATCGCTTCGTCGGCGTGCTGCTTCAATTTGCTAATCAGCAGGAGGTTGCCAACCGCGGCCGGGTAATCGCCAAAGCGGTCCAGCAGGTCCCCCTGGATTTCAAGCAGTTCGTCAGCCGTCTGCGCCTGACGAATTGCCTTATAGAGTTCGATTTTTTGCCGCTGGTCGTTAACGTAGCTATCCGGTAAGTAGGCTTCCACACCAAGTTCGACCTCCGTGTTGGCCCGGGCCGTCCGCTTCTTCCCCTGCTTGCGGGCAACCGCCTCGTTCAGCATCGAAGAATAGAGATCATAGCCGACAGAGTCGATGAACCCGTGCTGCTGCTTGCCAAGGATGTTCCCGGCCCCGCGAATTGCCAGATCCCTCATCGCAATCTTAAAGCCGGACCCCAGCTCGGTAAAGTCCCGGATGGCGGCCAGCCGTTTTTCTCCCTGTTCTGTCAGGACCTTATTCGGCTGGTACATAAAGTAGGCGTACGCGACCCGGTTGCTCCGGCCAATCCGTCCCCGAATCTGGTAGAGCTGGGCTAACCCCAGGTGGTCGGCATTTTCAACGAAAAGGGTGTTGACGTTCGGAATATCGACCCCGGTTTCGATAATCGAGGTGGTCACCAGGACGTCATAATTGCCCTGGATAAAGTCATACAGGACCGTCTCCAGCTCATTTTCGCTCATTTTGCCATGGATATAACCGATCCGGGCCTCCGGAACCTGGCTTTGCAACTTCAGCACCGTTTCTTCAATGTCATTGACCCGGTTGTGCAGGTAGTAGACCTGGCCGCCCCGGTTCATTTCCCGGGTAATGCCGTCCCGAATCGCTCCGTCATTTTGCTCCATCACGTAGGTTTGAATCGGGAACCGGCCCGCTGGCGGCGTCTCAAGGACGGATAGGTCCCGGACACCAAGCATCGACATGTTTAACGTCCGGGGAATCGGGGTCGCCGTCAGTGTTAGAACATCGACGTTATTCTTCAATTCCTTTAACCGTTCCTTGTGCTTGACCCCAAAGCGCTGTTCTTCATCAACGATTACGAGTCCCAGGTCCTTAAACTGAACGTCCTTGGAAAGGATCCGGTGGGTACCAACGACAATGTCAACACTGCCGTCCGCTAACCCCGCGTCGGTTTCCTTTAATTCCTGGTTGGTTTTAAACCGCGACATCAAGGCAATCTTTACCGGGAACCCGGCAAAGCGCTTGCTCAGGGTGTCAAAGTGCTGCTGGGCCAGCACCGTCGTTGGCACTAAAAAGGCGACTTGTTTGCCACCCGTGACGGCCTTAAAAATCGCCCGCATCGCCACTTCCGTTTTACCGTAGCCGACGTCCCCTACCAGGAGGCGATCCATCGGCCGCGGCTTTTCCATGTCCCGCTTGACCTCTTTGATGCTCCGCAACTGGTCGCGGGTTTCGTTATAGGGGAAGTTGGCGTCAAATTGTGCTTGCAGGTAGTCATCCGCGGGGAAGGCATAGCCCTTGGCAGCCTCCCGCTTGGCGTACAAGTCGACGAGCTCGTCGGCAATATCCTCCACCTTGGATTCCACCCGCCGCTTCGTCTTCGCCCACTCATTGCCACCAAGACGGTTGATCCGCGGAGGCCGGGATTCCGAAGAAACATACTTCTGGATCAGGTTAAGCTGGGTCACTGGCACAAAGATCTGCGCGTTGTTCCGGTAGTTGATAATCATGTAGTCCTGGTGGACACCATCAACTTCCATCGTCTTGATGCCGCTGAAGATACCAATCCCGTGATTGACATGGACTACGTAGTCTCCCGGCTTGAGGTCGGTATAGCTCTTGATTCGTTCCGCATTGGCCAGCTTTTGGACCCGGTGCCGCCGCTTCTTGACCTGCTTGAACAGTTCCCCCTCCGTGATAACGACCAGACTGGCAGCGGGCATCTCAAAGCCGTTATTCAGGCTCGCAGCGACCAGCTGGACGGTGTTGACCTGGAGCTGGTCAGTCCCCGTTTCGACCGCTGGGATACCGAAATCAGCCAGTGTGCGGGCAATCTGCTGGCGGCGTTCATTACCATCCGCCAGAATAACTACCGTTTGTCCCTGCTCAGTCCACCGTTGCAGCTCCGTTTTGAGTAACGGCATTTGTCCAAAGAACCGCTGCATCGGCCGACTAGTCAGCTCAACCAGCTGGTTGAAACGCAAGCCCCCCATCCCTTTCTTGAACAGGGCTCCAAAAAGCTGGGCATGGCGGTCTGCCTTGATTAAGTCTACCAAATCATTGCTTAGAGCCGGAACGCTGGCTAGCTGGTGGTACTTCACCTTCTCTTCCAGCCATCCCTGGTCCTCGTCAGCTAATTTTGCTGCGCGGTCTTTCAAGTGAGAATAGTCATCCAGGTAGAGCGTACCTTCCGTCCCTAAGTAGTCAAGCAACGAGTGCCGAGTTGGGTAAACGAAGTTGCTAAACTCTAACATTTCATTAGGAAGCCGGTGTTCGTTCAGGGCCGTGATCAATGGGGTAAACCGGTTGTTAACCTGCTGGAGGAGGTCTTCATTCCCTGCTTGGAGGCTGGCCTTGAGCTGGCTGAACTGCTGGTCCACCGCCGCCTGTACCCGGGAAAATTCCGCTGGGGGCAGAATCAAGTCGGTCGCCGGGAGGATTTCTACCTCCTCGACGTTGCCAACACTCTTCTGGGTGCTGGCGTCGAAGTAGCGGAGGGAGTCCACCTCAGTATCAAACAGGTCAATCCGGACAGGATTATCAGTGTTCAGGGCGTAAACATCGATAATCGAGCCCCGGATGGCAAAGTCGCCGGGACGCAAAACCATTTTTTGCAGCTGGTAGCCCATTGCGCTCAACTGCTGACGGGCCCGTTCCGAATCTAATTCTCCGCCAACGGTTACTTTCAGGGTTGCCTGAGCAAAGAACTCGGGAGCAACGACATTCCGCCGCAGGCCAGCCACCGAGGTCACCACTACGACGGGGCGCTGGCTGTTTAAGGCGTTCAACGCTTGCACCCGTTGCAGGCGGTAATTCGGTGAACTGGTAGCCACTTCGGCCGCAAGGACCTCTTCAACCGGAAACTGGTAAACCTGGTTGGCACCCAGCAGGTTGCCAAGATCATCCGCTAGTTCTTCCAGCTGGGTCAAACTATCAACCACCGCCAATACGGGTTGCTGGCTCTGTTCAACCATCCCTGCCAAAAGCATCGTCCGTGCCGAGCCCGAAATACCAGTCACCAGTTGCCGTTTAGCCGCTTGCCGTTGCTGGAGCAGTTGTTTAAACTCGGGTGATTTTTCAATAAAGTTTGTTAACCGCACCGCTCGCTTGTCCCCCTTCCAAATTAATTGTAGTCGTTCATCAGCTGGGCGAAGTCCTTGCCCTTAATCCAATCTTCCAAAGCGTGTTCAGCCCGTTCAACCGCGTCGTTGAACCGTGGCCGTTCTTCAGGTGTAAACTTGCCTAAAACGTGGCTAACCACCGTCCCGTGCTGGGGGTGGTCAATTCCAAGTTTAACCCGGTTGAAGTCCTTGGTCCCCAGCGCGTTGATAATGCTCTTGAGGCCGTTGTGGCCACCGGAAGCACCATGGGTTTTCAACCGTACCCGGCCCACTGGCATGTCCAGGTCATCATTAACGACTACCAGGTCGGCAAGGTCCAGGCCGTAATAATCTACCAGTGGGCCCACCGCCCGACCGGAATCGTTCATAAAGGTCGTTGGCTTAACCAGCATCACCTTTTCGCCGTTAATGATTCCGCTCGCCGCGACCGCCTCCTGTTTGAGATGGCTAAACGCGCCAAGCTGGTAGTCGCGCGCTAGTTGGTCAACCACCATAAAGCCCGTGTTGTGACGTGTTTCATCATAGCGGCTGCCAATGTTTCCTAAACCCACAATCATTTTCATCGTATTATTCATCCCTTCGCAGTCAAGAATACAAAAAGGCCGCACGGGAGCGTTTCCCGTCCAGCATTGGTTCCTTTATTATACCCTAGCTGCAGGGCAAACTAAAATAATTCACCCCACAGTGCTTTAATTCTTTCTCATTTTTCTCTCATATTTTACCAAGATATGGTATGATGATTAATGCACTTAATACAAAGCAGGAGAAGTTCGTATAATGATTTTTAGCTCACTGATTAAAACCAAAGGCCAGCTGACCACCCTGCCGGAAACGGCCACCCTGGAAGAAGCACTGACAGTTCTTGAGACTAGCGGTTACCGCTGTGTCCCCGTCCTTGATAAGTCCGGGCGGATTTTCCGGGGGAATATTTACAAGATGCACCTGTACCGGCGCAAGTCTCGCGGCGGTGATATGCACCAACCCGTGACCGCCCTGTTAAAAAACGCCACTAAGTTTGTTTCCATCAATTCAGCATTCTTTTCCGTCTTCTTCGCCATGCGGGACCTGCCCTACATCGCCGTTCTGAATGAAAATAACCAATTCTATGGCATTCTGACCCACCACAGCATGCTCCGGATGTTAGCGGCAGGCTGGAATGTCAACAACGGCAGCTATGTATTAACGGTTACAACTCCTGATGAACGGGGCTCGCTGATGACTGCTAGCAAGGAAATCACCCGCTACTGCCAAATCGTCAATGTGCTGTCATTTGACCCAGAACACTCGGCGATGAAGCAGGTTCTGTTTACCCTGCCAGCGGATGTGGACCACGATAAGATGGAAAAAATCGTCCACCGGTTGCAAAAAAAGGGCTTTGAGGTCGCCGAAGTCGAAGACCTCCACCACCAATATTAAAGTTTGAGTCTTGCGGCACTGCAAGCTGCCACACATTGAACGACAAACGTCCCAAATCAGCTTTTCAGCCAATTTGGGACGTTTTGTTTTACTTTTCCTTGTTTACCAGGCCAAAACTAATCTGGAGCGCGTGGTCCACCGCGGTCATCCTGGCCGGACTGATCTTAGCAATCCGGTCTTGCAGCCGTTGCTTGTCAATCGTTCGCACCTGCTCTAAGAGAATAACCGAGTTATGTGCAAGGGAGCTTTCCTTGTGAGGCAAGAATACGTGAGTCGGTAACCGACTTTTTTGCAGTTGAGTGGTAATTGCCGCCACAATCACCGTCGGACTGTAATGGTTACCAACGTCATTTTGTAAGATCAGTACGGGCCGGACGCCCCCCTGTTCTGACCCGATTACCGGGGAGAGGTCCGCATAAAAGATTTCGCCCCGTTTTACCCGCTTACTCGTCATCTTCCCGCTCCTTTATTAATAGTGATAAGTTCGGTGGATCCGGTTATTAAAGTTGGTCAGGATCTCATAATTGATCGTCTGAGCCTGGTCGGCCATTTCTTCAGCAGTGATTGTCAAGTCGCCGGACCGGCCCATCAGGATGACCGGGGTATCTACCGGGTAGTATTTCGGTAGCAGAACCATCATCTGGTCCATGCAGACCCGGCCGGCAATTGGACAGTACTGCCCGTCGACCAGTACCTTGAAGCCGGTCATGCAGCGTGGATAGCCGTCCGCGTAGCCAATTGGCACTGTCGCCAACCATTCATCGTGCTCCGCAGTATAAGTGGCCCCGTAGCTAACCGATTCACCGGCAGCCAGTTTCTTTACAAAGCTGATCGATGAACGGAGCGTCCCGACCGGTTGGAGGTGCAAGTCCTCCGGCAGGTCAGTCCCGGACGGGTTATAGCCGTACATCGACAGCCCCATCCGGATCGTATTGGCCGTAATCTGGTCGCGGTGCCACAAGCCAGTCGCCGAATTCGCCATGTGCGTGTACGGTGGTAGTTCGTCCAGGCTTTCAATAAATTTCTGCCAGCGCGCGTATTGCCGATCAAAGTAGGTGTGGTCAGCACTGTCCGCCGTTGCAAAGTGGGTAAACATCCCCTCAAATTCAAATTCAGGATACCGCCGCAGGATCTTAACGGCCTGGTTAAACTCGGCGACATTTGTAAAGCCGATCCGTCCCATCCCGGTGTCGACAGCCAGGTGAATCTTGAGGGGCTTATTCCAGTTAAACTGGCGGGCAAACTGGTGGTACTTGGTCAGCCAATCTAGCGAACCCACGGTCAGGGAAACTCCTGCCTCAGCAGCGACGTTCGCCTCTTCGACCGGTGTAATTCCTAAAACCAGCGTAATAACGTCTAAGCCGCTATCCCGCAGTTCTAGTGCTTCATCAAGGATTGCCACGCACATCCCAGTGGCACCAGCACGGAGGGCCGCCTGAGCGACCGGTACCAGGCCGTGACCGTAAGCATTGGCTTTGACAACCGCTAAGATCTTGCTGTCGGCTGGCAAGGCGGCTTTCTGGGCCTGGATATTTTCACCGAGTGCCCGCAGGTTAATCACATATTCCGTATTGCGGAGACGTCCACTTATCATTATTACTCACTTTCCCGATTAAAAATTTTGCGTTGACTACAATTTTATCAAAAATCATAGCGGGACGCACAGGTCAAGTTATAAATCATAAAGATTAATTCACCATGCGACGGAATTAATATATAATTCTATTGTCACGTTTTACTGGTGAATTGCTTACAAAATCATTAAAATCACCATAGTAAATTCACTATTTTAGTAAAACGTGGTATTTTCTTATAAGCGAAAGGAGTGATTCATAATCTTTTCCAAAAGTATTAAGAATCATCCCACACTAAAGTTCATCTTAAAAACGGTCTTTTACTTTATCGTAATTCTCCTGCTGGTTTACCTATACGGGTACTATGGTGCAGGACAAGAACCGTTTATTTATAATGAATTCTAACGTGGAGGAGAATAAATTGATTACAAATCTTGTTGATGCTTTTGACCAGATTGCCATGGCCAACCAGGACCGGCTGGCCTACGACGAAATGGGCAGGAGCACTACCTATGGTGAATTAAAGGCGGCTGCGGACAGTCTGGCTGCTTGGCTCGACCAGCAGTCACTACCGGATCACAGCCCAATTTTAGTCTTTGGCGACCACCAGTATGAGATGCTAGCTAGTTTTTGGGCCGCTTTAAAAACGGGACATTCCTACATCCCAGTAGCTGCCGACTCGGCGCTACCACGGATCCAATCGATCCTCGATACCGGAAAGCCGAGCCTAGTGTTGGCAATTGACGAGTTCCCTAGCAAGCAACTGGTGGTGAATGTACCGGTAATTGACCGTGACGCCATCAACCAGGCCATCAACGCGCACGAAGCGTTTGATGACCCGAACTCCGTCACGGGGGACGACCTCGCCTACATCCTGTTTACCTCGGGGACAACCGGTTCTCCTAAAGGGGTGGAAGTCAGCCACGACAACCTGGTAACCTTCACCAACTGGATGCTGAGTGACGAATTTGACCTGCCAGCCCATGCCAACTACCTGGGACAACCGCCATATTCGTTTGACCTTTCAAATATGTTCTTATACCCGGCCCTGATGAGCGGGAGCACGATCAAGGCCCTGCCGCATGACGTAGTTGAAAACTTCGGGCAGCTCTTTACGGCCTTGCCGAAACTAGACCTCAACGTCTTTGTCGGGACCCCTTCGTTCGCGGACATGCTGATGTTAAGCCCGGCCTTTAGTGAACAGCAGATGCCGGGAATCACCGACTTCCTGTTCTGCGGCGAAGAGCTGACGGTCAAGACCGCCCAAAACCTGCACAAGCGCTTCCCCCACGCCCATATTTTTAACACTTATGGGCCCACGGAGGCCACGGTCGCTGTTTCTGGAATTGAAATCACTCCTGAAATTGCGGCGAATAATGACCGCCTCCCCGTCGGCTATGCTAAGCCGGGCGTAGAACTGTCGATTTGGCAGGGCGACCAGCAGGTAACCACCCCGGGAGAGCAAGGAGAAATCATCATTGCTGGGGACAGCGTTGCCCACGGCTACATGAACAATCCTGAAAAGACCGCCCAAGCCTTTTTCGAGCTGAACGGCCAGCCAGCATACCGGACCGGGGACGCGGGAGTGCTTGACGCGGATGGACTTCTCCACCACAAGGGGCGGATGGACTTCCAAATTAAGCTCCACGGCTTCCGAATCGAATTGGACGAAGTACGGGCCAGCCTAGAAAAGAGCCCGTATATCAAGCAGGCAGTGGCGCTGCCGAAATACAACCGGGACGGTAAGGTTACCCACCTGATCGCCGCGGTCATCCCCAAGAAGGACTATGCTGACGAGGAGCCAGCCAAACTGACCGCTCAAATCCGGGAAAGCCTCAAGGAACTCATCATGCCATATATGATGCCGACCCAATTTGTCTACCGGGAGAGTTTCCCAATGTCTGCAAATGGCAAGATTGCAGTTAAGCAAATGATTAAAGAGGTCAATCAATAATGATTAATTGGATCTCAAGTCTGCCAAACTTTAGCGCCTACGGAACCCCAGTCTACTTTGTCTACTTAATTCTTGCCCTTTTACCACTGGGGATTGGCCTTTACTTTGGCAAACGGTTTAGCTGGTACGAAGCACTGGTCAGCTTCGTCTTCATTTTCTTAATGTTTGACGGCAGCAGCTGGCAGCAGGGAATTTCACTAATCGTCTACGTAATATATGAAACCCTGCTCGTGATGTTTTACGACCGCTACCGGCAACGGCAGAACAGCACCGGTGTCTTTTACCTGCTGTCTGGCTTATCCATCCTGCCGCTGGTAATCGTAAAGCTCTCGCCAGCAATGGTGGGCCACAACTCCCTACTCGGCTTTTTGGGGATTTCTTACCTGACTTTCCGGGCCGTTGGAACCATTATCGAAACCCGGGACGGGATGATTAAGGAAATTTCTCCCTGGAAATTTGTCCGCTTTATCCTGTTTATGCCGACGATTACTTCCGGACCAATCGACCGCTACCGGCGGTTCGAAAAGGACTACCGGAAAGTCCCGTCACGGGAAGACTACCTGAACCTGGTCAGCAAGGGGATTTTCTACCTCTTCCTCGGTTTCTTGTACAAGTTCGTGATTGGTTACTTCTTTGGACAAAACTTTTACCCGTTCTTTGAACAGCAGGCCATGATTAACCACAGTCTGTTCTCCTGGAGCATGCTGGGGGTAATGTACACGTACGGTTTCTACCTCTTCTTCGACTTTGCCGGCTACTCGCTCTTTGCGGTCGCGATTTCCTATTTTATGGGGGTCCAGACCCCGATGAACTTCAAACAGCCATTTAAGTCCAAGAACATCAAAGAGTTCTGGAACCGTTGGCACATCAGCCTGTCGTTCTGGTTCCGTGACTACATTTTCATGCGTTTTGTCTTCATGGCAACCAAAAAACGCTGGTTTAAGAACCGGAACGCCTTGTCATCGACCGCCTATATGCTTAACATGGTTTTGATGGGCTTTTGGCACGGCATCACCTGGTACTATATTTTGTATGGTTTCCTGCACGGTTTTGCCCTAGTGGCGAATGACTGGTGGTTGCGGTTCAAGCGGAAACGGCTGCCAAACCTGCCCCACAATAAACTGACCACGGGAATTGCCATTTTTGTTACCTTTAACTTTGTTATGTTTACATTTTTGATTTTTAGTGGTTTCTTGGATACCTTTTTCTTTAGCTAACCACATCAATTTTAGGAGGATTTACGATTATGCAAGAACAAATTATTAACATTTTAGCTGACGCAACTGGCCGGGACGCGGCTGATTTTAGCGATGCTTCCCAAGACCTGTTTACCAGTGGCCTCTTGGACTCCATGGCAACGGTTAGCCTGCTGTTAGGCTTGCAAGATGCCTTTGATGTTCAAGTTCCAGTTTCTGAGTTTGACCGGAGCCAGTGGAACACAATTGAAAAGATTGAACAACGGGTAAAGGAGCTTCAAAATGCATAACCGCCGGAAACTGTGGTCCATCTTTGGCCCTGTTATCCTGGCGTTTGTCCTGATTGTGGTGCTGTTCTCGTTACCAATTAAAAATAAGCACAGCACTGCCATGGAGAAACAAGCGGCCGTTTCGCTCAGTCCAGTTGTCTTTAAAAACCAATCAATTAAGCAGCAGGCCATGAGTAATCACCAGACCAAATTTGTACCCTTTTTTGGTTCCAGCGAGCTGCGGCGGATGGATAAGTATCACCCATCTGTAATGGCCGCGCGGTACCATAATTACACGCCCTTCCTGTTTGGCTCCCGGGGAACCCAGTCACTGCCCCAGTTTTTCAACATCAATTCGATGGAAAACCAGTTAACGGACCAAAAGGCAGTCTACATTATTTCTCCCCAATGGTTTACCAAGCAGGGCGTCAAAACCCCAGCATTCAAGTTTTATAACGGGACGTATGCCGATCTGAGCTGGCTGCAAAAAGCCAATCCACGATCACCATACGACCGGTATACCGCACGCCGGCTGCTGACCCTCCTAGGAACGGACGGGACGATTGGGGCCGCTACCCGTAAGATTGCGGCTGGTCACGCTCTTAGCGGCTGGGACCGGTTAGTAATCAACACCCGGGTGGCGATGCTCAAGCACGAAGACGCCCTCTTCTCAGAGTTCCAAATTAACGAGAACTACCAGAAACACATCCTGCCAAACGTTAACAAGCTGCCGAAAAAGTATAACTACGACCAGCTGTATAAGGACGCTGAGGCAACCGGTGAACGGGATACCACTAACAACCGTTTCCGGGTTAAAAACAGTTTCTACACGAAGAAGATCAAGCCGCACGAAAAATGGCTGGCGGGTAGTCAGCGGCACCTGAACTATACCCAATCACCGGAATATGGTGACCTGCAAGTTGTCTTAAACCAATTTAAGAACACGAACACCAACGTGCTGTTCGTAATTCCACCGGTTAATGCCAAGTGGGAAAAGTTCACTGGCCTGGATATGCAGATGTACTACCGTTCGGTGAATAAGATTAAGTTCCAACTCCATGAACAAGGCTTCAACAACGTGCTCGACCTTTCCCATGATGGCGGCAAAAAAGCCTTCATGGAAGACACCATCCATATCGGCTGGGCTGGCTGGGTCAAATTTGATCGAGCTTCCAATAGCTTCATTACCAGTAAACAGCCGGCACCGCATTATCGGTTGAGTGACCAGTTCTTGACCCAAAGGTGGGCAAACCTTAATCCAACCCCAGCTAACTTAGAGCATTTCAAAGAACAATTGAAGTAAACGAATAAAACCACTGATGGCCGTGCTGGTCATCAGTGGTTTTATTCGTTTAGGATCCAAAATTATCCTATCTTCTATGCTGGGTCAGGACTTTATAAGAATGAGAAAAGACACCGAAAATCGGCTGGCAAACTGATTCTTGGTGTCTTTTGCCGCACAGTTAGCCAACTTGGAGTAGGCCAAACACTGGTTGATCAGTACTTGACCCAGTAGCCAGCGATTGCGCTGAGGCTTCATCATTTACCAAGTAGCTACGCAGTTGAGTTAATTTCCAGCCCCATATTGCTTACAGTGGTACAGCCCTGGCACTTACTTTATTCCTTATCCTTACGGTGGCGGATATTAAAGGCATGGCGGCTGGAGTGGCCGCGACCGTGATTATCACCGCGGTGGCCCCGTGAACGGTAACGGCCATTTCCCCGTCGATTACCATTGTAGTGCCGGTGGTTGCCGCCATGGTAATCAGTACGCTTACTACCGTGGTGACGACGTGGCAACGGGCGCTCCGGAGTAATCTTAACCGGAACCTCGCTAGCCGCCTCCTTCGTCATATCATTGAGGAGGGCCGCAACCAGGTCCGTTGCGTCATGGCTCTCTAGGAGCTCCTCTGCGGCCTCTTTATACCGGTCAGTGGAATCCTGTGCAATTAACTCGTCAATGTCGTTAAAGGCGCTGGCAACCTGTCCCTTGAAGGCCTCTTCGGCAGAGGGGGGCTTCAGTGGCAACATCCGCACCCGGGTCAGCTTTTCAATCTCATGCAAATATTCCATTTCATTTGGCGTTACAAAGGTCAGTGACGTTCCGTGGTGTCCGGCCCGACCTGTCCGTCCAATTCGGTGGACATAGCTATCCGGATCGGATGGGATATCATAATTATAAACGTGGGTCACACCGGAAATGTCGAGGCCCCGTGCGGCCACGTCGGTTGCAACCAGGATATCCAGGTCCCCGTTCTTGAATTTCTTCATGATCTTCGTGCGGCGGTCCTGGGTGAGGTCGCCATGAATTCCGGCGGCGTTGTACCCCCGGGCAATCAGTCCCTTTGACAACTCATCAACCCGCCGTTTGGTACGTCCGAAGACAATCGTCAAGTCCGGATCTTGGACGTCGATCAGCCGGGTCATAATATCAAACTTTTCATAATCCCGGGCCCGGACGTAGTATTGGTCAACCAGGTCCGTCGTCAGTTCCTTAGCCTTAATCCGGACAGTTTCCGGGTTAGTCATGAACTGCTCGCCAATCCGCTTGATTTCTGGCGGCATTGTCGCCGAGAAAAGGAGGGTTTGCCGCTCGGCTGGCGTTTCCTTGATGATTGCTTCAATGTCTTCCAAGAAGCCCATGTTCAGCATTTCGTCGGCTTCGTCTAATACAAGGGTTTGGATGTGACCCAGTTTGACGGTATGACGGTTAATGTGGTCACGCAGCCGGCCAGGAGTGCCGACGAGGATTTGGAGATGGTGCTTGAGACTCTTGATCTGCCGACGAATATCCGCACCCCCATACACTACTTGAACCCGGACATGCTTATCCTTGCCCAAGCGGTAAAGTTCCTCCTGAGTTTGGATTGCCAGTTCACGAGTCGGGGAGATAATCAGCGCTTGGATATTTGGGTTATCCGTATCGACGTGCTCAATGATCGGTAAACCAAACGCCGCGGTTTTCCCTGTCCCTGTCTGGGCCTGGCCAATGACGTCCTGTCCTTTCAAGACCATTGGAATCGTCTGTTCTTGAATTGGGGTGGCCTCTTCGTAGCCGCTCCGCTTAATTGCTTTTAATAAACTTTGCGATAAACCTAATTCGCTAAACTTCAAAAAATTTCCTCCTAAAAATGACCAGTCGACGGGTGAAAACATCACCAATCGGCTGGTAATCAGTTGCTATTGTTCTTTAATTGCTGCTAGAACCTGCTCTAAATGCAAACCATGACTGGCTTTCAATAGGACCATGTCGCTCGGGTGCAGGTCGGCTTCCAAAGCGGCGGTTAACTGGCCGAGCTGGTCGGCCTGGTAATAGTGAATAGCTGCCGCAGGATAGCCCTGCTCCTGGAGCTTAGCCTGTAGGTGCGTCATTTCGGCTCCCACCAGGTATACTTCTTGAATCTGAGCAGGGTTAATTTGCTCTGCTAGGCTAGCGTGCAGCCGTGGTGCGGCCTCCCCTAATTCAAGCATGTCGCCAAGGACCGCAATTCGCCGCCCCCGGACCGGCATTTCAGCGAGAGTCTTTAAAACCTGCTTTGCCGCCGTCGGGTTGGAATTATAAACATCACTGAGAATTTGAGCACCGTTCTTGCTCTTAAACCATTCCGCCCGATTTTCCGTTAGTTCGACGTTTGCCAGTGCCGTCTTAATATGGTTTGGACTGATGTGCAGGCGCTTGGCAACTACCATGGCGGCAAGGGCATTGTTAACGTTATATTCACCCACCATTGGGATTGTGAATTGCTCGTCAGGCCACTCGTTAACCTTAAACTCAATGGAGCGGGAGCCGGCACTAACACTCGTTGCGTATAAGTCATCAGTTAACTGGCGGCCAAAACGGGTTGTCTGTTGAGTGATGTCCACCGCCCGCTCATTGAGCAGTGGCTCGTCACCATCGTACACAAAGAGGCCATCCTCTTTTAAGCCGTTTACGATTTCCATTTTGGCATCCGCAATCCGGGCCCGGGTACCGAAGAATTCGATATGGGCCTCCCCAATCATGGTAATAACCGCGATGTCCGGGCTAACCAGTTTGCTCAGGAAGTCGAGCTGACCGAACCGGTCCATCCCCATTTCAACGACTACCACCTCGGTGTTAGCTTCCATGTTTAGGAGAGTGACCGGTACCCCAATTTCATTGTTAAAGTTAGCATAAGTCTTAGTAACGTTAAGTTGGGTGCTCAAAATGGAAGCAATCATGTCCTTAGTGGTGGTTTTCCCATTGCTCCCCGTGACAGCAACAACGATTGGGTTGATTTTGCGCAGGTAGTATTTTCCCAACTCTTGAAGGGCTTTAAGGGGATCAGTTACCACTAAAACGGGATGGTCGCTGTTAGTTAATTCGTGATCACTAGCCCATAAAGTGGCGGCCGCACCATTGGTAAAGGCGGTTTCAACGTATTGGTGACCGTCATGCGCCCCTTGGAGGGGAACAAATAACGCTCCTTTTTCCAAATGGCGGCTATCGAAAGAAACACTGGTTACCTCAATGTCCTTCCATTGTTCAATCTCATTTTGCGCGTTAATTGCCTTCGCAATCTCCGCTAACTTCATCTTCATTGAAAAGCTACCTCTTCTTTTGATACTTTGGTCTAGCTTTTTAATTATACCACCGTCGGGAAATAAAGGCATCCTTTAAGGAAAAACTGTCTTGCTAAAAGAACGAAAAAAGCAACAATACAAATACCGTGATATACAAAAAGGTGAGTGGGAAATAACCTTCTCGACAGGGCGTATGGCTAACCTAGAACGATAGTTGGCACGGCACGGGCCGGCTAGCGTTCGTAGTTAGACACTAGCCCTGTTGTTATTTCGCACGTTATCTTTATATATTAGTTAAGAACTAACAAGAGGCTGGTGAGAAAACCATTGTTTTCTCCCAGCCTCTTGCCTATATTTATTACTGGGATTAAAAAGTAACGTTACAATCGTTGGCGTTCCCACTTTCTATCAGTCCCCAAGTAAATTATTCAGTTATTCTAAACTTGCGAATTCCCTCTACTAGCATCAGGATTGATGTAGATAAAAAGCAGGTCCCGCCTAAAATTTACATTTGTTCTAGCCGTTTGATGCGAGCATCCAATGGCGGGTGAGTCGCAAACAAGTCGCTAAACCGGCGGTGACGACCATTCTCCTCTGGATCGCTAATGTAGAGGCCGCTGCTGCTAGGCGCAACGTGTTTCATCGGTTGGGCCTCTTTGAGCTTTTCTAATGCGCTGATCATCCCGTGGGGGTTCCGTGTCAGTTCAACTGAACCGGCATCTGCTAAATACTCACGGTTACGCGACAAGGCCATCTGAGCAATTGTAGCTGCAAGTGGTGCCAGAATAATCAACAGCACCGACCCCAAAATCGCAAAGACACCCCAACTATTATCATCGTCGTCATCGTTTCTGCTTCCGCCAAACCACCAGAAGTTGCCGGCAAAGTTAACCAACATGCTGATTGCCGCTGACAATGCCAATGCAATTGTTTGAAGACGAATATCGTAATTACGAACGTGACTCATCTCGTGGCCCATTACTGCCTCCAGCTCTTCACGGTTCATAATCTCCATCAAACCAGTTGTCGCAGCCACCGCAGCGTGTTCTGGATTATTCCCCGTGGCAAAGGCGTTGGGGCTCGGATCATCAATAATAAAGACCCGCGGCATCGGCACTTGCGCTACCATCGCCATGTCTTCGACCACGTGCCACAATGCGGATGCCTCCTGGGCAGAGTGGATTTCGCGGGCATTGTTCATATTCATCACCACGTCCGTCGACTGGCCGATAATCACCGCCATATATACTAGGGCAATTACCCCAGCAATGATAACTCCACCAACCGCTGAGCGCGCAAACAAGTAGCCGATTGCCGCCCCGATTAGGGCCACCAGCAGAAAAAAGCCGGCCATCACGAGGACGGTTTTCCGCTTATTCTGTGCAATTTGCTGGTATAACATTTAGCTCACCCTAATCGTCGAACGAAACCTTAGGTGCTGCCTTCGCACTTTCCGGTACCTGCAAGTAATCCATCTGCGTAAAGTGGTGCAGCTTAGCAACAATATTGCTAGGGAACGATTGAATCTTTGCGTTCAACGCTGCCACCGTACTGTTGTACAGCTGCCGAGAATATGCAATCTTATTTTCAGTATTGCTTAGTTCCTCCATCAACTGTTGATATTCAGCGCTCGCCTTCAAGTCCGGATAATTTTCCGAAACCGCGAATAAGGTCCGCAACGTTCCCGTCAATTGATTAGAAACTTCCATTTTCTTAGCATGGTCATCGTCAGGCACATTATTCAACGCGGTCCGTAACTCAGTCACCTTTGCTAGGGTAGAGGCTTCAAACTTACTGTACCCCTTCACCGTGGAAACTAAGTTTGGAATTAAATCATTCCGCCGTTGGAGCTGGACATCAATCTGACTCCAGGACTCCTGGGCGTGAACCCGTAACTGTACCAAGCCGTTGTACATCACAACATAGATACCGATGATGACAACCAATACCAGGATGACAATCAAAATAGCCATTCTGCTCTCCTCCTTTAAATTATTGTTAACATTTTACCAGATTTGATTCTTCGGGGGAAAGGCTCAGTTCTCCCCTTAGCGAAACTTTAGAATTTCTTGTATGATAAACTAAAAGAAATCAATCAGCGAGGTGTCAAAAATGAACGTCTTATTTATTTGCCTAGGCAATATCTGCCGGTCACCAATGGCCGAAAGCATGTTCCGTCAGCTAGTCGCCAATGCCAACCTTAGCCATCAAATCCAGGTCGACTCTGCCGGGACTACGGATTACGAAGAGGGCAAGCCGCCCTATCCCGGTGCGCGCCACACGATGGAACAGCACGGGCTCCCCACCGCGGGCCTCGTTGCCCGCCCAATTTCCCAGCGTGACTTTGCGTGGGCAGACTACATTATCTGCATGGATAACATGAACCTCACTGCCCTCCAGCGCATGGCACCTGCTAGTGACCTGCCTAAAATTCACCTGGCAAACGAGCTAGTTCCTGGTCACGAAAACGAGGAAATCCCGGATCCATGGTACACCCACCGGTTTGAGGAAACTTATCAAAGCCTCTATCGGGCGTTGCCACTGTGGCTAACTAGAATTGAAGGGGAACTTTAGGGCTGGGAAAGCAGCCCGATTTCTTAGGCAACGCAGTACAAAGCAAGGCCTCCAGTACCCGGTAAAACCGAGTTTTAGAGGCCTGCTGTTGCTTTAAATGCTGATAACGGGAGAAAATTGGCCCATCTCCTTGGCTAATTTAAGGGTAATAATGCCATTGTGCAGTAGCCAACGAACTAGGTCCGCTAGCCCTACTCCTCCGCATTATTTACTATGAATTCCGACCGGTCGTGTACTTGTTGCTAAAGTTCTTCTGCACATTTTGTGGCGCCTGCTTGAATGGCTCGGACTTGATAAACCGCCCCCGCAGCATTAGCCGCCGCTTACCATTAGCGTTACAAGTGATCAGCGTAATAATCTTCTGTGGTGTATCATTGACGACTTCCACCTGGGTTGGTTCAATAAACGTCCGTTGGTAGAGTTTATACTCATACACCCGTTTAAGGTCGGTAATGTACACCATCTGACCAACCTTGGCATGGTAGTAGAGTGGGGAGAACAGGATTTTACTCCCGTGGGCCATGTTGTGACCAGCCAACGCATAGTTGCCCTGGCCCATTTTCATATCCGGCCGCATCGTCCCTGCTGCCAAGGCCAGGGTGGTATTGTTAACACCGTTCGCAATTGGAATCGTCATGTCAGCCGTCGGAACGGTAATTTCCCCGATGATGTTAATCGGCTGCTTTTGCGCCCGAACCTTTGCTACCGTTTGCAGGTTAAGATCCTGAACATCGCTATAATCATAGGTTGCCTTCTTGGCCGCATCCCGCTTAATTGTCTGCTGGGTGATTGTCGGGCGGTAATTGCCCACCAGCTGCTCTTTAATCTGCTGGTTAAAAATCAGGCACAGCGAAATTACCAGCAAGATTACTACTAATGTCCAGCGGAGCCAATTTGGCAGGCCGCGTTTTTTCTTTTTCCCCACATTCCATCCTCCTCTACTAGACTTCCGCGTTTAGTCTACCACAAATAAAAAAGAAGGACGATGAACAAGCAACCTTGTCCATCGTCCCCCTGATACAAGCTAGCCGTCCTACTTGAGGCCGTACTTCTTGTTGAACTTGTCCACCGCACCATCGGCCTGGGTAAACTTTTGCTTACCAGTGTAGAATGGGTGAGAGTCTGAAGTAACTTCAACCCGGATCAGTGGGTATTCGTTACCGTCTTCCCACTTGATGGTTTCCTTGGAAGTAGCAGTAGAACCAGAGATAAACTTGTAACCAGTAGATGAATCTTCGAATACTACTGGGTGGTAATCTGGATGAATTCCTTGTTTCATAACTTTATACGCTCCTTTTGCCATGAATCATTGCCTGAAACATAGATAATCAACCCTAATAGAATATCATGAATCAGTTAGTAACGCAACAGCCTAGCTAATTTTTACTGATGTATCGTCTTCGATTGAAACATTCGCGTGCAGGCGGTTTAGTTTCCAAACAATCCGGTCATACCCCCGCAGGATATTCCCCGCATTATTGATCACAGTCGTCCCGTCCGCCATTAAACCGGCAATCGTCAACGCGGCCCCGGCACGAATTTCACCGGCACTCACGTTTGCCCCATGCAGGGCAGCCGTATGCTTGACAACAATCGTTCCATCATGGGCTTCAATCTGCATCCCCATCTTTTGCAATTCAGGGACGTGCTTGACCCGCTTCGGGTAAATTGTATCAACAATTACGCTATCCCCTTCCGCCAGTGACATTAGCGGAGTCAACGGCTGCTGGAGGTCCGTCGCGAAGCCAGGGTACGGCATCGTCTTGACATGAATCGGCTTAAACTTAGTGGTTTTAGGCACATAAATGCGGTCACTGTCAATCTGAAGGTCGACACCCATTTCAATCATCTTACTGGTGAATGACTCCAGATGTTCCGGAATCACATTGTGGATCATAACCCCATCACCAAGTGCTGCCGCCAGTGACAGGTAAGTCCCCGATTCAATCCGGTCGGCAATAATCGTATGGGTATTCATCGACTGGAGAGTATTGACCCCTGTAATCCGGATGGTGTCAGTTCCGACTCCCCGAATTTTGGCACCCATGTTATTTAAAAACGTCGCTAAGTCAATAATTTCAGGTTCCCGGGCAGCATTTTCAATTACCGTCGTTCCCTCAGCGCGAACCGCCGCAAGAATAGCGTTAATCGTCGCCCCGACGGAAACCATATCCATAAAAATACGGGCACCATGAAGACCATTTTGAGCCTCTAAATGAACGGTCCCCCCATTTTCACTGACCGTTGCGCCAAGGGCTTTAAACGCCTTGAGATGCTGGTCAATCGGCCGGGGACCAATATTGTCACCACCAGGAAAAGTTAACGTAGCACGGTGGAAACGACCTAACAGCGAGCCCATAAAGTAATAAGAAGCCCGTAAGCTCTTGATCGCTTTACTTGGAAGTTCAGCTTCGATGATTTGCGTTGGGTCAATGTCTAGGACGCCATGACTAAACTCAGACTTGACGTTCATCGACTTCAAAATGATCATCAGATTGTGAACATCCAAGATATCCGGTACTGTATCAAATTGTACAGGTGTATCCGCTAGAATCGCGGCCGGAATTAACGCAACAGTACTATTCTTCGCGCCACCGATCGTTACTTCGCCCGAAAGCCGGTTTCCTCCTTGAATGATCATTCGTTTCATTTCCGTGTTTCCTCACTTAAAAATAGTTAGTTTGCTTTATTTTTTTAGTTATTGTTAATAAACAATCAATAGTAATGATAATTAATTGTTTATTAAATTACAACCTTTTATCAGCAATCTTAAAGAAATTAAAAGGGGCATTAGCCGGAACCAGCTAAACTGGTTCGCAATCTAACTCCCCCACTTATGTAGCCAGGCAACTACAACGTACCTGCCGCTACTATTTTAACTATTTATTTATCAGCTGCTGCCGCTTTGACAAAGGCCGCAAACAATCCCTCTGGGCGGTTTGGCCGTGACAGGAATTCTGGGTGGTACTGGGCCGCCACAAAGAACTTCTTCTCTGGCAGTTCTACAACTTCAACCAGGTTCCGATCCGGATTAACCCCCGAAACGACCAAGCCGTGGTCTTCCATTTCTTGCCGGTAGGCGTTGTTGAATTCGTAACGGTGCCGGTGCCGTTCACTAATCATCGCCTGGTTATCGTATGCGGCTGCCGCAACCGTGTCCGGCTTCAGCTTGCACGGGTAAGCACCCAACCGTTGTGTTCCTCCCATGTCCTCAACGTCTTCCTGGTCGGACATCAGGTCAATAATGTTGTGTTCCGTGTTCGGATCAAATTCAGTTGAGTTGGCATCCTGGTAACCCAGTACATCCCGGGCGAACTCGATGCAGGCAGTCTGCATCCCCAGGCAGATTCCCAGGTATGGAACATCATTTTCCCGAGCATACTTGATAGCGGTGATCATTCCTTCTACCCCCCGGTTGCCAAAACCACCTGGAACCAGAATACCATCGTAATCCTGCAGGGTTTCCTTGACATTTGCGGGCGTAATGTTTTCCGCGTTAAAGTGGTCAATCTTAACCTTGGCATTAACCGGGTAGCCCGCGTGCCGCAGGGCTTCGTTAACGGAAATGTAGGCGTCCTGCAGGTCGGTGTATTTCCCAACCATCGCAATCTTAATCGTCTTGGTCAGCTCGTTTTCAATGTGGTTGACCATGTTGGTCCATTCCCGCATGTCAGCCACTGGAACATCCAGGCCGAAGTGGTCGACAACCAGCTGGTCCATCCCCTGCTTTTGCAAGTTCAGCGGAATCTCGTACAAGGTGTTAACGTCCATCGACTCAATAACCGCCTTGGGATCAACGTCACAGAAGAGGGCAATCTTCTTCCGCATTTCATCGGTAATCGGCCGTTCAGTCCGAACCACTAAGATGTTCGGCTGGATTCCCAAGCCCCGCAGTTCACGAACACTGTGCTGGGTCGGCTTGGTCTTCATTTCACCCGCTGCCCGCAGGTACGGAACTAGGGTCGTGTGGATGTAGAGGACGTTTTCGGGACCCACTTCTTCCCGCATTTGCCGGATGGCCTCCATGAATGGCTGGGATTCGATGTCCCCCACGGTACCACCGATTTCGGTAATTACCACTTCGGCGTCCTTGCTTTCGCCAGCCCGCTTAATCTTGTCCTTAATCGCATTGGTAATATGAGGAATAACCTGGACAGTCCGCCCGAGATAGTCTCCCCGCCGTTCCTTGCGCAAAACTTCAGAGTAGATCTTACCAGTAGTGACGTTAGAATACTTATTCAGATCGTTATCAATAAACCGTTCGTAGTGACCAAGGTCAAGGTCTGTTTCGGTCCCATCATCGGTAACAAACACTTCACCGTGCTGGTATGGACTCATCGTACCGGGATCCACGTTAATGTATGGGTCGAATTTTTGAATGGCAACCTTCAAGCCCCGGTTCTTTAACAGACGGCCGAGGGAAGCGGCAACGATTCCCTTTCCTAGTGATGAAACAACCCCACCGGTTACAAAAATGTACTTCGTCATTGCTTTACTACTCCTTTAATTAATTTCAGGTGCTAACCAAAATAAAGAGAAGCTCCCCATTTCAACTGAAACAGGGAGCTTCTTTTATTTAAGAACTTCATAGCCTGCATACTTTACAGGCGCCCAAGAAAGATAATACAAGCTCGACGCAAAATAGTCAAGGCTCCTGACGAGATTTATTCATCGTCGTCTTCTTCGTCCTCATCTTCATCATGTAATTCAGACAGCTGGTCTTCGATGCTGTCATCGAGGTCATCGTCATCATCACTGAAGTCGTCATTTTCTTCGACGTAATCATCGTCGCTGCTATCGTCTTCGTCATGATCATCCAAGTCTTCATCTTCTGGATCATCGTTGTCGTAGTCGATCACATCGTCGTCATCATCAGAATCGGCCAAGAAGGCGTTAACCTTCCGCCGCTTCTTCTTCGGCCGGTCTTCTTCATCCTCGGTTTCACCAACCGTTGCTTCGTCGATAGATTCGAATGGGTACCAAGCCCGCAGGCCCCAGGTATTGTCACCAAGGGAAATAAAACTGCCGTCGACATTCAAATCAGTGTAGAATTGAGCGAGGCGTTCCCGGATTTCCTCATCACTCTTGCCCAGGTACTGTTGAATTTCGTTAGTCAGGTCAACGAACGCCATCGCCTCACCATGATGAGCTAAAATAGCGTGCGCCACCTCAACCATTGAAAGCTCTGATTTGTCTTGGCCGTCAAAAACCTTTAATTCCAAATTGGTGCACATCCCTTCAAAAAGTCTAAACTACATCATACAATACTAGGGTCGAAATTGCAATCGAAGCTGATAACTTCCCACAGTCTGTCCAGCCGTCACCAGGGAGTAATCCACTTTCAGCTGGCCGGCCGGAATCGTGGGGTCAATCTCCTTCTCCAGACGGCTGGTTTGGACTTCTAGACTGATGATTCCATACTGGGTCCGGTAACGGGTCGCCGTTGGTGCTGCCAAGTCAAAGTTAAGGAGGGTCGTCAGTTCCCCACTCCGGTGCAGGTGCACCTGGTCATCCAGGCGAAATTGGACGGGCGTACTGTGGCCCTGCTGGTGTTCCAGATAGCGCAGATAGTACTTACCGTTGAGTTCGACAAAGTTGCCCGTTTCGTTAAAACTAAACCGCTCCTGCTGACCATCCTGTTCAATGACCGTGGTCAACTGGACGTGGACGGGTGTAATTTTCTTGATCCTTCACATCCCCTTTCGCTTCTTTCGTCATAATTATACTTGAAACTGCTGAAAAAGGTGACCGTTTAGGATTAATTTCCCCAGCTTTCTTGTATAATGACTATATAGAAACCAAAATCAAAGAAGAGTCAAACCTATGGAACAATTTTTAAGCCAGCCGGTCAGCGAATTTCGCCAGCCGTTGCTGCCCCCTAATAATATCAGCTCATTTATCTACACCAACGCCATCCTGCGCAGCAGCGAAGTCTTGCCGACTCCCCTGCTTCACTTTTGGACATTAGAGGAGACCGTCATCCTTGGCCTCAAAGACCAACGGCTGCCCCACCTGGCAACCGCACTGGACCTCTTGCGGCACCGTCATCACCACTACTTTATCCGTAATTCTGGCGGCTTGGCAGTGGTCAGCGATAATGGCATCCTGAATTGCTCGCTGTTCTTCCCTTGGCACCTAGAAAAGCAGCAGTTAATGATTGACGAAGCCTATCAGCGGATGGTCACCGTCATCCAGGCAGCCTTCCCTGAACTGGCGATTGAAACCGGCGAAGTTACCCACTCTTACTGTCCCGGCAGCTTTGATGTTCAGGTCAATGGTCAAAAAATCGGTGGAATTTCCCAACGACGAAACATGGCGGGTGTCGTCGTCATGCTCTACCTCAGCATTAACGGCAACCAGCTTTCCCGGGGTGAATTGATTCGTGATTTCTACACGGCTGGTCTCCAATCCACGCCAAACAAGTGGTATTTTCCCGACGTGTGGCCGGCGGCAATGACGAATATCTCTGACCTTCTTGGTCGCCCCATTACAATTGCCGAAGCCCAGGACCGGCTGCGCGGCGTTTTCAGTTTGACGGACAACCAGGCCTTCAAGCAGCTCACCTGGCAGCCCCAGTTTATCAAGTATTTAAATGATGAACGACTAGCAATCAGCAAGTTGCAAGAACGGTTACCGAAGGAGGTTTAAGAGTGCGTTTCAGTGACGAACAGTTATCCCGGGAGAAAGTTTTCCGGGACCCCATCCACGGTCAGATCATCGTGGATAACCAGATTATTTTAGACTTGATTAACACCCCCGAATTTCAGCGTCTCCGGCGGATTAAGCAGCTGGGAACCTCTTCCTTTACCTTTCACGGGGCCGAACACTCCCGCTTTGGACACTGCCTCGGGGTTTACGAAATTACCCGGGAAATGTGCAACTATTTCCAGCGAAACTATCCCCACCAGCAAGCCGGTGACGGCCGTTGGGACGACCGCGAGCGGCCCGTTGCCCTCTGTGCAGCCCTCCTGCATGACCTGGGGCACGGACCATATTCCCATACCTTTGAACATATTTTTAATACAGACCACGAACAGATCACCCGCCAGCTGATTACCAGTCCCGGGACCAACATTAACCGGATCCTCCGGCGGGTTTCCCCAGACTTCCCCCACCAGGTCGCTAGTGTCATCGACCACACCTACGAAAACCAGCAAGTCGTTCAAATGATTTCTAGCCAGGTCGATGCCGACCGGATGGACTACCTCCAGCGGGATTCCTACTACACCGGTACTAACTATGGTAAGTTTGACCTCGACCGGGTCCTCCATGTAATGCGACCGGTCGAGGTCGGAATTGCCTTTGAGATTTCCGGAATGCACGCGGTGGAAGACTACATCATCAGCCGCTTGCAAATGTATTTGCAGATTTACTTTCACCCCGTTTCCCGGGCAATGGAAGTAATTTTGGACCACCTGCTGATGCGGGCCAAGTACATCTACGAGCACCCTAATGACTTCGAGCCAGAGTTTACCCCGCACATGCTGATGCCCTTCTTTAACCACAAGTTCAGTCTGGACGACTACCTGGCCTTAGATGATGGGGTTTTGACCACCTATTTTAACCACTGGACTCATTCCCGTGATGATATTTTAAGTGACCTGGCCCGGCGCTTCCTCTACCGGCGTCCCTTCAAGTCGGCAATTTACGACCAGCACTCGGCCGCCTGTCTGCCGCAGCTGCGCAAGCTCATCCAGACGGCTGGGTTCAACAGTGATTACTACACTGCGGTCAACGATAGCTTTAAGCTGCCCTACGATACCTATAACCCCCAGGACTCCAACCCGCAAACCCAGATTGAACTGGTTCAGCCCAACGGGGAGTTTGTCGAACTGTCCCAGGTGTCAACCCTGGTTGCTAGTGTTTCCGGCCGGGAAGCCGGTGACCAGCGCTTCTTCTTCCCCAAGGAAATGTTGGAGAAGCACCAGGACATTGAAGTGTTTGAACCAATTTACGAGCAATTCCAAAGCTACATTAAAAATAACCATATCGTGAACCCCAAGGAGGACAATTAATAATGACAGTTAAAATGGTAGCAATCGACATCGACGGGACCCTCATCAACGACCAGCGGGAAATCACCCCCAAAACGGTCGCAGCAATAAAAAAAGCCAGCCAGCAGGGCGTTAAAATCGTCCTGTGTACTGGCCGGCCGATGACGGGTGTCACCGCCTACCTGAAACAGCTCAGCTTGAGCGACCGGGATGACGAATACGTAGTCAGCTTTAACGGCGGCCTCGCCCAAACCACCAGCGGTCAAGTAATGGTCGATGAAAGCATGGCCTTTGATGATTACGCAGACTGGGAGAACTACTGTCTTAAAGAAAACATCCACTCACAGTTGGAAACCCGAGACTACATCTACACCACTAACCAGGATATTAGCAAATACACCGTTTATGAATCCGACCTGGTCGATATGCCGATCCGCTACCGGTCCCTTGATGAGATGGCCCGGATTCGGGACCAGTACGTCATCGCCAAGGCAATGATGGTCGACGAAAAGGACGTCATCGACTGGGCCCTCGCCAACCTGCCGGAGGAGCTGGCAAGCCGCTTTTCCATCGTCCGCAGCGAGGACTTCTACCTAGAGTTTATGCGCAAGGGTGTCAGCAAGGGGCAGGCACTGGATATGCTGTGCAAGGAACTGGGGATTGCCGCCAGTGAAGTAATGGCCCTGGGGAACGCCCAGAATGATAACTCAATGCTGGAATTTGCCGGTCACGGGGTCGCCATGGGCAATTCTATTCCAGAGACCCTGGCGGTTGCCGATGACGTTACCGCCGACAATAATCACGACGGGGTCGCCGCCGCAATTGATAAGTATGTGTTTAACAACTAACATCCCGACCGGGAGAAAAAATCTTTTTCCTGCAAAATAAGAACCCAGTAAGGCTCCAGGGCTCGGTTTGCCGAGCCCTGGAGCCTTACTTATTAGCTTTCTTCAAGAAATAATCACGCTTTAAATGGAAGGTGGAGCAACGAGCTAGGCAAACTGGCAGCGGCCCCATCCTCCTTATAGTTTAAAGGCCACAGGCTGTTCGCCCACCGCCGAATTCAAATCATAGCTGACCCTTCGTTGGGTTCGGCAATCCGTAAAGTAATACCGAAGGCGCTGACGGTCAACTACCGCCCAGTAGTGAGTATAGTTATGCTCGTGCTTCTTAGTATGGGGGACGGTGACGGTTTGTAGGAAAGTCGCCATTGCCGCAACTGTCTGGGGCATTTTCTGCCAACTCGTTAACACTGCCCGTTGAAACCGCGCCACCGAATTTCCACCAGCTGGCCACGCTCCCTGATAATTGACCACTGCCCGTGGGACAAACTGGCGGTCCGCGATTCCCAGCCTGTGATTCAAGCGTTCCACCTGGTCAGCTAATGCCGGCGTGTTTGTTAATCCTCCGCAGGGGTTGCGCATGAGCTTCAGCCGCCCACCCAGTGGCTCAATCACGTACGTTCCACTATCATCTGCCAATAGCCAGTGGAAAGGATAGTAGTTGCCGTCAAACCAGCGCCATCCCACCACCGAGACCTGCTCCAGGTCCGCCGCTAACTCGGCGACCGTTGCGTGTTTGCCCAGCACCCAGAGAATAAAATCCTGGGGTGTCAACCCCCGAGTGCCGGGGCGGACGGTTTCCTCATAGCTTGCCGCAACCGGAAAAAATAGTTCCGCGCAAAACAAGCCCGCACTGTTCAGCCCGTCGCCGAGCAGGTAGTGGCCGTCAAAGTGCCGCATCCCGCCGAGAATCCGGTAGCAGTTGGTCAAAATCCGGCCGCCAATCGCCGGCTGCCACTGAAAAGCCGCCGGTAAATAAGTTAGCTGCCACGGCGTCCGGGGTGGGAAATCCATCGTTCGCCCGATGAGGTCGTTGCTCGTTATTACCGTGCACACTTTAACCGCCTCCCTAGTAAAAAGGCCAGCGGAAAAATTAATTTCCTCTGACCAAATTATCTTCTTAGTATAACCAATTAGCTTAGTTTGGTAACGGCCCCGGTCTCGTTATTATACTGATAAATTCCCACCAGGTTGGCAACAGTATTGTCGCTGTTGCTCCGCCGCACTTCAAACTTATAGGTATTGCCAGACTTGCCGGTCTGAACGATTTGGTAGCCCTTATCGCCGCTAAAGCCCATCTTGTTAGCGAACGCTACTACTACATCATCATTCGTCTGGTCAGTGCTGCTCTGACTGGTACTTGTCTTGCTATCCGCAACGCTGCTTGAGGAGCTGCTACTGTTTTGCGCCTTATTGATCTGCTTTTGCAACTTATTGTTAGCTTTCCGCATCTCTGGACTAGCAGACTTCTGCTCCTTCAAAGTGGCGGCCGCGGTGGCGTAGTTGCCACTCCGGTAAGCATTCCGCGCACTCATATAGTTTTGTAAGTCAGTAGCAAGATAATCTTCCTGCGTTGAACGATTATTAGCGCTGTTTAGCCGATCGTAAGCGCCTTGGTAGTCTTCCTTTTGAATCAGCTTGTTAGCTGACCGGTAAGCATCACTCTGCTTACTGCTCGAAGTAGTCTTCGCCGAGCGAACGGATGAACTGCTGGCTGCCGTAGTCGTCGTCTCATGGTGACCGCACCCCGCCAATGTCAAAGCAATGGCAATGGCAGCAGAACCGGTAAGCACCTTATTAAATAATGGTTTTGTTTGCATGTTAACCTCCTTAGCTACTGCGCTTTTATTATATCATGGAAGGTCAGGTGAACCCAAAATCTTAAAGAAAACGCAAGCTCTGCTCCCTCCCCAGCAAAGTCAGGGGCTGCTGACCACGAATAATGGACATGGCTGGAGCCAGCCGGTGGAAAAGGGGTTAGTAGGGCTACAACACTTTCAGATTTAAAATAGCAAAGAAGCTGAGTCGATTCCCAGCCTCTCTCGTGATAACCATTAGCAGATCTTAGTCGATTTTCTTAGCACTCTGAAAGACCTGCTTAAACAGGGGGCTCACTGGGCGGTTTTCATTAATCCGCTTAATAGCGGCCGCAATCAACGGCGCTACGGAAACCTGCTTGATCTTATCAATTTGCTTTTCTTTTGGCAGTTGGATGGAGTCGGTCACAACGACTTCCTTCAACGGTGACTTCGCCAGCCGCTCAATTGCCGGGCCAGACAAGACTGCATGGGTACATGAAGCGTAGACTTCCTTGGCACCTGCGTCAATTAGCGCCTGCGAGCCTAAGGTAATCGTCCCGGCGGTATCAATCATGTCATCAATCATGATGCAGGTCTTGCCCTTAACATCCCCGATGATGTTCATCACCTGAGCAACGTTAGCCTTGGGGCGCCGCTTATCGATAATCGCAATCGGCGACTTCAAGAATTCTGCCAATGCCCGGGCCCGGGTTACCCCACCGTGGTCGGGTGAAATTACGACCGCGTTGTCGGCAACCCCTTCCTTGATAAAGTACTCGGCTAGTAATGGCGCGCCCATTAAGTGGTCTACCGGAATGTCGAAGAAGCCTTGAATCTGGGCCGCGTGAAGGTCGAGGGCAATCACCCGGTCTACCCCAGAGTTTTGCAGCATGTTGGCAACCAGCTTAGCCGTAATTGGTTCCCGGCTCCGGGCCTTCCGGTCTTGCCGTGCATAGCCATAATATGGCAAGACAACGTTAATTGTCTTTGCACTTGCCCGCCGCAAGGCATCGACCATGATCAGCAGTTCCATTAAGTTATCATTAACGGGCGCTGACGTTGACTGAATAACGTAGACGTTGTCACCACGGACGCTTTCCTCAATGTTAATTTGAATTTCACCGTCACTAAAACGGTCCACTGAAAGTTTTCCCAGCTCGATTCCCAGGTGTTGGGCGATTTTTTCTGCCAAGGGGCGGTTCGAGTTGAGCGCAAACAGTTTTAAGTTGGAATCAGTATTCGACTGTGTCATTAGAGCCTCCGGAAGTATAAGTAAGTCTTTTGTCTATCCTTATCTATGATATAGAGCGGTCTGTTAAAAAGCAAGCAAAAGTCGGCTTACCAGGGCAACTTCTTCGCGTAATCTTTCTTATTGGTCTGCCGAGCCCGGGCAATTGCCATGTCGTACTGTTCAGTACTGTCAGTAATCGTCGAACCAGCCGCAATAAAGGAATCTGCCGCAATATTAACCGGTGCTACAAGGTTGCTGTTGCTGCCGATAAAGGCGTGGTCGCCGACATTGGTATGGTGCTTGTTGGTACCATCGTAGTTGACGAAGACTACTCCACAGCCAACGTTAATGTTCTTCCCCAGTGTGGCGTTGCCAATGTAGGTCAGGTGGCCGACCTTAGTGCCCGCCCCAATGTAGGCTTTCTTGACCTCACAGAAATTACCGATATGAACGTTTTCACCGATTTCAGTCTCTGGCCGCAAGTGGCTATTTGGACCAATATCGCTGCCGTTGTGCATTTCTGCCTCTTCCAGCGTCGATGAAGTAATCTTAACGCCGTCGTGGATTGTGGAATCGGTGATCCGTGACCCAGCACTAATGTAGCAGTCATTTCCAATCACGGTATCGCCCTTAATGACAACGTTGCCTTCGAGGACGGTATCGCGGCCCAATTTGACCCCCGCGTCAATGTAAGTCGTCGCCGGGTCGACCATCGAAACGCCTTCTTGCATCCAGTGCTTGTTAATCCGGTCCCGCATTACCTGGTTAGCCTTAGCCAGGGCAATCCGGTCGTTAACCCCCATCGATTCGCTAAAGTCATCCATCTTGTAGGCAGTCACGATCTCACCTTCCTGCTTCAGAATGCCAATAACATCGGTCAGGTAGTATTCCCCCTGGGCATTATCATTATTAATCTTCTTGAGGGCGGCAAAGAGCTTCTGATTGTCAAAGCAGTAGACCCCAGTGTTGATTTCCTTGATTGCTTGTTCCTGGAGGTCGGCATCCTTTTGTTCCACAATCCGTTCAACGATTCCCACGTTGTCACGGACAATCCGGCCATAGCCAGTCGGGTCTGGGGCAATGGAAGTCAGGATTGTCGCCGCAGCGTGGCGCTGCTCGTGGTACTTAAAGAGCTTTTCAAAGGTTTCCGCAGTAAAGAGTGGTGTATCACCACTGACAATGATCGTTTCACCGTCTTCGCTGCCCAGCAGGTCTTCGGTTTGCATTACCGCGTGGCCAGTCCCTAACTGCTGCTTTTGCAGAGCGTACCGGGTTCGGTGGGCCAGGGTTTGTTCGACCGTTTTCGCGCCAAAGCCCACTACCGTAATAATCGTATCAATGTGGGCCTTTTCCAGCTGGGTCAGCACGTGGTCAACCATCGTTTTCCCACAGACTTGGTGTAAAACCTTGTAGAGCTTTGACCGCATCCGGGTTCCCTTACCGGCTGCTAAGATAATCGCGTTTCTCTTTACCATCCTAATTTTCCTTTCCAAATACCGTTTCCATAAAGTTCCCTGGCCGGGCATTAATCGTCTTTTGGTCGCCATCCTCGGCATCGACCTTGACCAGCGACGTGCAGTTTTCCACTAGCCGCTTACCATTTGCGGTCCCCTCAGCAAGGACGGTCATCCCCACTAGGTTAGCGTCAAATTCCTTGATTAGGGAGTGCATGCCGTTCAGCGTTCCGCCCCCCTTGAGGAAGTCATCGACAATTACCACGTTAGCGCCGGCCGAAAGTGTCCGCCGAGATAGTTCCATTTTCTTAATCCGCTTCACTGAGCCCGAGACATAGTTCACGCTGACGGTCGGGCCTTCCGTTATGTGAGAGCTATTACGGACGATCACAAAGGGCTTGTTCATGTACATCGCCGCCGCCTGCGCAATCGGAATCCCCTTAGTTTCAACCGTCATCACAACGTCAACGTCCTGGTCAACGTACTGGGTAGCGATTAACTGCCCGACCTGGTGGAGGACATCTGGCCGACCAATCAGGTCCGAAAGGTAAACGTAGCCGCCTGGCAAGAAGCGGGAATCATCATTCACCTCGCGAACCAGGTTGGCAATCGCCCGTTCCGCATTCTCCTTCGAGTAAAATGGGGTCAGAACGGCCCCACCACTGGCACCCGGAATGGTCTTTAACTGACCCTCACCCCAGGTTTCAAAGGTATGCTTAACAATACTGAGGTCCTCACTGATTGAGGATTTAGCCGAACCATAGCGCTCACTAAAAAATTTAAGCGAGACTAATGTTCGGGGGTGCTCCAATAAGTATCTGGTCATGTCAACCAGTCGATTACTTCTTCGTACTTTCATCTTCGTTCTTTTCCGCCTTTCAAAAAGGAATAATACAACATTGATTTTACCATAAAATGTTCGCCTTTTCTGAATAAATCAGTGCAGTTAGCAAAGAATGCTGAACAGAGAAAGAGGCCCCTAATAGCCGAATGGCAAGCGCCCCCCAGTTTAAACTAGTAACGGGGCCGGAAAACAATCCAGCCCCGTTCTCACTAACTTGCTTCAACAAAGTTTTGGTACAGTAAGGCGATAACGTAAATTGCCACTTCGATGACCGCGATAAAAAAGCTGACCGGCCAATTGGTCAGGTACCCTAAGAGTAGGCCCGTCCACGTTCCTAGCAAGGCAAATAAAATTGCCAGGCCCACCATCTTTGCTACCCCATGGGTAAAGTATTTCGCACTTGCCGCGGGAATCGTCAGCAGAATAAAGATCAACAGCGAACCGACAATCTGGGCGGCGACACTCACACTCAACGCCAGCAAGACTAGGAAGGCTACTGAAATCAGCGTTTGGTTGGCCCCACTGACCCGGGCACCAACGACGTCAAAGGATGAAAACTTTAAGGGCCGGTACATCAGCAACGTCACCACCAGGACGACAACCGAAAGGAGAATCAACTGGTGAACCTCCGCCGCGCTAATCCCCACAACACTCCCGAAGAGGATGCTAGTCGCCGAACTAGCACTCTGGTTGCTCAAAGAGAGGAAGAGAATCCCCAAACCGATAAAAAGTCCGGAAACGGCACTAATCACCGCTTCCCGGCGCGACTCCTTAATGCTCATCTGACCGACCAGGACTGAGCTGAGCATCGTAAAGAGAATCATCCCATTTAGCGGCAGCCAGCCGGCAAAAACGGCAAATGACGCTCCAGCAAAACCGATTTCCGAAAGGGTATGGGTCAGGAAGGAGAGCTGGCGGGCCACAACGAACACCCCGATAATTCCGCTCACAACCGCGATAAAGGTGCTCGCAATGAACGCGTGCCGCATAAATGCCAAAGTTAACATTCCACCGTCTCCTTTCTCAATTCTGCCAGTTCATCAATCGAACCGGTCGAGTAGCCGTCCTTCGTCATGTGGAGATACCTGGTACCGTAGTGTTCCGCCAGGTCCCAATCGTGGGTGATAAACATCACGCTCAAACCGTCCTCTTGAAACCGGGCGACTAGGTCGAGCAGGTTATACTTCATTTCATTATCCAGACTGGCCGTTGACTCATCTAAAATCAACAGGCGCGGGGCCGGTAATAAGGCTTGTGCCAGGTAAGCCCGTTGCTTCTCTCCACCTGATGCCAGCCCCAACGGTCGCCCAGCAATCGGCGCTAAGTCGGTAATTCTAATCATCCGGTCAAGCGCGTGCCGCTCCTTGCCGGTCAACCAGGGCAACCAGGATTGACGGCTGTTCAACGCGACAAAATCACGGATTGACAATGGGTATTCCTCATCAATATTCCGAAACTGGGGAACGTAACCAATCCGGGTTCCCGTGGGAATATTAACGGTTCCCGCCTTAGGCTTGATGAGGCCGAGCAGGGCCCGCACCAGGGTAGTCTTCCCCACCCCATTTTCACCAACGACCACGAGAAAGTCACCATCGTTGACGGTAAAACTTAAATCCTTAAAAACGGTATGATCGCCATACGCGACCGTTAAGTCCTCTACCGAGAGCATTGCCATTGCCTTAATCCTCCTTTTCCTGAATCCTGATTAGCTGCTGGTACTGCTTGGTCATCCACTGCTCGTAGCTCAACCCATTAGGCTTGGATTCCGTTACCTTCAAAACCGGCACACCATGCTGACGCGCTAGTTTAACCAGGTTATTAACAACGCGATTGTCAGCCTGGGCATTCTCTACAAAGAAAGCGATCTGGTGGTTTTTAATTGCCGCCTGAAGGGCAGCAATATCCTGCGGCGAAGGATCGTTGCCGTCCTCCACGGCCTTAGCAAAGTGGCTGTCAACTACCTGGTAGCCAAGGTTTGTCAAGGCGTAGTCAAAGACCGGTTCACTCACCGCTACTGCCCGCTTTGTCCCGACACCACGTTTGGCCTGCGCAATTGTTTGGTCAAGCGGCTGCAAGCTCTGCAGGTAGGCCCGGGCCCGGCGGTGGTAGTAGGTCGCGTGTGCGGGGTCCAGCTTGCTGTATTGGTCAGCTAGCTGCTGGGTAAGCCGCTTAATCGTCGTCGGCTGATACCAGACATGCTCGTTGTCGCCAGCCTTCATGCCAGCGACCTGGCGGGCAACATCGATAGTAGTAACCCGGTTGTTGCTGCTCCCCTGGACCAGTTTCGTCAGCCAGTGGTCATAGCCCAGCCCATTTTGGATTACTAGGTTAGCGGTGCCCATCTCGTGCGCCTGCTGGGTTCCCGGCTGGTAATCGTGCGGGTCTACCGCGGCGCTGTTGATAATTGTCGTCACCTGACCATACTTTCCAGCGACCTCTTGTGCCACTTCGCCATAGAAATCTAGGCTAGCGACCACCCGGATTGGTTTTTGCTGCCGGCCAAAATTTTGCCGGGGAATTAATGCCAGCAGGAAAACAATTGCTAACAGGCCGATTAAGCCACTGACTCCGATCCAGTATTTACGCATCAACTCGAACTCCCTTTATTTAATCGTAATGATTACTATTTGCAACAAAAACTATCTTACCGGAAAGCACACCGAAATGCAAGCTGCCGTGAAAATTTAGGGCGGTTCAAAATCCAGCTATGGCTCCCACGGCTTGTTATCTTCCCGTTGACACACTTCCTTTAGAAAGCAAAAACGTCTAAAATCAGCAATCAGCCAATTTTAGACGTTTTCCACACCCTCGTTTGCACGCATATTAACTTTTCACAACAGAGTAACCACGTGAACATCCCGGCAGAAGCCGCTAATGCTGTTTTGAATCCGCTTTGCCCGGGATTCGGTGTGACAAACAGCAAACACGGTTGGCCCCGTCCCGCTCATCTGTGCCACATCGGCTCCCAGGCTAGCCATCTTATCCTTGAGCTGCTTGATTTCCGGATAAAAGCTCATCGTCACGGGTTCCAAGACGTTGCCCATGTACTTAACTGCTTCCTGCCAATTTTGAGCCTTCAGGCTAGCAATCAAGCGTTCATTATCAAGGTGCTCTAGCTGCTCGTAGTTAATCTGACGTAAAATCTGCGGCGTTGACACACTAATCTGCTGCTTGGCAATTACTGCCCAATAGTGCGGCTGGGCGGGCAGCAGCTCTATTTTTTCCCCGTGCCCCGTCACGTGGGCCAGCCGACTATATACACAGTAAGGCACATCGGAGTCAATCGTCAGTGCAATCTTGGCCAGCTCATCCAGTGAGAGGCCCAGGCGCCAGATCCTGTTCAGTGCCCGTAAAACGGCAGCGGCATCCGAAGAACCGCCCCCCAGCCCGGCCGCCACGGGAATATTCTTGCGAATGTGAATCGTCACACCCTCGCGACAGTGAAACCGGCTCTTGAGAATATGGGCTGCCTGGTAAGCAAGGTTTCGCTGGTCGTTGGGCAAAAAGCCGCTGTCAGTATAAACTTTAATCGTCGTCGGTCGCCGGTGGGTTTCTACGGTCACATAATCTGCCAAGTCTGCCGAAGTCATTACCATGTCCCACCGGGGTGAACCATCGAAGTACCGCATCGGCGTGTCTAAGCTCAGGTTGAGTTTTGCCGGTGCTTTTTCATTTACACGCATTGCCATCCCTCCCTATCTCAAGTTATTCTTATTTTGATTATACTAATGAGCCAATTAATCGGCAAGTTGAATGGAAGTGGGCGGCGTTCCCCACTGAGCCGGGAGAATGGCCCCACATTGACGCAGGACGCAAAATGGGCCCAGTGCTCGGCAAGGCCGAACGCTGGAGCCCATTTCGTTTTAAAGACTAGCTGATGTTAATGGGACCGGAAGTTAACTCAGTCTCTTTACTGTGTTTAAAGATAGAAATGCAGCAGCGCAGTAGCTGGTTGGCAGTTCAACCGCTGACAAATCAGTACTTGAACAACTCCAAACAGGTTTGCTACGCGGCGACGGCGGTGGGACGACGAACTAGTCCTGCCCCTCTCTCCCGCTAGTCTTCTTCTTCGCCAAAGGCTAGCGAAATATTATGAGTCAATAAGTCAGTGTAACTGTAAGAAATCCGGTCGGGTGCTCCGTTACCATCGTTTAGGTGGACAACAAAGATGGCTGGATAGGTCTTGCTCAAAACACCGTGGTGGGTTGCCACCCGTTTACGACCAGCCTGTGCTTTAATGAGGACTGGTTCCCCAATACGATCATCTAATTCTTTCTTGATCTCAACAATTGATTCTGGCACTAAAACTTCACCTCACTGCGTTATAACAGTACCTGTTCTCAACATGAAACAATTAATATTATCATTTTATTATAACAAAGTCAATAATATTAACCATTAGAGAAGCTGGGCAGCATGCAGGGCGTTAGCAAGTTCAATGAACTGTTCCAGTGTGAGCCGTTCAGGCCGGGTTTGGGGAGAAATCGTCAGGGCCGTTAAAATTGCCTGCATCTTCTCCTTGACCGCCGGTTGCTTGCCAACCGTGGCCTGTAAGTTATTCCACAGGCTCTTGCGGCGGTGGGCAAAGCACCCCCGAATGAAGCCAAACAGCTTTTGCTTGTTGAAGGGCTGTACCGGTAGCGGGGTTGTCCGTGGTTTTAATACCACGATGGCGGAATCGACATTCGGCGCTGGCACAAAGACCCGCCGGGAAACATTGAAGGCAATCTCCGCGGTCATCTGGTACTCGATTGCCAGGGTCAATGCCCCATACTGCTTCGTCCCTGGCTGGGCAGTCAACCGCTGGGCAACTTCCTTTTGCATCATAACGCAAATAGCCGCCCAGTCTACCGGTGCGGCAAGCAGGTTCATCAAGATCGGGCTAGTGATGTAGTAGGGCAGGTTGGCAACTACCTTGATGGGCCTGCTGGGGTCCGTAAACTGCTGCTTGATGAGCTCTGGCAGGTTGGCTTGTAAAACATCCTGGTTTAGGACCGTCACGCTATCGTACGGGGCAAGAACCTCAGCCAATACGGGAATCAGATCCTGGTCGATTTCGAGGGCGAGAACCTCCCCCGCGGCCTGGGCTAGTTGTTCCGTTAATGCCCCAATCCCCGGACCGATTTCAATCACGTTATCGTCCCTGGTAATTTCGGCGGCACTCACGATGTTTTTTAAGACGTTAAGGTCGGTCAGAAAATTCTGGCCGAAGGCCTTCTTGGTGTGAATGCCATACTTTTCCATAATCGCCCGCGTCCGGGTCCGACTACCGATTTCCAGTGTATTACTCATCATTTTCCTCCCGCTTTATCTGCTCAACGGCGGCTACAAATTGGTTGGGACTGATTTGAAACATGTTCAGGCGGTGGACCAGCTGCTTACCGTTGCCATAACCAATGCCAAGCAGCTGCCCCAACCGTTCCCGCCGCTTCCGGGCCTGAGAACTACCAACCAGTCCCGCCGCCTGCAAGTCCCGCTGGGTGTAGACGTCTGGTTCCGTCACTGCCTGGGTGTACAGGTGGGCCAGAGCGGCTTTGATTACCGCCGGGGCCGCGTGCTCTACCCCCAAGCTGCCGTGGGCCAAGTGAGGGACCCCTTGCCGCCGCTCAATGAAGGCGTGTTTGACTCCGGGAACCGCGGCGCTAATCATCTTGCGTAACCGTTCCCCGTTAAAGTCGGGATCCGTAAACACAATTAAACCCCGGCTCGCCTGTAATTTGCGCAGCCGGGCCAGGTCGGCAGCATTGAGCGCAGACCCGTTGGTTTCATAAGTATCAGCGTCGACGACCTTTTGGATCTGCTTGGTATCGTCTTTGCCTTCCACTACAATTACTTCTTTAATCTTCGTCATCTTTTTGATCCTTTAGGAATAACCGGCTAGCATTCTGGTAGGTTTGCCGGGCGACCCGGGATGGGGCCACCTGCTTCAATTCTGCAATTGCGTCGACGACAAACTTGGTAAAGGCCGGTTCGTTTTGCTTTCCCCGGTACGGCGCAGGTGTCAAATACGGGGCGTCGGTTTCCACCATCATCCGTGGCAGCGGTACGGCCCGCACCGCCGCATGAACCTCTTCAGCACTGCCAAAGCTGGCGACCCCGCTGAAGGAAATCGCCATTCCCAGGTCCAGAAACTTCTCGGCCCATTCCGGCGACCCGTTAAAACTGTGCATGACCCCGCCGAACTCATCGACGTGGGCATCCTTTAGTAGTTCATAGGTGTCAGCCAGTGCTTCCCGGCAGTGAATCGACACCGGCAGGTTTAGTTGCCGTGCCCAGTCCAACTGCTCGGCAAAAACTTCCTGCTGGCGGTCATGGGGAGACTGCTGGTCATTATAGTAGTCCAGCCCGATTTCGCCAATTGCCACGACCCGTGGATCGTGAATCTGCTCCCAAAGTGTTACCTTCGCGTCTTCATCGAATGCCCGAATGTCCTCGGGATGCCAACCGATGATTGGGTGCAGGTTTGGGTACTGCCGACCAAGGGCCAGGGCCCGTTGGTTAAGGGTAGCATTGGAACCCACAATGTTCATCTGGGTGACCCCGTAGTGAGCCGCCCGGTTTTCAAACGCCGGCACATCGTCGTAAAAGGGGTCGTCGTTAAGGTGGGTGTGGGAATCATAAACCTGGCGCCATTCTTGTTGCCGCTTTCCCATTGCTTAGCCGAGCTCCAATCCTGGTTCCAGGCTGTCGTCAACCGTGACGACTTGAACCTGACCATCCTTTTCAACCGAAAGGAGCATCCCCTGGCTCAGCTCACCTCGCATCTTCCGCGGCTTCAAGTTGGCGACGATGACGACTTTCTTGCCTACCAACACAGCTGGCTCTGGGTACCACTTGGCAATTCCAGATAGGATCTGCCGGCCTTCTGCTGTCCCATCATCCATGTGGAACTTCAGGAGCTTGTCAGCCCCTTCGACATGATCAGCAGCGGTAATCTTGGCAACCTTCAAATCAACCTTGTCAAAGGCTTCGATCCGGATCAGTTTCTTGCCGTCGGTAGCTACTTCTGGTTGCTTTTCTGCGGCCTTCTTGGCTTCTTCCATTGCTTTGCGTCCTTTCTTCTTTTGGTTTACGCTCATCTTGCTCTTGATGAACTCAACTTCTTCTTTGACGTCCAGCCGGGGGAAGATTGGCGTTCCCTTAGCTACAACTTGGCTGCTTGCTGGGAAGTCGTTAAAGGCCAAGTCGGTCAAGCTGATGGTCTCTTCAGGCAAGCCCAGCTGCCGGTAAATCTCCTTTGGTGCGTCCGGCATTACCGGTTGGAGCAGCGCCGCGATTACCCGCAGGCTCTTCGCCAGGTGGGTCATCACGTCGGAGAGTTCAGCTTTCTTGCTGTCATCCTTGGCAAGTACCCATGGTTCAGTCTCGTCAATGTACTTATTGGCACGGGAGACCAGCTTCCAGATTGCCGCCAGAGCATCCGCAAAGCGGGTCTTATCCATCTCTTCCTTGTATTCAGCAATTGCCTGGGCCGCCGTTTCCTCCAGGTCGGCATCAAAAGCCGTTTGGGCATCGTTGGTTCCCTGAACCTGACCGCCCTGGTACTTGTTGATCATGGCAACGGTCCGGTTTAAGAGGTTCCCCAGGTCGTTTGCCAAGTCGAAGTTAACCTTGTCGACAAAGTCTTCGGGACTGAAGACCCCGTCGTTGCCGAATGGCATTGCCCGCAAGAGGTAGTAGCGGGTAGCGTCGAGGCCGTAGCGATCCACTAAGGTTTCTGGGTAAATCACGTTCCCCTTGGACTTGGACATCTTGCCATCCTTCATCGTCAGCCAACCGTGGCCGATAACGTGCTTAGGCAGCGGCAAACCGAGGGCATGGAGCATGATTGGCCAGTAAATTGTGTGGAAACGGACGATTTCTTTCCCCACCATGTGAACGTCAGCGGGCCAGTACTTCTTGAAGAGACTGTCATCGGCGGAACCGTAACCCAGTGCAGTGATATAGTTGGACAGGGCGTCAATCCACACATAAACCACGTGCTTCGGGTCGTTCGGCACCTTGACTCCCCAGTTAAAGGAAGTCCGGGTGACGGCCAGGTCTTCCAGTCCCGGTTTCAAGAAGTTGTTGACCATCTCGTTCATCCGGGTGTGAGGTTCAATAAAGTCCGGGTGCTCTTCGTAGTACTTCATCAGCCAGTCAGCGTACTTGCTCATCTTGAAGAAGTAGGATTCTTCCTTAACCAGCTGAACTTCGTGACCAGACGGGGCCTTCCCCCCGATGACCTTGCCATTGTCATCGCGGTACACTTCTGCCAGTTGGCTTTCAGTGAAGTATTCTTCATCATCAACCGAATACCAGCCCGTGTACTCGCCCTTGTAAATATCACCCTGGTCGAGGAACTTTTGGAAAATCTTCTGGACGGCTTGCTCGTGGTAGTCGTCAGTCGTTCGGATAAATTTGTCGTTGGTAATCTTTAAGGTCTTCCAGAGTTTCTTGATCCCGTCGGCCATTTGATCTACATATTCTTGAGGCTGCATTCCGAGCTTGTCAGCCTTTTGTTCAATTTTTAAGCCGTGTTCATCGGTTCCGGTCAGGAAGAACACGTCATACCCACTCAGCCGTTTGAAACGTGCTTCTGCGTCACAGGCAACCGTCGTGTAGGAGTTCCCAATGTGCAGCTTACCAGATGGATAGTAAATGGGTGTCGTAATGTAATAAGTTGGTTTTTGTGTAGCCATATGAGGCCCCTCTTTCTCATTAAAATTAAAGAATAGTATTGACGTTTAGTATAGCATAGTTAACCGGTCGGTGCGGCCTTAAAACAGGTCGAGCTGTTCCGGTGACCGGGGTGCCAAGCCGGCGAAGTGAACGCCCATTATCTTTTGCAGAGCCAGGGCGTTTGGTGCGGCATCCTTGCCGGAGTTGTTGTTAAAGATAATGCAGACTTCCCGCGGCTGGGGCGTCAGTTGCTGAACCTGCTGGGCAAACGTCGCCAATTCCTGGTCCGAATACTTGTACAGCGTGCGGGTCTTGCGCCAGCTCTGCCCCTGGTTGGCCCACCCTTTTTTATTGCGGCCGTGCAAACGCAGCATGACCAGGTCAGGATTGGTCGTCACCAGCTTGAAGGGAACCGCTGTGACCTGGTCATGCGGCTCATCTGCCGCTACCAGGGTAAACTTGAGGTCTTGGCAATAGTTGACCAGCGCGTCAACCACCCCCGGCTGATACCAGCTGCTATTGCGCAATTCTACCGCAACGGGGAGATCATCGAGCCAGGCGCGCACCATTTTTAGGTAGTCAATATCGGCAACACTGGCATCAAAGTAGGGTGGAAACTGAAATAGGATTGTTTTCAACTGACCACTCGCAACCAGTGGTGCCACGGTTCGCCGGTACTGAGCAAACAGCTGCTCGACCTCCCCCTTTTCCTGGTTGCGCTTGTGCAGGGTCATCCCCTGGTTGGCCTTAACAATAAATTGGAAGTCTTCTGGAACCATTGTCAGCCAGTTTTGAATGGTCTTCATCTGGGGAAGTGCATAAAAGAACGTATCCACCTCCACCGTTGGAAAGTGTTGTGCGTACTCGTTCAGGGTGACCGGCCGTTGCTCACCGTGAATGAGTACCGGGTGTTCCGTCCAGGTTGTCATCCCCATCGTAATCTTTGCTGTCATTGTACCCTCCTATCAAACTGTCTTTCCCACCATTATGCCCCAGTAAGTTCCCTTATCTGAGAAAAATGCTCAGCAATTTCTTATAATTAGCAAAAGAATTTATATTCATTATTCAGCGCCATTTTTACGATTACAGCAAGGTTTATGCACCATTGTCGTGTAATATGCACGTGGGTAGAAAGAGCCGTGATAAATTATGCAGCGTGTAAATTAGGACCAGGATGCACCGCCTTTGCTTCGCTCCTCCAACATGGTATCTTAATGGTGAAAAGAAATGAAGGGAGCGATCATAATGTTACTAAATTCAAAGTTCTTTACTTTCAGCAAAAAAGGCAACCGGGCAAAAAAGAGCCGTAAATCTGGTTCATTACCCATCAAGGTTGATGGCAAGGTCGTCCTCTTTGCGTAACAATTAAACGATTATTTACCAGTAAAACGCGGAATTGAGCAAACCTCAACTCCGCGTTTTATTTATCACAAATCCGTTAGCTGCTTTTTAAGGGCCGCGGCCTGCAGTTCGACAACGCTATTCCCGTTGAAACGGGCAAAGACCAGCGCTGCTGATAGCAAGTTTCCCACGGCCTCCGACGTTGCCCCCGCGCGCATTGCGTTATTCGCCGCTAGCAGCTTGACTCGGGGCATGAAAACGGTCAGGTAGCGGGCCGCACACAGGCGGCTGACCCGGGCGAGGGTCCGGTTGCTATCCGGCAGCCGCTTGCGAAGCGCTTGGTACTCCGCCACATAGTAGCACATCATTACGAGCCGGGCATACTGGGTATTTGTTAGGTCGGCCAGGTTTAGCGGGTCAGTAATTGTCCGCTCCAGGTAGTTGACCACCTTAGTGAAAAAGAATTCGGCGTTGCCCAGTCGGTTCTTCCGTGCGTACAAAATTCCACAACCCAGGTAGGCCAGCTGTGAAAAGACTGTCTGGTGTTCCTCATCCAGCTTATCAAGGATCTGGGTAAAGTTAAACATCGTTGTCGCCGTCTGGTTGCTCGTCAGTGTATCAATCATCCCTTTGAGATAGTAATACTGCATCCGGGCCTTGGCGGTCGTCAGCTGGCGTTCCCGAACCTGGTTCAGGGTCTTGATTGCCAGGGGAAACTGTTCTCCCAGCAAATAATGTTCGGCTTGGTCCAGGGCTGTCCGGCGGTTCGGCTGCGGGGCCACGTTCTGTTCGCTGAGTTCTCCCAGGGGCATTTCCAGTCGTTGGCAAAGCTGCTCCAGAATTTTGACCGAGGGGACCCGGCCCTTATTTTCAAACTTGCTCAGGGTCGACTGCGTACAGATACCAGCGCACAGCTCGGCCTGGGAGAAGCCCATTCGTTTGCGTTGCTGGACAAATTTGCGGATATCCATCACTACTCAACCCCTTTAACCATGCAGTCCCAGTGCAATCTTGGCAAACCGGCTCATCCGGTCAATCCCCCAGGCTGGTTCCCAGACCAGGTTGATTTTACAGTCGTTGACACCGTCAACCGAAGTGGCAGCCTTGGTAATTGCTTCGTTCAGGAAATCACCCAGCGGACACCCCATGGTGGTTAGGGTCATCGTGATAATACAGTGGCCCTCTTCATCTACCTGGACATCGTAAATCAGGCCGAGGTTAACCAGGTCAATCCCCAGTTCCGGGTCAATGACCTGTTCCAGGGCTCCCATGACTGCGTCTTCCGTCGGTGAATACTGGCGCTCTTGTTCATCTGCCATGTTACTTCCTCCTTTTAACCGATTGAGCCTTCCATTTCGAAGCTAATCAGCCGGTTGAGCTCAACCGCGTATTCCATCGGCAGCTGCTTGGTGAATGGCTCCACGAAGCCCATGATAATCATTTCGGTGGCCTTGGCTTCGGAAATTCCCCGGCTCATCAAGTAGTAGAGTTGTTCTTCCGAAATCTTAGAAACCTTGGCCTCGTGTTCCATCGCCACGTGGGCGTTGTCAATTTCATTGTACGGAATCGTATCTGACGAGGACTGGTCATCCATGATAATCGTGTCACACTCAACGTGGGCCTTCGAGCCGTCAGAGTGCTTGCCAAAGCGGACCGTCCCCCGGTAATCGGTTGAACCACCAGTCTTGGCGATCGACTTGGAGACAATCGAGCTGGACGTGTTCTTGGCATTGTGGATCATCCGGGCACCGGAGTCCTGGTGAATCCCGTTGCTGGCAACCGCGATTGAGAGCATCGTTCCCCGGGCTCCCTCACCGTTCAGGTAAACACTCGGGTACTTCATCGTTACCTTCGAGCCTAGGTTACCATCGACCCATTCCATCGTGGCGTTTTCGGCCGCGGCTGCCCGCTTGGTTTCCAGACTGTAAACATTATCAGACCAGTTTTGAATGGTCGTGTAACGACAGTAAGCATCCTTGCAGACGTTAACTTCAACGACCGCCGCGTGGAGACTGTCAGAAGAGTAGTTTGGAGCGGTACATCCTTCAACGTAGTCCACGCTGGCCCCCTCGTCGACAATAATCAGGGTCCGTTCAAACTGACCGGTATTTTCCGCGTTCAGCCGGAAGTAGGACTGGATTGGCGTCTTGGTCTTGACGCCCTTTGGCACGTAGATAAAGGAACCACCAGACCAGACCGCCGCATTTAGGGCCGCAAACTTGTTATCGGTTGGCTGAACCAGCTTGCCAAACCACTTCTTGAAGAGGTCCGGGTATTCCCGGAGGGCGGTATCCGTATCGGTGAAAATGATGCCAAGTTTGGCAAATTCATTCTTCATGTTGTGGTAAACCACTTCTGATTCGTACTGGGCTGAGGACCCGGCCAGGTACTTCCGCTCGGCTTCAGGCACTCCTAAGCGGTCGAAGGTCTTCTTGAGATCTTCCGGCACGTCCTTCCAGTCCCGGAACTTTTTGTCGGTCATCTTCTGGTAGTAAAGCATGTTTTTGAGGTCCAGCTCGGATAGGTCCGGCCCGAACTTTGGCATTGGCAGCTTCTTGTAGATGCGGTAGGCCTTGAGCCGGTAATCCAGCATCCATTGTGGTTCATGCTTTGCCGCCGAGATCTGGCGAACAACCTCTTCCGTCAGGCCCCGGCCCGTCGAGTAAACTGGCTTCACGTCATCGTGGAAGCCATATTCGTACTTTTCATCGCCGTTTACGATGCTTGCTGCATCCTCGCTCATTGCTCTTCCTCCTCATCATCTTTCTTCAGTAAGGCTCGTTGCAGTGCCCACCAGGAAATCGTGGCACATTTGATCCGGGCAGGGAATTCCATAATACTGGTCAAAATCTGCGCATCCTCCAGCTGGTCAAGATCCGCCTGGGAGTGCTGCTTGCCGATTGCCATGTCAGAAAAGGTCTTCGCCATCGCCAGGGCCTCATCAGTTGTTTTCCCCTTTACTGCTTCAGTCATCATGCTGGCTGAGGCCTGACTGATGGTGCAGCCAGAACCGGAATAGCCGATATCCTTGATCCGGCCGTCTTCCACATCGACGGCCACGTTAATGGTATCGCCACAAGTCGGGTTATGGACCGTCATCTTGCTCGTGGCCTGCGGAATGTCGTGCTTATTATGCGGGTGATTGGCGTGGTCCAAAATCACCTCACGGTATAAGCCGTTTAACTTAGATAGTCCCACCGTTAAAGAACTCCTTTGTTGCCTTGATGGCATTAATCAGTTGATCTGCGTCTTTTTTTGTATTGTAAAAGTAGAAACTGGCCCGGGTCGTTGCGGCTACCCCCAGTGCGGCCATCAGCGGCTGTGCACAGTGATGGCCGGCCCGAACCGCGACTCCTTCCGCATCCAGGGCGGTTGCGACGTCATGCGGGTGGAGTCCCGCCATGTTAAAGGCAATCACGCCAGTGTGCTGCTGGGGGTCCTGGGGCCCGTAAACCGTTACGTACGGGATAGCCTCCAACTGCGGCAGGACGTAATCAACCAGTTCCTGTTCCTTCGCAGCCACCTGGTCCATCCCGATTTTCTCAAGGTAGTCAACCGCGGTCCCCAGGGCAATTGCTCCGGCAATGTTTTGCGTTCCCGCTTCAAATTTAAACGGGATGTCGGCAAACTCGGTCCGGTCGCGGTAAACGGCACTAATCATTTCCCCGCCGTACTGGTACGGGGGCATCTCCCGCAGCAAGTCCGCCTTGCCATAGAGAACCCCGATCCCAGTCGGCCCCATCATCTTGTGGCCGGAAAAGGCGTAGAAATCAACGTCCAGGTCCTGGACATCGACCGGCATATGGGGAACCGACTGGGCACCATCACCAACGATAATTGCACCGTGCTGGTGGGCCAGCCGGGCCAGCTCTTTGAGCGGGTTAACGGTTCCGAGCACGTTGCTGGCATGGGCCACGGCAACGATCTTCGTCTTGTCAGTAATTTTTTGCCGGGCATCGGCCATGTCCAGCGTCCCATCCGTGGTCAATTCAATGTACTTGAGCTTGGCGTGCTTCTTAATTGCCAACTGCTGCCAGGGAATCAGGTTGCTGTGGTGTTCCATGATTGAAATCACAATTTCGTCACCATCATGGATATTTTGTTCGCCATATGTCGACGCTACCAGGTTCAAGCCATCAGTGCAGCCCTTGGTAAAAATAATTTCCCGGTTGTCGGCGGCATTGATGAAGTGCTGAACCTTCTTGCGGGCCTCTTCGTACTGGGTCGTCGCCCGTTCCGCCAGGGTATGGACGCCTCGGTGAACGTTCGCGTTGTCGTGTTCGTAAAAGTGAACCAGGGAGTCAACGACCTGCTTGGGCTTCTGAGCCGTCGCCGCGTTATCCAGGTAGGCCAGCCGTTCACCGTTTACCTGCTGGTCCAGGATGGGAAAATCAGCGGACAAATCATTGATATTGTTGACCATCGGTAAGCTTCCTTTCTAGAATTTCCACCAGTTTGTTCCGTACATCTGCGGCCGGAATGGCACTAAGAACGGCGCCTAAGAAGCCCCGGATAACCATCCGTTCCGCCTGCTTACGGGGAATTCCCCGGCTCATCAAGTAGTACATCTGGTGGGGGTCAACGGGGCCCACACTGGCTGCGTGCCCGGCCTCCACGTCGTTTTCATCAATCAGCAGGATTGGGTTAGCATCACCGCGGGCCTGGTCAGACATAATCAGGACCCGGTTCTGCTGGTCAGCCTTGGAACCGTGGGCGCCGTGGATAATCTGACCGATTCCGTTAAAAATCAGTTCGGAATTTTCCAGGATTACCCCCCGTTGGTTAATCAGGCCAGTCGTATGTTTACCATGGTTAGTCACCCGGTTGTTGACCCCGACCTCTTGCTTCCGGGTCGTGACCGCGATCATTTTGGAGTTAGCATAGCCGCCTTCACCCAGCAGCTCAGAATCCATGTCACCGACCGTGTTGCCATCGTTCATCAGGCCAACCGCCCATTCAACGTGGGCATCCCGACCAATATCGGCCCGCCGTTTAAAGTAAGTGTGGGTCTGGGCCCCAAGCTCATCCAGGGACGAGAAGTCAATTTCACTGTTATCCCGGGCAATCAGTTCAATCATCATGTTTGCCGGATTAGCTTGGTCACCGACCGTGGTTAGGTGCTGGATGAACTTGACCTTGCTGCCCCGGTCCGCCACGACCAGGATATGAGAAATCAAGGGCTGGCCTTGGGTATTGTCCTGGACCAGTTCTGCTTCAATCGGCTTTTCAATCTCGACGTTCTTAGGGACGTAGAGGAATAAGCCGGCGTTTAAGTAGGCCACGTGGTAAGCAGTCAGCAGGTTTTCGTCGGTTTTGATTGCCGACATAAAGTACTTTTCAAACATCTCGGGGTACTGCCGGGCTGCGGTGAAAATATCGGTCAGCACCACGCCAGCCGCCCGCAGACGTTCCGGAATGTGAACCTTGACCGTCGTCTGCCCGACCTGGGTCACCCGGATTACTTCATCGTCCGGAGCTATTTTCTCTAAATCCGTATCCGATGATACCCATTCCAGGGGCTGGTCAGCGATTAGCGGCCAGTCACGGAAGTTAAACCGCTGCATCCGGGGCAGGCGGAGTTGCGCCATCAGGTCCCTCGCTGCAAGCCGCCGGTCTAAGAGGCTGGCCGGCTCCTCATTTTGCTGGCTCGCCACGGTCAGCTGCTGCTTTGCTTCTGCTAAATCAGTCATGCCAGCACCCCCTAGTCCTCATCATCGACCAGTTTGATGTCCAGGCCCAATTCGTCACGCAGGCCAGCGTAACCTTCGTCTTCCAACTTTTTAGCTAGTTCTGGGCCCCCGGTCTTAACGATTTGACCATCCATCATGACGTGGACGGTGTCCGGAACAATGTAATTCAGCAGGCGCTGGTAGTGGGTGATGATCAGGGAACCGAAGTTGTCGCCCCGCATGGAGTTGACCCCCTTGGCAACGACCTTTAAGGCGTCAATGTCCAAGCCAGAGTCAATTTCGTCGAGAATGGCAAAAGTTGGTTCAATCATCAGCAGCTGCAGAATTTCGTTCCGCTTCTTTTCCCCACCCGAGAAGCCTTCGTTGAGGTACCGTTCCGTCATCTTCTGGCTCATGTCCAGCAGATCAAGGTTCTTGTCGAGCTTCTTAATGAAGTCCATGACGGAAATCTGGTCGTCTTCTGGCCGGCGGGCATTGATGGCGGCCCGGAGGAATTCGGCGTTAGTGACCCCCTGGATTTCTGCCGGGTACTGCATAGCCAAGAAGAGCCCCTTGCGTGCCCGTTCATCGACTGGCATGTTGACAATGCTTTCACCGTTTAAGAGAATGTCACCCTGGGTCACGTGGTAGCCGGGCTGGCCCATGATGGTCTGGGAAAGGGTCGACTTCCCCGTCCCGTTTGGTCCCATAATGGCGTGGATCTCGCCGGTCTGCATCTTGAGGTTGACTCCCTTGAGGATTTCCTTTTCCTTCTTACTTTCCTCATCTTTTACTGAAACATGCAAATCACGCACTTCGAGTGTGGCCATTTGTAAAGCATCCCCTTAATTCAATATTCCTAAATATTCCAAAAATATCAGGTTAAAAATAATACAATTTTATTATAAACCGAATATTTTTAAATTAAAACTTAACATTCGATTATTTTTCAACCGATTACACGGTAGTATAATGGAGATGTAATAATTGGCTTTTTTATATAGTATTGGAATAATGAATTGTGAGGAAGTAATATGATCAATCACCAATATGTATTGCAATCATTTAGTTGTTTGAGCCGGCCAACTGCGAGTCGCCTTCATAATATGGGCCTGTGTGAAGGCTGCCCTATCAAAGTTATCCAGCGGTACCCCTTCCATGGTCCGGTCATCATTGAGAATAACCACCAGCGAATCGGGATTCGTTATCGTGATTTTGCCGCCCTAACGGAGGTTGAGGCGTAATGACAAGCATTGCCCTGATTGGCAACCCGAATACTGGTAAAACGACCCTCTTTAATTCCCTTACCGATAAGTACGCCGTTGTGGGTAACTGGACCGGGGTAACCGTCGATAAAAAGGTGGGAACACTCAAGCACTCGAACATCGAGGTGGTTGACCTTCCCGGGGCCTATTCCCTCAACCCCTTAACCAAGGATGAGGCGGTCGTTGCCAAGTACCTGCTAACCAACCGCCCAGACTTGATTTTAAACATCACCAACGCAAGCCAGCTCAAGCGCAACCTCCTCCTGACCATTGAAGTCTTGGAGCGGGGGCTACCGCTGATTTTAATTTTGAACATGATTGATGACCTCCGCCGCAGCGGCCAGTCCTATGACCTGGACTTGATCAGCCGGCGGTTAGGCTGTAAGGTCCTCACGACTAACGCCCGCGGCCACCAGGGGATCAAGGAGCTGCACCAGCAAATCACTGACTACCAGGAAGTGCCTGCACCCAAGCTCCGACTGGATTACCCGCTGATGCTTCAGCAGGCCATTCGGCAAGCGGCAGAAGCCCTTGAAGCCGACTTCGACTACCCCGCCACCGTGGCCCGCTGGCTAGCAATCCAATTTATCGACCAGAACAAGGCCATTCAGGAGTATGCAAGCAACCACCAGTTGACCCCGCTGACCAGTCAGGCAAAGTACTATGAAGCCCAAAAGTTTGCCGACCAGATCTACAACACCCGGTTAGTCTTTATCGAAAGTCTGCTCCACGACGCCCAGCAGCAGCCCGCCAAAACGGACAGTGGTCAGTTGACCGCGAAGATCGATCAGGTTGTTACCAACCCGGTTCTGGGGCTCCCAATCTTTGCAGGGATCTTTTACTTGATGTTTAAGCTGTCTTTTGAATGGGTCGGGACACCCTTGTCAGACGCCCTCGACTGGTTCCTGTCCGTCCCGGTTTCCAACACCGTCGACCACTGGCTGCTCCAATTGGGCGCCATGGCGCCCCTGCGTTCGCTGATTGTGAACGGGCTGATCGCCGGAGTCGGTGGGGTGCTTGCCTTTATTCCCCAAATTTTCACCCTCTTCGCCTGTATCTCGCTGCTGGAAGACTCAGGGTATATGGCCCGGGCAGCCTTGGTAACCGACCGCTTGATGCAGATGATCGGGCTGAATGGCAAGTCCTTTATCCCGCTAATTATCGGCTTTGGCTGCAACGTTACCGGAATCATGGCGGCCCGGACGATTGAACAACCAAAGGAGCGGCTGGTGACAACGCTAATCATGCCATTCATGAGCTGCTCGGCCCGGTTGCCGATTTACGGACTGGTGGTGGCGGCCTTCTTCCCCCACCACCAAGCACTAGTCGTCCTGTCCATTTACTTCTTGGGGATCGTGGTGGCCCTACTGGTCGCGAAATTGTACCAGCTGCTGTTCCGCGTCAAGGAGCGGTCGGTGTTTATCATCGAGCTGCCCGAATACCACCTGCCCCGCTTCGACGTGATCTGGCACGGGACCTGGGACAAGGGCAAGGGCTTTATCAAGAAAGCCGGGACCATTATCTTCGCTGGCACGGTTCTCATCTGGCTGCTGTCCAGCTTCGGCCCGACCGGTTTCGTCACGGATTCTACCCGGAGCTTTGCGGCGGCGCTCGGTCACGGTCTTGTTCCATTCTTCCGTCCACTGGGAATCGTCCAGTGGCAGGCAATTAGCGCCCTCTTTACCGGGGTCCTTGCAAAGGAGGTCATTACGTCCAGCATGATTGTTATGTTCCACACCAGCAGCAAGGCCGTCCTCATCGCGGCGCTGGGGCAGTTCATGACCCCGGTCGCGGCGTACTCCCTCCTGGCCTTTGTCCTTCTCTATATCCCATGTTTTGCGACATTGGCAACCATTAAAGAAGAAACGGGTTCGTTCAAGTGGGTCCTTTTCGCCGTTGTTTCAGGGTTAGCAATCGCCTACTGCACGTCGTTTCTAATTTTCCAAATTGGCTTACTCATCTTTTAGGAGGCTTGCCTCAATGCAATTATTATTAAACCTATTAATCATCCTCGCAATTATCAGCTGGGCCGTCGTTATCATCATCCGGACTTTTCGCAAGGTGAAGGTCGGCGGCAAGTGCGCTGCCTGTGACTACGACTGCGCGGTCAAGAAGCTCAAAGACCAACATGACCGCCATTTATTGCAGCATTAGCAAAGACACCGGATAAATCCGCAGATTTATCCGGTGTCTTTTTACGTTATCCTAATCAGGGTCCTTTAACGACTTACCACTCTTGTTGGCCTTAAAATCCGCAAAGGCCGTCTCAATCGTCTGACACTCTTCGGCTGTTAGCTGAATGTTCATTGCCTGGGCATTGCTGATTACCTGGTCAGCCCGCTTGGCGCCCGGGATAACGGCAGTAATCAGCGGATTCTGCAGGTACCAAGCCAAAATCGTCTGGGCAACCGTTGCTCCGTGCCGGTCAGCAATCGGCCGGACCTGGTCAACGGCCGCAAGAATTTTACCATAGCGGGGCTGCTTGAAGTCGGCAATCTGACTCCGGATATCGTCCGCCGGGAAACTGACGTCCTGAACATACTTCCCGGTTAATAGTCCTGAAGCTAACGGGAAGTAAGGAACAAAGCTAATCTGGTGGTCCCGAAGGTAGTCCAGCATTCCCTCCGTCAAATGGTCCTGGTGGAGCAGACTGAATTCATCTTCTACTACGTCTACGTAGCCATCCGCATTGGCCTCCTTGATTTGGTCCAGGTTAAAGTTCGAAATCCCGATCGCACGAATCTTGCCGGCTTCACGCAGACGTTGCAAGGCACCAACCGCTTCAGCCTTCGGCGTATCATGGTCAGGGAAATGGAGATAGTAAATGTCAATATAGTCCACCCCAAGGCGTTTCAAGCTCTGGTCGACCTGCTGGGTTATGAAGTCAGGGTCGTTGCGGATAACTTCCCGTCCGGTCGAAAAGTCATGGGCCCCCTTCGTTGCAATCACCAGCTCTTCCCGCCGGTGGTCCTTGACTGCCTGTCCCACAAGCTGTTCCGAGTGCCCCAGGCCGTAGACATAGGCCGTGTCCAAGAGGTTGATTCCGTTAGCGATAGCGGCGTCAACGAGCTTGCGCCCCGCCCCATCATCCAGGCCAGGGAAAAGGTTGTAGCCCCCGACCGCATTCGTTCCTAAGCCAAGCGGGTTCGCCACCACGGCCGACTTGCCGAATTGTACTGCCTTTACCATATTAGTACCTCCTTAACTAGAAAGCGTTTTCATTTCATGGTGTAATTATAGCGTGAACTGACCACGCTGAGAAGCAGCAAGGATTAATTTAATAAAAAATAAAGTGCAACCGCTGATTTTTCCAATAGTGGTTGCACTTTATTTTTAGCGAAAGTAATCGCTTCTATTTAACTTTTAATTCCGCAAAGAACTTCGTCGCGTCCTCCTGCACCATCTCAAAGTCAAAAGAGAAGTGTAGCTCTTGACGGTTAATTGCGACCACCTTTGCGTTTGGATTCCGGTATTCGAGCAGGCCGGCAAAAGGGTAAACCTTCATCGAGGTGCCGACAATTACCACCAGGTCTGCCGCTTGCATGGCCTTGACCGCGTCAATGATGTTTTGCTGCTTGATCCCCTCGTCGTAGAGGACAATGTCAGGACGCAAGGGACCGCCATCCTTAGCGTGAATCCGGCTCTTGAGGTAGTCTGCTACCGGAACGGCCTCCCCGCACTTCTCACAGTAAACGTGGTAAAGATTACCATGAAAGTCAATCAAGTGCTTGGTCCCCGCCTCTTCGTAGAGGTTGTCGATATTCTGGGTAATTACTGTTGCCCGATCCTGCTGGGTCAGTGCCGCCTGCTTTTCGTGAATAACGTTGGGTTTGGCATCCGGAAAGTACAAATTCTTTTTGCAAAATTCATAGAAGCCGTCCGGATCACTGGCAAAGTAGCGGTGGCTGAGGTAATACTCCGCGTTCCGGTTTTGGGTGTACAGGCCGTTCGCTGAACGAAAGTCCGGAATTCCTGAGGCAGTCGACACCCCAGCTCCGGTTAGGAAGACAATGTGTTTGGCATCATCAAAGGCCGTTTGAATCGTCGTTTCCATCAAATCACTTCCTTACGATGTACGGAATACTGTGCTCTTCCAAAAACTTCTTGACTGGCTGGGCATAAATGCGTTTGAATTCTTCCGGTGATTCCGGGTTGGGCGCCGGCATCGTGAAGGAGTTCTGCCCATCACTCCGCCGAATGCCAACGTAAGCCCGCTTGCTGGTTCCCCGTTCCTTCATGTCGGAGTGGTAGATTTCAAAGACCTGACGCAGGCTCAACCGCAACTGCCGGTCGCTCAGAACTGGTGACAGGGTCGTGTACTCGTTGTTATGGAGGGCCGGCAGTCCCCAGTCCTGCATCTGCTGGTCAAAGAGGGAATAGATTTTCACGATTGACCGGCGCATGTCAAACGGCGATTGAATCGGCTTGGCCGCAATTTCCCGATAAATTTTCTGGGCCGCCGCCAGGGCCGTGGGGTACTTCTCTTGCAGTGCCGCCTCGTATTGAGAGAAGTGGTCGCCATAAAAGACTAACGCATCCAGGAGGGTCAGTAAGCGAAGAGTCTTTTCCTCGTCGTCCGCACCGCCCTCGGGCGTCAGCGTGTGCTCAATCCCCTTGAGGTATTCTGCCTCCACCTGGTCATTGATCAGGCCGTGCTTCCGCTGCTCAGCCACTACCACCCGGTGAATAGCAACGTTATAGAGGTCAGTCGACATAATCATCATCTGCTCATCCAACTGCTGATCCCCCAACGAAAGCTGGAAGAAAATCTGTGGGAAGCCCCACAGCAGCATCAGGAGGTGGAGCAGCTCATGGGAAGCCGTGTAGTTTGGTTCTGTCAGATCGGTGACGATAATAAACAAGCCGCCGGGCAAAGTCTTTTGGGTTGCCTGGTCGTGCCGAACGTAACCGGACTTTTCACCATGAAACTGAACAAACACGCTGCCTTCAGGATAAAGGTCGTTAACCTGCTTTAGTAGCTCCTGGTTGGCCGCGTTTAACTTGATTTCTTCGCTCATGCCATTAATCCTTTCTAATCTCGTCTAATAATTGTTTAGCAAGTGACTGATCCACGTGCTTTCGCTGAGTCAGCATTTTTACTAGCACGGGAACTTCAGCGGAACTAGCACCGACACTGATGGCTAGGGACCGGTACTGTAACTTCATGTGCCCGGCCTGAATGCCAGAACTTGCCAGCGCCCGGAGCGCAGCCAGGTTCTGGGCCAAACCAACACTGGCAGTTACCGCCGCTAGTTCTTCGGCCGTTTGAATACCGCTAATCTGGTAGTTGGCCTTGGTCAGCGGGTTCAGGCCAATTGAGCCCCCTACCACGCCGACCGGCAACGGGAGCGTCAGGTGGCCCACCAGTTGACCTTCGGCCAGCTGCCAGGTACTCAGTCCATGGTACTGGCCGTCACGGCTAGCATAGGCATGGGCGCCCGCTTCGATAGCCCGCCAGTCGTTGCCGCTGGCAAGCATTACCGCGTCAATTCCGTTCATAATGCCCTTATTATGGGTTGCCGCACGGTAGGGGTCGGCCTGGGCCAGGTCACTAAGGGCCGCGATTCGTTCCGCCACCTTCTGACCCGCCATCGTCTTGGTCGCTAGGTTGGCAAAATCGATCCGGCAGTCGACCGCTTGCAAGCTCTCCGTGGCGTAGTTGCTCAAGATGGCCGTCAACACGTTAAAGCCCTGCTGACGCAAATAGTGGCCGACCGCTTCTGCCATCGTATTGACACTGTTGGCCCCCATTGCTTGGCAGACATCAACCAATAAATCCACGCTGATGAAATCGCCCGGCGTCCGCAAACGAAGCCCCTTCGCTCCGCCACCACGCCGCTGCATCGACGGGTGGGCCGCGTTAGCCACCGCTAACAGTTCGTCCTGGTGGGCGTGTAGCCAGTTCAAGAGCGTTGCCCGTTCATTTACCGGCGCCTGGAGGACCACCTGCCCAACCAACAGCCGTCGTTGTCGGGGAGCGGTAAAGCCCCCACTTTGGGCTACCCGCTGGGCACCATTGCTGGCCGCCGCGATTACCGAGGGCTCTTCGACCGCCATTGGTACCTGGTAATGGTGTCCATTCACCAGGAGGTTAAGCGCTAATCCTTCTGGGACCGGATAATCTGTCAGGTAGTTTTCCACTAACTGGTTGCCGAGTGCTGAAGCGTTAGTAGTCAAAAGCGCCGTGACCGACGAGGGCAGGTGGACCGCTTGGGCTAACCGCTCCCGCCGCTCGGCCGCGGTCAATTTATAAAAGCCGTGCTGCCAATCATTCATGATGCTGCTTCCTTTGGTTGACGTATTCGGTAATGATTCCTTCCCGAACACCACTCTCAGAGAAGATCACCCGGCCATCACTATTCCGTTCGAGGAGGCTGATCAGCGGGAGCATCCCCCCAACGATAATGTCGGCCCGCTCCGGTTCTAAGCCGGGCATCTTCTTGCGCTGGGCCAGGTTACGGTTCAGCAATTCCCGGTAAGTCGCGTAAACCGCGCGCGAACTCAACTGGTAACCGTGAATCGACCGTCGATGGTGACGGTGGTGGTAGGACCAAGCCATCCGGGCCAGGGTCCGGTTAGCCCCGCCCAGGAGAACAATCGGGCACCGGGTTGCGTACCGCAGCCAAGGAATCTTCTTTAATCGGTCACTCATTGCTACCTGGGCCCGGAAAAGGTCCGCTGACCGCACGTAGCCATTTAAGTGAAACTGCTCGGACAGGTTGACTGCCCCTACCGGGATTGAAATCATGTTCCGGGCCTGGCGCTGTTGCACCAGGACCAGTTCGCAACTCGCACCACCAACATCTAAAATCAAACAGTGGTTTAGCTTCAGGGTCCGCACTACCCCTAAGTAATCGTAATAGGCCTCTTTTTTACCCGACAGGACCTGGAGCTGGATGCCAACTTCCCGTTCAACCCGCTCGAGGAACTCCTGACGGTTACGGGCCTGGCGAACCGCTGCCGTAGTAATTGCCTGGACTTTGACACCGGGAACACTCTGGTAGAGCTGCTTAAAGCGTTTGAGGGCTTCGATTGTCCGCTGCATTGCGGGCTCCTGGAGCAATTTCTCACGGCCCATGCCCTCTGATAACCGGGTATTTTCCTTTACCCGCTTAATTTCCCGAAACCGGCCATCCGGAGCCACTTCTGTGATTGCCATGCGCGCCGAGTTAGAGCCGAGGTCAACAATTGCGAGGTTTTCCACTATTTTCACCTCCGCTACTTCAATTTAATTCTAAAAAACTATCCCCTTTATGTTACCATGTTCCGTTCCGTGAAACACTAATTGTTCCCGGCATCACGAAATTTTATTTGACCTAAAAACCGACTCCCGTGGACAACGGGAGCCGGCAGCTTTAATTTGAAATTAACCGAAGTAGTTGATGCCGATGGCGTCGCGGACTTCTTTCAGTGTCTGGTTAGCGACCTCATTGGCCCGGGCAGAGCCTTCCTGAAGGATTTGATCCACGTAGTCAATGTTAGCGGCGTACTGTTCCCGCCGTTCCCGGATTGGCTTTAATTCCGCCTGGAGGACATCATTTAAGTAGCGCTTGATCTTCACGTCGCCAAGGCCACCTGCCTGGTACTGTTCCTTGAGCTTAGCCACCTGTTCCTTATCCGGGTCAAAGATGTCCAGGTAGGTGAAGACCGTGTTGCCTTCCACGTGACCCGGGTCGGAAACCTTAATGTGGGTCGGGTCGGTGTACATTGACATGACCTTCTTCTGGATGGTGTCTTCATCGTCCGACAAGTAGATGGCGTTCCCCAACGACTTGCTCATCTTGGCGTTGCCATCGAGACCTGGAATCCGCCCTTCACCCTTTGGCGGGAAGACACCCTCGGGCTCTACCAGGATATCCTGCTGGTAAATCCGGTTAAAGGTCCGAACGATTTCCCGGGTCTGTTCCAGCATCGGCTCCTGGTCATCGCCGACCGGGACCGTGTCAGCTTTAAAGGCCGTGATATCGGCCGCTTGGCTGACCGGGTAGATTAAGAAACCCGCCGGGACACTTTCGCCAAACTTTTTCTGCTGGATTTCCGTCTTGACAGTCGGGTTCCGCTTCAGCCGGGAAACGGTCACCAGGTTCAGGTAGTGCATCGTCAGCTCACTGAGGGCTGGAATCTGGGATTGAACGAAAATGGTCGACTGCTGTGGGTCAATTCCCACCGCCAGGTAATCCAAGGCCACTTCATGCAGGGAGCGGCGGATTTTCTCCGGATCACGAGCGTTATCAGTTAGGGCCTGCTGGTCGGCAATCATGATATAGGTATCATACTTACCGGTGTTCTGCAAAGCCACCCGATTCTTTAAGGAACCAACATAGTGACCGATATGCAGCTTCCCCGTTGGCCGATCGCCTGTTAAAATTACGTGTTTCTTTTCCGTCATCGTCATTTCCTCCTTAACTAAAAAGCGCCCCATTAGTCGTGAAACTAATAGGACGCTTACGCGCGGTGCCACCTAAATTGCAATTGCTTGCCGCTTTAATTACTATTCAAAAGATAAAACCCAGTTCGCACCCCGGGGACCTTTTCACCTGCCGTCCCTCGCTAAAACTCGTGCTACTTAATGCTTGTATTTTAGCCGCTTCTCGGCAAAAAGGCAAGTCAGCGACACAAACGCTTGTTCCCGTCGGTGGTTTTTCGTATAATGAATAGGTGAAATCATGAAAGGAGGAGTCCTATCGTGGCCCGGACATACTTAGCGATTGACCTCAAATCATTTTACGCCTCCGCCGAGTGCGCGGCGCACCATCTGAACCCCCTGACTACCAACCTAGTAGTAGCAGATGAATCCCGCACGAGCAAAACCATCTGCCTGGCCGTTTCCCCAGCCCTCAAACGCTTCGGGGTCCCCGGCCGGCCCCGGCTTTTTGAGGTCGAGCAAATCGTCGAACGGTTGAACCGGGAGCGGGCTAAGCAGCCGCCCAACCACCGTCTGACCAAATTTAAGTCGGTCTACCGGCCCCAGCTGCTTCGCAACCCCCGCTTGCGGATCGGCTTTAAGATTGTTCCACCCCGGATGACCTTCTACCTGCAAAAGAGCGCTGAGATTTACGAAATTTACCTGCGCTACCTGCCGCCGGAGATGATTCATCCCTACTCGATCGATGAGGTCTTGATGGACGTCACGGACTACTTGCAGGAGCACCAGGTTTCCGCCCACGCCCTCGCTAAGGAAATCATCCAGACAATCCAGCTCGAGACCAAAATCACCGCCACGGCCGGGATCGGTACTAACCTCTACCTGGCTAAAGTAGCGATGGACATCGTCGCCAAGCGGATCCCGGCTGATGAAGACGGCGTCCGGATTGCGCAAATGGACGAATCATCATACCGCCGTTACCTCTGGGCCCACGAACCGCTGACCGACTTCTGGCGGATCGGCCGGGGTTACGCCAAGCGGTTGAATAAGCTCGGCCTGCACACGATGGGTGATGTTGCCCGGTGTTCGCTTGGCAAACTCTCGGACCCCTTAAACGAGGAGGTCCTCTACCGGGAGTTCGGTAAGAATGCCGAACTAATCATCGACCACGCCTGGGGTTATGAGTCCGCCACAATGGCTGACATCAAAAACTACCGTTCCGACCACCATGGCATCTACTCCAGCATCGTCCTCCCCAAGCCTTACCAGTACCAGGAAGGACGGCTGGTTGTCCGGGAAATGGTTGACATGCTCAGCCTCCAGATGGTCAAGCGGGACCTGGTCGCGGACCGTTTTTCGCTCACCATCAACTACGACGTCCAGAGCCTCCACCAGGGCCGCAGTTTCCACGGGGCCACCGTCACCGACTTTTATGGTCGGGAGGTTCCGCACCCGGCACACGACGCCTTTAGTCTTCCCTTACCGACTGCTTCCCCGCGTGAACTAATCAGCCACTTTCTAGCTTCCTTCCAAGGTAAGGTCAACCCGGACCTTCTCATCCGCCGCGTGACCGTGACGGCTAACAACCTCGTTAAACAGTCGGTGGCAGCGCAAATGACTCACAGCGAACAGCTCGACCTCTTCACTAACCCGCACCAGCATGTCGCCCAGGCAGTTGCCAAACAAGAGCAACGGCAGCGGGACCAGCAGGTTCAGAAGATGATTCTGCGCTTGCAAGACCAGTTCGGGAAGAACTCAATCATTAGGGCAGCCGACTTGAAGGACGGGGCTGTCGCCAGGAAACGCAACAAGGAGATTGGAGGCCACCAGGCATAATGGACCAGCAGCAATGGGAAGCAGAACAAAAGCAATTTAACGATACGAGCCGCTACCGGGATATTATGGACGTCCCCCGCCACGTCTCCCGGGCCCACCTGCCAATGCCCCAGGTCGACCGGGCCGGCCAGTTTGCCCCCTTCGCCGCCCTGACCGGCTATAAGGAGCTCCTCGACAGGACGGCAAAACGCTACGCTAACAAGGATTATCTCAGCCAGGATCAGTTCCAAGCGCTGGTTGCGCAGATTAAAGTTCTCGCAGCCCAGCGGCCCTGGCCGCAAGTAAAGCTGACCTACTTCAACGGTGTCAGCGGCTACTATGAAAGCTACACCGGCCAGCTGGTTGCCGTTGACTGGCGCCGGCAGCGGCTTCGTTTTCGCGATGGCAAGTCCGTGATTATTCGCAATTTAAAGCGAATTGAAAACATTAAGGGTGCATAATCAGAGTCCACACTGACTCTGACTATGCACCCTTAATTATTATTGCTTACCCACCGCTAAGGCATGCTTACCGTTCAGCAGAAACGGTGGTCTCAACCTTAAAGTTCTTGGTCCCTGGTTTCCCCTTTTGTACTGGGTACTTCTTTGGGTTCTTCTTGTGTTCCATATTCCATTGGTACCAGCCACCATCGTAGAGCTGAACATTCTTAAAGCCCTCTTCCTTGGCGAAGAAAATGGAACGCAGGCCCGCCAACCGGTCCCACAATAGAAGACAACCTCTTGGTCAGGGGTAATCCCCTTCTTTGCCCAGTAAGCCAATTCTGCCTTTGGATCCTTGATGGTCCCGTCAGCGTTCGTCAGGTAGGCAACGTCACTGCTGCTCTTACTTACCCGGCCGTAAATTGCACCCTTTGGTTCACCGGCTTCCTTGATGTAAGAGTAACCAGAGATGTCACCGATGTATTCCTTCCAAGAACGGGTACTTACCAGCTTCAGGTCAGTTTTTTTCTTTTCTGCCTGGAGGAGGTCAGCTGGGGTCTTGATGTAGGCCTCTGGGTGGGCAACAGTATTGCTGCCAAAGTCGGTTACTTTCTTTGGCTGATCACTCTTCTTTTGCAGTGGCAAGCCTGCCTTCTTCCAGGCCTGCTGGCCACCGTCGATGATCTTAATATTCTTCACCCCAAGGTAGTAAGCAGCAAAGGCCACCCGGGAAGCGGCCGAGATGTCTGGAGAATAAACAATCAGTGGCGTGTCAGCGAACCCCCTTTTTCAAGAAGTTCTTCCGGAGCTGGCTGGCATCTAGCAGGTTCCACTTAGCAGCCTGGCACCTTCCCATAGGCTACAGCCAGGACAACCGCATTTGGGTTCTGTTCCTTGAATTGCTGGGCCTGCTTTGCCGTGATGTAGTATGTGTTCTCAGTTACCTGCTGGTCTTCTTTAACGAAGTGGCTTTCCTTGCTAGACGCATGGGTACTGGTTCCCGCCAAGACAAGCCCGGTTAACAAACCACAGGCAGCGATCCCGAACCATTTTAAAAAAACTTATGAATTTTTTGATACTCCCTCACTTTTCTATGCTACTTTGTGGAAAAATGTCGATTTGTAAGCTCTTTCACAATAAAAAATGATACTACCGTTGGCTAGCTTGTGCAATAATGAATTAGTGTTAGATTTTTGATCTGATCCTCGGGGCTGTCCTACAGGACTGGCATTTTAACTTCGCCCGACAGATCCATGATGGGTTGACAAAGCGGTCGGGGAACCGCCTGCTGGGCCTGATGGTAATAATTCTGGTGGAGAGTGTGATTGTCGCAGCCCTCCTACTTGCTGCAGTCCTTACTATCCCGGCGAATCCCGACTATGCGCCGGCGGCCACAATTGTCGGGAGCCTGCTGTTTGGGCTGGGAATGTGGCTAGCCCGCGGCTGTATCGTCGATAACTTCGTCCAGGTCGGTAACGGAGACCTCCACAGCCTGCTTACCCTGCTTGCTTTTACCCTGACCCTGGTCTACTACAACTGGGGAGTCTTGAGCAACCGTCTCGGTGGCCTCAACCGCGCCCAGGTTAGCGACGACTTATTCCGCGGCCGGGCAACCGGCTTCTTACTGTACCTCGGGATCCTCGCGGTAGTCACTGCTGCTTGGTTCGCCTGGTCCCGCAAGCAGGCGGGCTGGCGAGCCCTGCTTGCCCCACTCCTCATCGGCCTCCTCGCCGGGGGTGCCTTCCTCGCGAATGCCTGGGCCCAGAGCTTTGGTGGTTTTGCAATTGCTGACCCCCTCCTGTCATGGTATGGCTTTATCAAGGGGCACGGGGCTGGAATCACCATCGGCGCCTTCCTGGTTGCCCTGGTAAAAAGACAGTTCCAACGGCGGCCGCTTAAGATTATCAACCTCATCAGCTCAATTGTGGCCGGCGTCCTGATGGGGGTTGGGACCGGCCTTTCCAAGAGGACCTTAACCTCTAACGGGCTGGTTTACACTGCCCTCTTTTCTGTCCAAGGGTGGTTAGCGCTGGTATTTATCATCATTGGCTACGGTCTGGCTGACTGGTTAGCCCACCGAATTAAAAAATAAAACCGGTAACTAATAACGGGCCTCAGGTTCTCATCGAACTTGGGGCCCGTTTTGTTAACACCACCGCCATGTTAACCATGACCGTGATCAAAAAAGTTACCGATTACGCAAATTCTGGTCGGAGGAAATTCAACACTTACATACTACTTAGCACTCGCTCGTTTTTCCGATTGGGAAACTAGCGTGGAAGCCACCATTGAATTTGTTACGTTGGTCGTCGTCCGCGTCATGTCAGCGAAACTATCGATTCCTGCAAAAATACTAATTAAGCCGACTGGCAAACCCAAAACAACAAACATCGCGGTTGCGAGTATAATCCCACCGCCGGGAACACCAGCGGTACCAAACGAAATGATTGGTCACAAAATGATAATAATAATTGCTTGCGTAACTAAAATGTTACCACCCATCGAGTGAATGGTGTAGATAGCTAATAGCGGTGGCCAGCTCCCTGCACAGCCAGACATCCCAACTGCCGTCCCGAGTGAGCCAACAAAGTTAGCAATTTCTTCTGAAACGCCGAGCTTCTTCGTCAAACACTCAACATACAGTGGCAGGGTCCCGGCACTACTTTTGTCCTGACTAGCGCTGGTCTTACCCGTCAGCTGAGCCCAGGAAATGTTCATTACAAGGCCGTACCATTTCTGCGATTGCGGCTCGCGAAAGACCGCATAATCCGGTAGCTTCTTGAAGACAAATTCTGGCTGGTCATGGAATTCCTGCTGAATCCAGGCACTCAACCGGTTAGCTTGAGCACCATGAAAGGGCTCCGGAACGAAACACCACCGGGCAATTTCACCCAAGAGTTCAATGTACCCAGCCTTAACTTGAGCGGCAAAGGGACCGCAGTGGACCGCACGGAGGGGCAGATATTCCTCCCCGGTGCCGTTATCGATGACGTTCCCGCTAACGTGTCCAGTAAAGTCCACCCGAACCACCGCCCGCAACTGACCAGCCATAAAGTCCTGTTCGAACTGGTAATCCCGCTTGCGTTTAGTAAAACCCGTGGCAGTCAGCTTCCGGGCACTGCTTTTGAAAAACCTCTTCCTCAATTGTCATAATATCCTCCTCAGTTAGCTTGATTATAAACTAGGCCCTTCAAAAGTGCTGTTAGCTTCTGCCTGACTAGCTAAAATAGAGGCTGAGAGAAAACTTCATTTTCTCACCAGCCTCTTGCTAGTTCTTAACTATTATAAAGATAACGTGGAAAATAACCACAAGGCTAGTGTCTAGCTACGAACGATAGCCGACCCGTGCCGTGTCAACTATCGTCCTAGGCTAGTCATACGCCTTGTCAAGGAGGTTATTTCCCACTCACTTTGATTTTTCTCAATTTCTTTGTGAAACCAGCTTCTTATGCTTCCTTGACCACGAAGAGGCGGCTGCTAAAGTCGGACGGGTCCTTCTCTGGCTTCGTCCGGTCCATAATCCGCGGGACAAAGTAGCCGGCGGTCATTAACTCAGCACCGGAGAACTTCTCCTGGCTGTCATTGACCGTGTACTGCTTTTCTGGATCCAAGCCGGCAAAGTAAACCCGGATATAGGCTGGGTTGGCTCCATTGAGAATCTGGAAACGGGCCGCGATCGCCATAGTACGGTCGTCATTGACCACTTCCCAACCGTAAACGTTATCGCTAACCGTGTCCGGATTTTCCAGCCGGTAAAACCGCCCAAACTGGAAGAGGCGCCGGTATTGCTTGTAAAAGGCCACCTGGTCTTTGATTTCCGCCAACTGGTCGGCCGGCAGTTTCGTGATATCCAGTTCGTAACCAAAGTCCCCGAAGTAAGCTACTGCGGCCCGGGTGGCCAAGGAAGTCAAGCGGCCCACCTGGTCATTCGGCACGGCCGAAACGTGGGCACCCCACATCGACTGCTGGTAACCATAAGAAGTCCCGCCCTGGATTTTGATCCGTTCCACCGCATCAGTATCGTCACTGCACCAGGCTTGCGGTGCGTAGTACATCATACCAAGGTCAAAACGACCACCACCGGAGGCACAGGATTCAAAGAGAACCTTTGGGAAAGCCCGCGTCAACCGGGAGTAGAGCTGGTAAACACCAAGGATGTAGCGGTGGGCAAACTCCAATTGCCGGTCGGCTGGCAGCTGAGCCCCGTACATTTCGGTAATGTTCCGGTTCATGTCCCACTTGATATAGTCCAGCTGGGTCTTCTTGATAATCGCGCTGATGTGGTCAACCAGGTAATCAACTACCTCGGTCCGCGTCATGTCAAGGACATACTGGTTCCGTGCTGGCGTACTCTGCCGGCCCGGCGTGGCAATCATCCAGTCCGGGTGGTCCTCATAGAGCTTGCTATCAATTGAAATCATTTCCGGCTCAAACCAGAGGCCGAACTTCATCCCCCGGTTGTGCACCTTCTGGGCAAAGCCGTCGATTCCGTGGGCGAACTTCTTCTCATCAACGAACCAGTCACCCAGACTAGACTTGTCATCGTCCCGGTGACCAAACCACCCGTCATCCAACACGAACATTTCAATGCCGAGCTTGTGTGCCTCGTCGACAATTGGCATCAGCTTCTCCTCAGTGAAGTCCATGAAAGTGGCTTCCCAGTTATTAATCAGGATTGGCCGCTCCTGGCGAGCAAAGTGCGGGTTGATCAGGTGGTCCTGGTAGAAGTCCGCCAGTTGGTGACTCAGTTGGTTAAAACCAGCGCTGGTGTATGTCATGACCGCTTCCGGTGTCTGGAAACTTTCGCCGTCCGCTAAGTGCCAGCCAAATTCATCCGGGTTGATTCCAACCAGCACCCGGGTCGTGTCAAACTGGTCCACTTCCACGGAGTCGATGAAGTTGCCGGAGTAAATAAAGTTGAAGCCGAAGACACCGCCCTGGTTGTTGTCGGTGTGCGGCCGAGCCAGCATAAAGAACGGGTTGTGCTGGTGGCTGGAAGCCGTCCGCAAGCTGCTAATGCTCTGCACACCGGAACGTAACGGTGTCCGGCTCAGGTGCCGTTCCCGCGCCCAGCTCCCATCGAATTGCACCATGTCATAATTGCTGTCCGGCAGGTCTAGCTGAGCACTCAGGGCCCGGTTAAGGACGATTGCGTTGCCGTGGTTGGTAAAGGTAGCGCTCCGGACAATCACGTCTTCCTTGTCAAAAACCGTGTAGTGCAGGGTCAGCATAACGTCGGCGTAGCTATCCCGGAATTCGATGTCTAGGGTCTGGGCGTCGTCCCCCTGGTCATCAAAGCTGGATGGCAGGTCGTCTAGTCGCTGTTTGCCATTCGTAATCTTGAAGCCAGCGTACTTGAATTCTGACGTCCGGGAACCGTCATGGTAGGTAATCTGGTAGGCCGGGTAGCGGTAGTCGCCCTTGCCGAGGCCCGCATACTCCTGCTTGATCAGTTCGAGTTGGAAATCGGGCTGGTCAACAGTCAGGGTGTTGGTACAATCATGTTCTTCGCGGCTCGCCAGGTTTTCATAAGCCTGCTTTACTGGGATCCGGGGGCCGTAGTACAGCTGACCGGCTTCACCATTTTCCAGAATTTTGAAAAGGTAGCTGGTCTTGGCCGTTTGCAAGTGAAATAATTTTTGTTTTTCATTAACGTGGATACTCATTTTGAATAACCCCTTTTTATTCATTTTATTGAATCCGCTTACAGTGAATATTATATTAAAACAGCCACGGTCAATCCATAGCAATTTGGCCTCATTCATGGCAAAATGATTGTAAGAACATTTTGCCATGAACTAATCATCATTATTGTTTCATTCAATTTTCCTCGTTATTTTTAGAAATCATATTAACAGGAGGCCGTAATTATTATGGATAATGATTTCAAGAGTCTGGACAACAACCGCCTGGAGAGCAACATCCTCTTTATCGGCCAGGATAGTTGTCCGCCGAATTACTTTTTTCGGGGCAATAACGTCCGTAGCAATTACGTCCTGCACTACATTCTCGACGGCCAAGGTACCTTTTCATCCGCTAACCGCCCGGCCGTTAGTCTCAAGCAAGGGGACGTTTTCCTCCTTCCGAAAGACGTTCCCTGCTTTTACCAGGCGGACGGCGAACACCCCTGGACCTACCTCTGGATCGGCTTTGCAGGAGCGAAGGTTAAAACAATGCTCGACGGTTCCAAGCTCAGCAGCCAGCGCTACTTACGCCAGGTACAGGGCAGCCAGTTCAGCCACTACCTAAAGCTCCTCTACACGACCCTCAGGCATGACAATTCCCTAGCAAATGATATCCTTACCGAGGCACTGACCTACCAAATGTTTTACCAGCTAGTGACGGAATTTCCCGGGAAATCTTCCCAAACAGGCGGCAAGGCCCAGAAGCACCTCCAGCTGGCCCAAAGTTATTTAGAGCAAAACTACCGGCATAGCACGTGCACAGTCGCCAGTCTCTGTGACCACCTGGGACTCTCCCGCAGCTACCTCTACACCATTTTTAAAAAGGGGCTGACCATTTCCCCGCAAGACTACCTTATCCGGTTACGGATGGAAGAAGCCCGGCAGCGATTGCGGGGTTCGACCGAACCGGTCCGCCAAATTGCCGGTGAGGTTGGCTACCATGATGAATTCACCTTTTCCAAGGCCTTCAAACGGTACACCGGCTTTAGTCCCAGCGCCTACCGGCAGACAAGATATTAAATAATAAAACCCGGATCGCTCGCTGGCGATTCGGGTTTTATTATTTTTCCCAAAGAAACTTAATCAGTGCCCGGTCAACGGCTGGATTGCTGTGGAGTTTGGAGTGCTGGGCGTTCTTACCGTGGAACACCTTAACTTGGTATGATTTAGCCCGGCTAGCCACCAGGTACTTGAGGCTAAGCGATGACACATTGGGAACCGTCCCATCAGTGCCATGCCCAGTATCACCAACAATATCCAGTACGGCAACCTGGCCCTGCGGATAAACCTGCCGGACCTTAGTCATTTCCCGGTAAGTTGCGTTCATCTTATTGGGCTTGCCATCCTTGGCTAACTTTAGTCCTTGGGGTTGGCGAATCGCGGCAGGAAGCCCAGCAAAGTTTAAGCCCGCAAAGTGCCCCGCAATATCAACCTGCTTTTGCAACTGGGGCATCCGGGGATTTCGCCCGTTTTGCAACTCATAATAGATAATCGAAATATTTCCCAGGGAATGACCTACCATGTTAACCTTCTTAATCCCGTACCGTTGCTGCAGGACACGGACCACGTTTCCAGCCCACTCTCCATGTTTTTGAAAGTCGAGCTGGCGGTTGTTTTGGTAGTTAACCTCAACGATCGGGTTAATGGCATGCCGCTGCATTGTCCCGTGCAGGGTTACCTGGCCGTTCTTACTAACGTCGGCCCGGAGAACCGTTTTGGTAACCCCCGCCTTCTTAGCGGCGTTAACCATGTGTTCCTCGGCATGGTAAGAGGAGCCGCCACCATGAAAGAAGAGGGTTGGCGTCGTCGACTGAATAAAGCGACTGGTTCGCCGCTGGCTATACCAGGCGAAGGCACTGATCACGACCAGCGCCGCAATCACCAAGGCAGCTGCCCACCGCTGCGTATTCTTATTCAATTCACTCACTCCTTTATGACTTTTCCTGCTCCTGCAAGCGAAAACAGGCCTTCAGAGCTCGCTTTTACCGAGCTTTGGAGGCCTTGTTATTCGCTTTTATTTTATTACCATCTCACTATTAGATGTTAGTCGTTCAAATGGGCCTTACGCGCCTGTTCAATGTCAAATTCTGGGAACCAGATGCCGATTTCATGGTTAGCACTCTCCACCGTATCTGACGTGTGAATGATATTCCGCAGGTTGCCATCCGGCCATTCCCGGCCGTAGTCACCACGGATCGTTCCCCATTCAGCCTCACCAGGGTTAGTTGCCCCCGCCATGTTGTGAATGGCTTGAATAACATTAGTCCCGGAAACAACAATCCCAACGATTGGGCCTTCCGTCATATATTCCAACAGCTCTGGGAAGAAAGGCTTATCAACCTTGTCAGCATAGTGCTGGCGCAGCTTTTCTTCGGTTGGAATAATCATCTTGAGTGCCTCAATCGTGTAGCCTTTCCGCTCGATTCGGGTAATAATATCACCAATATGGCGGGTCTTAACACCATCTGGTTTGACTAACACTAACGTATATTCATCTTTTACCATCGGGAACATCTCCTTATAAGTCACTAATGATAGCGTAACATATCGCCCATTATCATGAAAGCGTTTTATTATTTATCTGTAAATTCATGTTCGATCACCAGTTGCTGACTTGCGGCAGAATTAATCGCTCGCGTTACCGCTCCTTTGCTCAACAAAGTCAAATGGTGCATTGCCCGGGTCGCCATTGTGTAAACCATCCCGACAGCATCCACGTTCTGCAGGTTGGCGGTGGAAACATCTGCAGCGATGACCGCGTCGAACTCCAGCCCCTTAGCGAGGTACACCGGTAAAACCAGGATTCCCGCTGGCAGGTCACTATCCCGGGCGGTTAGCAGGTGCAAATCGCCCAGTTGGCGCTGGTGCAGGAAACGGTAGATTGCCTGGGCCTGCTCCCGGTTCTTAGTCAGGACCGCGACCGTTTCGTAGTCCGCTCGCTGTTGGATGATGGTTTCCACTAGGGCCTGATTAAAGCTGGCCTCGTCATACCGCACCAGCAAACGGGGCTTTTCACCATGCCGAGTAAAGGAAACGATTTGTTCGCCGTCCGGCAGCAGTGCCTTGGCAAAATCGGTAATTTCCGCGGTTGACCGGTAGCTGCGGTTAAGAGAAATCAACTGCGGGTGCTTGGCATCCAGCACCGTCCGCAGTTCCTTCAACATGGCCCCAGGGAGCTGGAGAGGCTTAAACAGGGCCTGCTCACTGTCGCCGAGCACGGTAAACTTGGCCCGGGGAAAGGCGTGGCGGAGGTAGACCAGGGTTGCCAGGGGGTAGTCCTGCATTTCATCAATAAATACGTATTGGAAGGAGCGGTTCTGACCGCTGCCAGTCATTAAATCCCGCAAGTACAATAAGGGCGCGGTGTGCATCAACTTAATCCGGTGGTACTCGATTTCATTTTGGTAGTCAGTAAGCACCCCAATCCAGTCCCGGTTGCTAATCGTTTGTGGTAGGTCCACCTGCCGCAGGAACCGTTCATACTGGTTGTAAAAGTCGATGAAATAGTTATTGTAGATGGCATCCGCAACTACCCGCAGGCGGCGCTTCGCCAGTTTACGGGCCAGGTAGGCATATTGGGCCTCTTCGTCCTTGAAATCGTCGACAGACCGTTGACCGTAGAGGCTATGCAACTGCTGAACATCTAATTCGTCAAGAGCTTTGGCAACCCAATCCTTCTTGGCCTCCTCCCGAACCCGGTGCTGAAGTTCACAAATCAGCTTGTTTTTCAGCTGGACCAGCCGGTCAGCTGCCGACAAAGAGGCCGGCAAACGCTGGTACAACTCCCGAATGTGGTCCGCACTGAAGAAGACCTGGCTGTTAAAAGTCAGGTTGGCAAACTGTACCTGGTCAACCGGCAACTGGTGAACGTACTGGCGCACCGCCGTCATCACCGTGGCACTTTCGAGAAAGTTAGCTGCCGCGTGCGCAGCCGTTGCTTCGCTTTGCCGCTCTTCATAGCGGTCAAAGAGGGTTTCTACTTGCAGCCCCTCAAAGCGGCGCCGCAAAAAGCCCGCCAACGTTACCTGCCGCATGTTCCGCTCTCCCAGACTCGGCAGGACCTCTGAGATATAGTGGCTAAAGAGGTTGTTGGGACTGAATAAAACGATTTGGTCGGCGTTCAGGTCAGCCCGGCTGTGGTAAAGCAGGTAGGCAATCCGCTGTAAAATCGCCGAGGTTTTCCCAGAACCGGCCACCCCTTGCACCAGCAAGAGGTCACTGCTCGTGTTGCGGATAATGTCATTCTGCTCCTGCTGAATCGTTGCCACGATGTTGTGCATGTACTGGTCATTTTGGGCTCCCAGCGCTGCCTGAAGGAGCTCGTCCCCTACCGTTTCATTGGTATCGAACATGTTAGTGATCCGCCCGTCTTTGATGGTGAACTGCCGCTTTTTAACCAGCTCGGTCGACTGGGTACCAGCTGGTGTTTCGTACTGCACCTTGCCCAGGGTACCGTTATAGTAAACTCCGGAGATGGGCGCCCGCCAATCATAGATCAAAAAGTCCGTCCGGTCGCTATTCATGAGGGAGGCAGTCCCGATATACAAGCGTTCCGGTTCGTCTTCACCCGGATCAAGGATGTCGATCCGCCCAAAGTATGGGGACCCCTGAAGATTTTGCAGGGTCCGCAACTGGTGTTTGATGATGTTTTCATTTTCCGCCGCTTGAGAGACCAGCCGCCGTTGCTGTTCCAGCTCCGACCGCGATTCGGCAATATCATCGACTTCGTAGCGGTTAATCGAGGCGTTTTCGTTATAATTCTTTTCTACCGCCCGGGTTTCCTGGTGGGCTTCGTCAACCGCCTGTTCAGCCGTGGCGACCTGGCGCTTGATTTCCCTCTCGACCTGATCCACCCGCGCTTGCTCCGCCCGTTGTTCGCCTGCTTCCATTCAAGCCCCTCTTTTCTTAATTTTTATGACTATCCATTTTAGCATTTTATTGTCCCTAACCATAACGTTTCGCATAAATAAAAAAGAGGCGGCGTTTTCGCCTCACCCCTAAACTAATCCGCAGCTGGCGCCGTGGGTAGCTTTTTTAATGAATGCTTCAAAATAAATGGTGCTAAGACCGTCGCCAGAATAATCACGGTGATGACATCAGAATAGTACATCGACGACAGCAAGTGGGCCTCATAACCAATCTGGGCCGTAATCAGGGCCATTTCTCCCCGGGCGACCATCCCACTGCCGACAACGTAGGAACTGGTCATATTAAAGCCGGCCAGCCGGGCACCGGCCCCACAACCGACGAGCTTCGTCAGACAGGCCAAAACAGTCATCACAATCACGAATAGCAGTGACCGCTCAATGTTGTCAAAGCGCATGTTCAAACCAACGCTGACGAAGAACAGAGGAATGAACAGGGCGTAGCCGATCGGTTCAAAGCTCCGGTCAATTGTTTCTTTCCGGTGGGTATTAGCGACCGCAATTCCGGCAAAAAAGGAGCCGACCGCCCCACTCAGGCCGACGTAATGGGCAATTGCGGCCATCCCCAGACAAATAATCATCGCCATGACAGACGGGGCCGCCTCGGTCAGCATATGTTCACTAATCCGCATCAGGTATGGTGCCAACCAGCGAACCAGGAGGTAGGTGCCCCCAAAGAACAAGACTTGCAGGCACAGTGCCAGCCAGAGGGGCAGGCTGCTGTGGGCATTGCCACCCTCGCCGTTAATAACACTGATCATGATCGACAGCATCATCACGCCGATAATGTCATCCGCTACCGCAGCACCAAGGATGGTCGCCCCCTCCCGGCTGCTCAACTGGTTAAACTCCCGCAGGACCGCCACGGAAATGCTGACGGACGTGGCCGCGAAGATGACCCCGATAAAGACCGACTCCGTTTTGGTAAAACCAAAGAAATAGCTGGCCGGGGCCATAACCAAGACCGGGATCAACGCTCCGGCCGCCGCCACGAAGAAGGCCGGTTTGAGATACTTCCGCAGCTGGGACAGGTCACTTTCCAGCCCCGCAATAAACATTAAAATAATTACCCCAATTTCCTGAAACTCATTCATCATGGCATTCAGGTGCACCCAATTGAGTACCGCCGGGCCAACGAGAATCCCTACGATAATCTGCCCAATTACCTCGGGAATCTCGATCCGCCGGCAGTAGTGCGCCACAATTTGGGTTAGCAACAGCAACCCTGCTAGGGTGGCAATAAACTCCATATCTAATCCTCCACTTGTGTATTGAAATTACCATGTCCTATCATATCATACCTTGGATTCCGAATTAACGGCGACACTCTTGATAATTAACGTTATAATAAATAATGGGGAAATGGAGGCCTTGTGATCGGTGCAAACTCTTTAACATTAAAGCTGGTCATTCTCCGTCCAGACATACGGCAAGCGCTTGCTTTTTTATCCAAGCCCAAGCAGCCCCATTTTCAAAGACGCACCACCCCTACCGGGAAGATTAAACTCGCAGCCCCCTGCCTCCAAGCAGCCGGGTTGCCACACCGTGTGGTTAATCCCCTACGTCCTCAGCAGTCTCGTGATTGTCTTTCTGATCGAGCAAACCATCAAAGTCGACCCGCTAGATCTTGTCGGCTCTGGTGTTCCCCAAATCAAGGCCATCCTCTTGGATAAGCACCACTTATGCTGGTAATTCCGGTTGGCTTGTGGAACCCTCACCTCCTCGGCGGTAGTCATGACTTGATCATGTACGTCACGCAAATGTTCAGTCGGGGAAACTGGCTTTCCATCGCCGGGCTGCTGGGAATCTTCCTGGTGCTGCGCTTTGCGGGAACCATGATTGCTTACGGCTCCACCGTCCCCGGCGGGATTTTCATGCCGATCTTTGTCTTGGGCAGCATTCTTGGCGCCCTGGCCGGCGTGTTAATGATTCACGCCGGGGTCCTGCCCGCCTCCTGCTGCTTGAACATGGTCGCTATTGGAATGGCAGCCTACTTTGGCGCGGCGGAAGGGGCGCCATTTTCCGCCATCCTGCTCGTCACCGAAATGGTCGGCAGTATCAGTCAGACTTTTCCGATGGTCCTGCTAACCTTCGTTGCCTACTACACCAGTATGCTGCTCGGGGCGCGGACGTCAAATTATGATGGACTGCGTGAAGAAATGGTGTTTGAAAACTAATTAAATTGCAACGTAAACAAGGCTCCAGAGTTCGGCTTGACCGGGCACTGGAGCCTTGTTTTGTCAGTTTCTAAATTTACGGGTGTTTTCTGCTAGGTGAACCAGATTACGCAAGAAGTCATGGGTCGTCGCCTCATAGTTATACTTCTTCCCCAAATCATAAATGTAACCGTTAATATAGTCGACCTCGGTCGGCCGATTCTTGCTCATATCCTGGTACATCGATGGATAGTGGAGGGGGTTCGTGACCTCGCTGACGTACTTGATGGTCTGCCACTCCTCTTCCCGGGTGCTGAGCAGGTGAATCCCGGCCCGTTCAGCCACGTCAAAGGCTTCATTGATTAGCTGCTTTCCTAGTTTTTCCGCGCCATCGTAGTCGATGAACTGGCCCATTTGAATTTCAAACAGAGTACAGATGGTGTTGATGACGGAGTTAAAGACGACTTTCGTCAGTAACGTCCCGTAGAAGTTATCGGTTAAGTGAGGATTGATGTTTGCCGCGGTAAAGTCGGCCACGATTTCCTTGACCCGGTCATCGGCACCCCCTGTCTGGGCCGCTATGTTAATTGAACCGGCGCCGGACTTACCGATAAAGTCCACGTCCCCCGCCTTATTCAAAACGGTCCCAATCAGGCAGGTTCCCGCTACTACGTGTTCCTGAGGGAAGTACTGGTTGATTTTTTCAATGTGTCCCATCCCGTTCATTCCTGAGAAGACGTACTGGTGGTCGGGATGGAAGAAGTGGGCACTCCGCTCCAGCAGATCCTGCAACGTCATCTGCTTAGCAAAAACGATAAAAACGTCCGGATCACCCGCGTATTCTTCGGGAGAATAGATATTGACGGGAACCAGGTGCCGTCCCTCGTGGTCCCGGGAAACGTACACGCCGCCCTGTTGTTTAATTGTGTCCACCTGCGGCTGCCAGTTATCCACAAAGTCGACCTGCGCGTGAGCCAGTTCCTGTAATAAGACCCCAAAACGCAGGCCCATCGCGCCAGCACCTAAAACCGTGTACTTTAATGCCATTGAAGAGGACCTCCTTGTTGATATCGAGAAAATTCTAATCTTATTTTAATTTAAAGTCAACGCAATTTTAATATTATTGCTATTCCCCATCTCCTCCCATATTAATTTAATATTAAGTCATCGGTCTGCATTACCACCTTTGTCTCCGTAAATGCTAAAATAACATTATTGAAGAATTAATAATTAGCAGGAGGAATTTACATGAGCTTCTTAAAAGGAAAAGTCGCTTTAATTACCGGGGCGGGCCGCGCCGTTCTCGCTAACGGGAAAAGCGGTTCAATCGGTTACGGGATTGCAACCGCCTATGCCAAAGAAGGGGCGAACCTGGTAATTACCGGGCGTAATACCAGCAAACTAGCCGCGGCAAAGGAGGAACTCGAAGAGCAATATGGCATTCAGGTCCTCACCATCCAAGCGGACATTAACCGCCAGGCCGATAACCGGGCCGTCGTCCAAAACGTTGTCGACCAAATTAAACAGGAATTTGGTCAGCTGGATGTCTTGATTAACAATGCTCAGGCTTCGGCTTCCGGCGTCACCCTGGCTGACCACACCAGCGACCAATTCGACCTCGCCATTTATTCCGGCCTCTACGCTGCCTTCTACTACATGCAGGCCTGTTATCCGCTGCTCAAGGAAAGCCAGGGTTCCGTAATCAACTTTGCCTCTGGTGCCGGGCTTTTCGGCAACTACGGGCAAAGTGCTTACGCAGCAGCAAAGGAAGGGATTCGGGGCTTGAGCCGGGTCGCTGCCACCGAATGGGCTAAGGATAACGTCAACGTGAACGTCGTTTGTCCGCTCGCTTGGACCGCGAAGTTGGAGCAATTCAAAGAAGCCTTCCCGGACGCCTTCAAAGCCAACGTCCACGTTCCACCAATCGGTCACTTCGGTGATGCTGAAAAAGAAATCGGACGGGTCTGCGTCCAACTGGCGTCCCCTGATTTTAAGTACATGACGGGTGAAACACTCACCCTCGAAGGTGGGTTGGGGCAACGGCCATAACGATGAGGGATATAACCTAAAACGCTCGTTGACATGGTCCAGGCTGGCTGGCGTTCATGGGCAAATAGCCTTGTGGTTACGCCACCACCTTATCTTTGTAATAGATAAGAACTAGCAAGAGGCTGGTGAAAAAACAAAGTTTTCTCGCCAGCCTCTTAGCTACTTTTAAAATGATAAGACGGAGCTGGAATGACCTGTCCCATTCCCTATTGCTTCAATAATCCGAAAACCTTATCCGCCAAGGCCGGATAAGCCGGCAGTACCTTCCGTTGCCACTCACGGCTGCTTGGTTGGAGGCCAATGACTGGCACTAAATTGTTGATATCATCTGCTGCCGTAGCGCCAATCTCGCTGGCGCCGACCAGTCGCTGGTCCCGGTCATACACCACCGTTAACTTGGCACCTTGTTCATTCAAACCGGCATAAAAACTGCCGAACGACAAGTCATGTTCCACCACCTGATAACGGGAATCATCCGCTGCTTCTTCCGGATTCACACCAGCCTGGGCAATTTCTGGAAAGGCAAAGGCCGCGGTTCCAATTGTCGGGTAACGGAGCGGCTCCTGGTCGCCCTTTACTAGCTGGCGGTACAGGTAATCGGCTTCCAGCTCCGCGACCGTCGTCAGTTTTGGCACGGGTTGGCTGGTAATATCACCAATTGCATAAACTCCCGCCACGCTCGTCTGCAGGTGGTCGTCGACATCAATCCCGCGCCGGGAATACTTGATTCCGGCAGCCGCCAGCTGTAGCTTTTCGACATTTGGTACCCGGCCGCTGGCGTCGACCACGTAATCAGTGGTTAACTGTTCGCCGTGGTTAGTGGTGACGGTAACCCGCTCGCCAGTCTTGGCAACCGCGCTAGCCGTCGTTTGGAAGTGAAATGTAAGCCCCCGGGCCGTCAGCTGGTCAACCATCTCCTGGGCATACTTGCCGTAAAAGCCCCGCAGAATCCGGTCGGACCGAATGAGGAGGTCAACTTTGGTCCCCGCCGCGGCTAGGAAAGTAGCCAGCTCGATGGCAACATAACCACCACCGATGAAGACGGCATGGCCTGGACGGTGGGACAATGAAAGGACGTCCGTACTATCATGAAGGTATTCCTTACCGGGAATGTCCAACCTATGCGGACGGTGGCCCGTTGCAATAATAATGTGGGTACCATGATACTGGTGGCCGTTGACCTGGATGGTGTGGGCGTCTACGAATTCCCCGTAGCCGACCGCCACGTCACACATTTTTTCGTAAATCGCCTTCGTCTCAGCTGGCCAGGAGTCAAAGCGCGCCTTCTTAACTGTCATTAGCTGGTCCCAATCCACCTGTGCTGGCTGAGCAATTCCACGACCCACAAGTTGCTGGCTTGCCAACGCTGTATGAACGGCGCCAGACAAGAAAATCTTTGGTTCACAGCCGACGTTGGGACAGGTACCACCAAATAGGCCACCCTCGACTGCTAAGAGCGACTTCCCGGTCTTAGCAAGTAATTGGGCCAGTTTGTACCCCGCGGGGCCCGTCCCCAGGATGATATAATCGTAATTTTTCATAGAAGCCCGCCTCCTTATAAGCTATTCCTATAATACGGCGAGCAAGCTGATTCCCCAACTGATTTGCCTTGCCTGAAAAAACAGCCAGCCTAGCCTTGAGCCGAGAAATCCAAGTAAGTAGTAAACAGTTTAGTGTACAAGTTGATAAAGTTCAGGTACATTTGGCGGTCAGCGTACTCGTTGACTTGGTGGGGCGTGTCATTGCCCGGCCCAAATACCGCTAGTGGAAACTGGGGACCCTTGTCAACTACCAGGTTAGAAGCGTCCGTTACCGGGTTGAGGGCAAAGGTCGGCACAGCTTGACCGGCATACTGACTACCAATTTGTTGGGCCAGGTGGACAAAACGCGAATCACCGGTTGTCTGAATTGACGGCTGGGACATGTAAATATCCAGCTTGAGTTTTGCTCCCGCCCGGTTAGCAACAGCCACCATTTTCTCCAAGCGGCCCGCTACGAGGTCATTATTGAATTCCGGGATCGTACGCACGTTGACCTTAGCGCTTGCTTGAGCCGGAATGGAATTAACCTGGTCGCCGCCGTTAAAGACGGTGGTATTAAAGGTCAGGCGGCCCAGCTCGGTGTTAACCTTATCGGTGTTCCGGAAAGTTTGGTTAGCCTGGACGAGCAGCTTCATCAACGGGTCGATGGCATTATACCCCTGCTCCGGCATTGAGCTATGGGCCGCGATGCCATGCGAAGTTAGTTCGATGTCCATCGAGCCCTTGTGCGCCGTTGCAATCCGGTAGCCTGTCGGTTCGGCAATCAGCAGGGCCGCAACATCATCCATGTAGCCCTGGTCCTTTAGATAGCGGGAACCCTGCTCACCAACTTCTTCACCCGCGGTCGCCATCAAGCGGATGGTCCCCCGCTTCAGCAGGTGATTTTGCTGGATGGTAATCATCGCAATCACTAATGCCGCTAGCCCCGACTTCATATCGGTTGCCCCGCGGCCGTAAAGGTGACCATCCCGTTCCTTGAGCGTAAACGGGTCACTATGCCACTGGGTCAACTCGCCAGCGGTCACCACGTCCATGTGACCGGACACGCCCAGGACTGGGGCCCCGCTTCCAATTTCCGCAACCAGGTCTGCCCGGTTAGCAGCAAGCGGTAGCAACTTGGCCGTTATCCCATACTTAGCAAATAAGCGCTGCAAGTATTTGGCAACCTGCAGTTCATGGTCATTGACCGATTTAATGGCAACCAGGTCGGCTAAAATTTGAACCTTTTCCTGGTCAGTAAAAATTTCTTTCATCAAGCTCGCTCCTTTCAACAGCATTTTACGTTAGGTGGGTGGCCGCCGTATAAAAAAGGCTTGCTAAATTATCGTTAGCGAGCTTAGACAGACTAGCGCCACGCCCGGTTAACTTTCATTGCAACAGAGATAATATTCTGCGGCCGGTAAATAGCTTTCCTTAAAACGAAATCCCACAGCAAACCTGAAAAACTTACTGTGGAATTTTATTTAGACTTCCAGCGATTGAATCACACCGCCACGTCAACAAGTATCCGCTGTTCCACCATCATAACCTGCAACACGTTAAAACTGCCATGTTGCATCCCTGCGACAAGTTGCGTTTATTACCCAGCGAAAATCATGCGAAAGAAAAAGCCAAACGCCGATATACCAACGTTTGACCGAATAATTAAGAGCCGTCTGGCAGAGTTGAACTGCCGTACCACCCTTACCATGGATGTGCTCTACCTATCTGAGCTAAGACGGCACTTAAATTATAACTGAGATTGATCTGCACAACAACCGGCAACACTATAAAAGCCAGCTCCATCCGAGCTGGCTTTTAAGCGATTATTTATCTTTCTTTTTGGCTAGGAAGGAGTGGCGGATCCCGTAAGTAAAGTAGATGACCAGGCCAAGGACGAACCAAATTCCCGCGTAGAGCTTTGCTTGGTAGTCCAACCCCATGAACACCAGCAGGGAAGCCAAGAAGGCCAGTGCCGGCATGACCGGATAGAACGGCATCTTGAATGATGGGTCCGCAATGTCCTTTCCTTCACGCTTACGTAGGGCATAGATTCCCAGCGAAACGAACATGAAGGCAATCAGCGTCCCCGCAGAAACTAACTGGGACAGGAAGGCAAATGGGAAGAAGGCCGCAATTACAATCGTCACAATCGTCAGCGTCCACAGTGCCCGGTTCGGTCGACCATCCTTGTCAACCTTCCCCAGCCACTTCGGCAACATTCCGTCACGACCGAATGAGTAAATCAACCGGGACCCGGCTAAACTCATCCCAATCAGGGCGGTGAACATCCCGACAACCGCGATCGACTGAACAACAACAGCCACGCCACCGTGACCAGCCGCCCGCAGTGCCAACCCGACCGGTTCCGCACTATTAGCGTACTTAGTATAAGGAAGGACCCCCATCAGGACCATCGCCACCGAAACGAAGAGGACCACAGCAACCAACAGGGAACCAAGAATCCCCCGCGGCATCGTCTTTTGCGGATTAATGGCCTCCGCCGAGTTGGCCGCAATCGAGTCAAAACCGATGTAGGACAGGAAGATCATTGAGACCCCAGCGTAGATTCCCTGCCAGCCCCCGAACGCACCATTAGCAGTTTCGTGGTATTTCGGAATAAACGGGACGTAGTTGCTGGACTTGATAGCGGTCAGGCCGACAACGACAAACAGCAGGATTGCGAAGACCTTCAAGACCACCAGCAGGTTTTCCACCCGGGCCGCTTTCGACGCCCCATTGGCAATCAAAATCGCCACGATGGCAATCACGACCACGGAGATAATATCGACGACCCCGCCCTCAGTACCAAAGGCGTTGGACAAGGCAGCCGGCAGCTTGATTCCCGCCGGAGCTAAGAGCGCCCGCAGGTTGGCCGACAGCCCGGCACCGACAAAGGCCAGGGCGATAAAGTACTCCGCCAGCAGGGCCCAACCGGCAATCCAGCCAAAGAATTCACCGAAAACTACGTTGATCCAAGAATAGGCAGACCCTGCAAACGGCATTGCTGCCGCCATTTCAGCGTAGGCAAAGGCCACCAGGCCAGCCACGACCGCCGCCACGACGAAGGAGATAGCAACTGCCGGTCCGGTGTGCATCGCCGCTACTTCACCAGGAAGGGTAAAGATGGACGCGGACACAATCGTTCCGACCCCGAGTGCTAAGAAGTCCCGCACCTTTAAAGACCGCACCAGGTGGCCGTCCTTATTTTCATACACGCGTGGGTCTTCTTTTCGGGTGATTGTTTTCCAAAAACTCATACTTTTTCCTCCCTTTAATTAGATAATCATTAGAATCGTAAGAAAACTTTAATTTATTCTACCAACCGTTTATCAATTGGTCAAATATTAATTTTCAATGGAAGCCCTTTCTTATCATTTTCTCCTCCAACTTAATTTTATTAAGTCCCCCGCTTATTCTAATCATTAGATAAGAGGAGTACACTAGGACTAGGATTTTTCATTCTGAGGTGATCAATATGTTAAGCAATGCCGAAATTTACCAAGCGATTCAGGTCATGCGCCGGGAATATCCTGACGCGGGCACGACCCTCACTGCCGACACCCACTTCCACTTCCTGCTAGCAGTCATTCTCAGCGCCCAGTCAACCGACCAGTCCGTCAACCAGCTGACTCCCGCCCTCTTTGAACGTTTCCCCCTGCCCAAGGACCTGGCGGCCGCGGAGCCGGAAGACGTTGAACCCTACATCAAGCGGCTCGGCCTTTACCACAACAAGGCCAAGTACCTGGTCAACTGTGCCCGCAAACTGGTCACCGACTTTAATGGGGTGGTCCCCAAGACCCTCAAAGAGCTGACCTCCCTGCCCGGTGTTGGGCGGAAGGTGGCCGACGTCGTCCTCGCGGAATGCTTCACCATCCCCGCCTTTCCAGTCGACACCCACGTCAGCCGGGTCGCGCGCCGGTTAGCAATGGTCCCGCCTAAGGCTTCACTCCTGGCAATTGAAAAGAAATTGATGGCAGCCGTGCCGGAAGACAAGTGGCTCGACGCTCACCACTCGATGATTTTCTGGGGCCGCTACCGTTGTATGGCCCGTAACCCCCGCTGCAGTGACTGTCCCCTCCTCCCAATGTGCATTACCGGCCAGCAAAATGTCCTCTGATTTGATAGTCAAAATAAAAATTTTGCTTGTAAATAGTTAGTTGTTATAATAAGGGCCGACTATTTAACGGAGGAGAATGTTCATGCACAAGCCAATCATTGGTATATCCGGCTCGCGGATTATTAATAACGGCGGGGCGCTACCGGGCTACTACCGGAGCTACGTCAACGAGGATTACGTTGACTCAGTCATCCAAAACGGCGGGATTCCCTACATTATTCCCTTTAATGATAACGAAGACGTGACGGTGGCTCAGGTAGCCCAGCTCGACGCCTTGATTCTTTCGGGTGGTCATGACGTCACTCCTTGGAACTACGGTGAAGAGTCCCAGCAAAAAATCGGTATGATTTGGCCGGCCCGGGACCGCTTTGATATGCGCCTGCTCAGGGAGGCTGAAAAAGCTCACATCCCGGTCCTTGGAATCTGCCGCGGTGCTCAGCTGATCAACGTCGCCCACGGTGGCTCCCTCTACCAGGACATTAGTTACCGGGAAGCGCCAACCCTCAAACACAACCAGGGCCACACCCCCGACCTGCCGACACAAACCATTAATTTACGTCATGGTAGCCTCCTAGCAGCGCTCTTTGACAGTCAGACAATTCACGTTAACAGTTTCCACCACCAGTTGATTAAGGACCTCGGTCAGGGCTTAACGGCGGACGCCAAGGCGCTCGATGGTGTCATTGAGGCCTTTGAAAACGCGGACGCTTCCGTCATCGGCGTCCAGTGGCATCCCGAAATGCTCCACCGCAGTGTTCAAGCGATGAATAACTTATTTACCGACCTCATCCGTCGAGCAAAGAAAGAAGGATTCTAAATGACAAAAACTAAACTGGGCTTCTGGTCAATCGTCCTCTTAGCTATCAACTCTATCATCGGCTCCGGGATTTTTCTGACCCCCGGCTCCGTCGTCTCGATGGTCGGCAGCAAGGCCCCGCTAGCCTACTTCCTGGCGGCGCTCTTTGCGGCCACCCTGGCAATTACCTTCGCGGCCGCGGCCAAGTACGTCAACAAGAGTGGAGCGGCTTACTCCTACGCCAAGGCAGCCTATGGGGAAAACATGGGCTTCTACATGGGGGTCGTCCGGTTTTTCTCCGCCTCTGTCGCCTGGGGTGTGATGGCCGTCGGCGTAATCCGGTCAACCTACTCCATCTTCGGCTGGAACCAGTCCTTTGGTAATATCACCCTCGGCTTCGTCGTCCTCATGCTGATTATTATGGTAGTCAACTTGCTCGGCCGCCGGGTCTTCACGATCATTAATGACCTGTCAACAATCGGCAAGCTCGGCGCGCTCATCCTGCTGATCATCGCGGGGACCGTGGTCCTCCTCAAGACGGGGGACAACCACTTCGCCGAATTAGACCAGCTGACCAGCGGCGGGAAGCCCCTCATTCCGGCCTTCACCACCTCCGGCTTCGTTATGGCGGTGATTTCGGCCTTCTACGCCTTTACCGGCTTTGAGGCGGTTGCCACTGGGTCCGAAGACATGCAGGAACCGGAAAAGAACTTACCGCGGGCGATCCCACTAGCCATCCTCATCATTGCCATTATCTACATCGGGACGATTGCGATTGCCATGATGGTCAACCCGGTCGCCCTGGTTAAAACCAAGCAGGTCGTTGCCCTTGTCGCCATTTTCCACAACCAGGTCCTCCAGGACGTCATCCTGGCCGGTGCTATCATTTCGATGTTTGGCATCAACGTGGCGGCATCGTTCCACACTCCCCGGGTGCTGGAGGCCATGGCGAACGAAAACCAGGTTCCCCAGTTCATTGCCCGGCGGACCAAGCTCAACTTCCCGCTGGTTTCCTTTGCGATTACCCTCCTGTTGGCGGTGGGAATCCCGATGGCCTTCCAGTACAGCCTGCCGACCATTATCGTCATCAGCGCCACGGTGCGATTCTTTGAATTTATCGTGATCCCGCTGGGTGTGATCCGCTTCTACCGGGGCAAGAACCGGGAAGCCATCCTGCCGGCGAAGAAGAACCCCTTCACCGACGTGGTAATGCCGGTGCTGGCAGTGATTGTCACCATCGTCCTCCTGGCCCGCTACGACTGGGTCAGCGAATTCAGTATTCACCAGGGCGGTCACATGGTTGCCAACTGGTACGCCATCTTCGGCATGGCTTTCGGCTTCATCATTCTGCCGGCCATCCTCTTCCTGCTGACGAGAAGGGAGCGGCAGGCGAACACGAATAAGGAAAACTAACGACACTATAAAGAGGCTGGAAATTAACTCAGCCTCTTATTTTTTTAATGCGGCGAATTTACAATCTGCCTCACCTATTTTCAGATACTCTCTTCTTGGTATTTCAACCAACAACCTTAAAAGCCACCTAGCTCATCCTCAAGCTAGGTGGCTTTTGCTATTAAAATTATCAGAACGGCGGACTAAATCAGGTTAGTAAAGTTTGCCTCATATAATTTTTTATCCCAGGTTTGATTAACATTTAAGGAACGGTATTTTTTAGGACTCGTCCCTACATATTTTCTAAAAAAGCGACTAAAATTCTGCGGATTCTTATACCCCAAAATAAACGAGACACGTTCAATATTCAATTGTGGCTTCGTCAATAAGCGCTTAGCATAGGTTGATTTCAACTGATTGATATAGTAACCAGGACTTGACCCATAGTATTTTTTATAAATCCGATTACAGTAACCAACGCTTAGATTTAGGTCACTACATACTTCAGAGATGACGTTGAGCTTTACTGGTTCAACTTGCTCTCTGTCTCTAAGGTTGCAACCAATATTGTATTTCAACATTCGTTTAATTTTAACCTTAATAGACCTTGCATAATCTAACGCAGAAGGGTTATTAGATAAGGTTACCTTGGCTGATTCCCGATACAAACCTAGGAGAATATGGGAAAGAGTAATCTGCATCCCCATCTTGTCTGCAAAATCATAATCGCCCTTGGGTTTAAGAGTGTTAATCATCTTGTCAAAATAAGCAGTTAATTCTTTAGTCCGTGCATTTTTGTTTTGAAAAAGTAACCGTGATGTTACAAGCAGCCGTTCTTCCAAATCCGGTTCATCTAAGTCAAAATGAAAACAAAAATAAGTTAAATCTTTAATTGCAGAGACCGTATGGCGCGTACCAGGCGTGATAATAACAAATTCACCTTGATATAAAATAATCGTTTCATCATTTAAGACAATCTTTTCTAAACCGTGAATGACATATATCAATTCATATACCATATGCTCCTCTTTTGGATATATCCATGAATCGGCTACCCGCTGAATATGTCCTCCTAACAAAATAAAATTCCAATTGAGCATTGGCAAAAAGATTGCATGTTGAAGATCCTTATTTTGCGTAGATACGTTAAAATTCACCCTTACCACCTTCTAGTAACTTCACTTATCACGAATAGTAATGTCAAAAAATGATTAGTCGCGGTTTAAAACTGGTATAAATGTCAAAATTTGATTTAAACCAGCTAAATTCGGTTATACCAACTTTTTGCTATCCTCACTATACTAAAAGTGTATCATAGTTAAGCGCTTATAATACGATATTTGATACATCGTCAGATAGAAAGGGGAATCATGACATTGCTTAAAGATAGAATCCTGTTTGGTGCTGCTTATTATAACGAATACGAACCAGTATCAAAACTTGCTGATGACATTAAGTTAATGAAGCAAGCACATATGAACACCATTCGAGTCGGCGAAGGTAGTTGGTCACATTGGGAACCCGAGGATGGCAAGTTTAATTTAGACTGGCTTCAACCTGTTCTTGATAAAGCACTTGCAAATGATATTTACGTAGTCTTAGGTGTTCCTACCTTTGCAATCCCACAATGGCTAGTTAGAAAGTACCCAGAAGTAGCATTACACGATAAACACGATAACAGGCACTTCTTTGGCTCACGTGAAGAGCACAGCCTAAGCCACCCTGTTTTTAAATACTATTCAGCACGATTAATTAATAAGATTGTTGACCGCTACCAGGACCATCCGGCAATTATCGGCTGGCAGCTCCACAATGAGCCTGGCCTATTCATTAATTATTCCCACGATACCTTTGAAGGTTTTAAAGACTACTTGCGTAACAAGTACAAAACTGTAGAAAAGCTAAATAAGGAATGGGGACTGGTCTACTGGTCACACGAATTATCAACTTGGGATGACCTTTGGGAACCTGAGGGAAACGCACAACCACAATATGATATCGAATGGCGCCGCTATCAGGCTAACTTAACCGACGACCTTTTAAAATGGCAAAGTAACCTTATTAAAAGCAAAATTCCTAGCAAACAATTTGTCACCGTTAATTTAGCAATGGGACGGTCAGCACTTGATGAAGCTAAAGCTGGTAAAAGTTTGGACATCGCTTCATCTGATATTTATTACCATATGCAAGATGGAATGAAGCTGCCGACACCTGACGAGCCTCATTCCTGGTTCTTACACGGCCCATGGCAAATCGCCCGCGATGCTGACCGTACCTACTCCATCAAACAAAAGCCCTTTAACGTCGCCGAAACAGACGGCGGGCCAATCGGTGGCGCGGGTGATAATTATCCTGCCTTTCCTGGCCAATGGAAGCAGGCTGCTTACCAAATGATTTCACGAGGTGCCAACATGATTGAATATTGGCACTGGCAACAACTTCATTACGGAACGGAAACGTACTGGGGCGGAATTATTCCGCAAGACGAAAAACCAGGCCGGGTATTTAATGAGGTTGCCGAGCTTGGAAAGAGCTTCGAGCAATACGGCAAAAAGATTGTTAGCCTTGTTCCTGACGAAGATATTGCAATGTTGTACTCCGTTAAATCACGTTGGGGGTTAGAATTCGAACCCTATCATGCTGCTAATGCCGAGATGGATCCGCATAAGACACGGAACCCTGAGGCTTACGACAACCTGTTTGATAGATTCTATGCCGGAGCTTTTCTTGCTAATAAGCAGGTTCGAATCATCCAAGATTCAACAATTTACGACGATGATAACGACAAGGTACTAATCAGCGCTGAAAAATTTGCTAAAGAGCACCCCTACCTGCTTGTGGTTGGCGCGTATATTACCTCAGATCAATTTCTTGAATGGATGAATAACTATGTACAATCTGGCGGTAATTTAATAATCGGTCCCCGGACTGCCTTTGCTGACGACCTCGCACGTGTCCGTCGTAGTGTAAAACCCGCTGGTCTTTCAGACATTGCCGCTACAAACTATCAAGAATACTCCAACTTGCGTAAAAAAGTTGACATTACTGGTTCTCAAAACTTTAAGGTACTTGAAGGTTCACAAGCTATTGAATGGATTGACATGCTCAAAACAGACCCCAATGTTCAAAAACTCGCTTGTTATAATGATCCATTTTTCAAAGATTACCCAGTTGCCACCTATCAAAATATTGGTAAGGGCAGTCTTACTGTTATTGGTGCTGTTCCTAATAGTCAATTAGCTCAATCAATTTTTGAAAACTTGCTTCCTAAGTCAAAATGGAATTTTAAGAGTAATCATGTCACTGAATCATCTGCTACTAATACCGATGGCGAACACCTTCACTTTATCTTCAACTGGAGTTGGGAAGAAACTACTCTTGAACTTCCAGCCAGCTGTACGTTGTTAGGAGAAGATCAAATTGTTAACTCAATTACCCTTCAACCCTGGGATACTGTGATTCTAAAAGAAAATTAGATATTGAGAGATGAAGTAAAATGGATAATGAATTAAAACCTTGGGAAACCCCCACAGATGAGCAACAGCATAAATTACCTGTAAGAACAGCAATTGGATTAGTCGTTGGCGTCTTACTCTGGCTTGGCCCTTATCTAGGTTTGGTCGGCGTTTTAGTTCCACAAGCAATGGCTAGAATTACCCCAGACCACAAAGCTGCCGCAATTGCTCTAATGTCTGGTTGCGCAATGGTGGTTTCAACAATTGCTAACATTATTGAGGGTGCACTATCAGATCGAACCCGTTCTAAACATGGACGGCGGACTCCGTGGATCATCTGGGGGTCTATTGGGACTGCTATCACCATTGTATTTTGGGGAATGTGCACGACTGTCTGGCAAGAAGTTCTTGCGGACTGTGTATATATGATCTTTCTAAACATGATTGTCGCACCACTAGTTGCTGTAATCGCCGATCGCACCTCGCCTAAATATCGCGGAACCATTTCAAGCGCCTACGCCCTCGGTAATGATATTGGTCAATTTGGCGGCCAAGTTGTTGCTTCATTTTTCCTCCCGGTGCCAAAAACTGGTTTCATCGTTATGGCTGTTCTAACCCTCTTCTCTGGGCCACTAGCTGCTTTGTTCCTAAAGGAAAAGTCAACTATTGATATGCCTGTTACAAAAGTTACTTGGAAAAACTTCTCACAAAACTTTGCTTTTCCAACCAAAAACGCCCTTAACTTCTATCTTGCCCTTATTGGCAAACTATTTATCGTCACTGCTACTTTCTGTATTTCTAGTTACCAGCTCTATATTCTTACTGACTATATTAAACTTACGGGAAGCAACGTTCAAAGATATGTTAGCCTAATTTCAATGGTTATGATGGTATGCTCAATTATTTGTGTTCTTTTTGCCGGTCCTCTTTCAGATAAGATTGGCAAACGGAAAGCCCCTGTTATTTTTGCTTCAATGGTTATCGCTGTGGGTTCTCTCCTGCCTATGTTTACCAATTCGGCATACATTATGCTTGCTTACGCAGTAGTTGCAGCCCTCGGTAAAGGAATGTATGACTCCGTTGATCAGGCATTAAACATTGAAGTTCTACCTGACCCTAAAACTGCTGCCAAAGATCTTGGGCTCCTAAACATGGCTAACAATGGTGGTCAAGTGCTCGGTCCAATCTTTTCTGCGTCAATTATTGGGATTGTCGGCTATGCCGGAATTTTCCCGATAGCTGCAATCACAGCCGCCATTGGTGGTATCTTAATTATCTTTGTTAAAGGGATTAAGTAATTAACTCCTAATTATTGCAATTCAAAGATTCATCCCCTGAAAAATCTTCACTCCATTTTTCAGGGGATTTCAACCAACAACCTTAAAAGCCACCTAGCTCATCCTCAAGCTAGGTGGCTTTTGCTATATTCTAATGTCACAACGCGGTCCGGAGACCCATCACGATGATGAAGGCCCCCATAAAGAGTTTGATAATCCGTGCCCGGGCCGGCTTAGCAGTCATCCAGAGGACAATCGGCGGGGCCTGAAAAGCACCGACCAGCGAGCCGGCAATCAGGCCGCCCATGATGCCGTACAGGACACTGGCCGCTTCCGGTGAAAGACGGCTCTGGTGCCCCGCTTTCGGTTGCCGGTAGAGTTTGACAATTAACTGGACACCGAGAAAGATCAAGATCAAGCCAATCACCAGCTTGTAGACCCGCTCTGGCAGCCAGGGCGAGATGAAAAACCCGACAAAGATACTTGGGATCGCCGCAATCAGCATCCGGTTGCCAAGCCTAAAATTTATCAGCCCACGCCGGTAGTAGGACCAGGAGCCCATTATCAATGCTGGCAGCGACGTAACAATCGACGTGGCCGCCGCGGCAACTGGCGACAGTTGAAAAATGGCGGTTAGAACCCCCAGGTAGATGGCACCACCGCCACCACCCAGGGAGATTACGAAAATTCCAACCGCCAAACCGACGATAACCATTAACAATAGATTTCCCATTAGTATTACCCTCTTATGCGTTTACTCGGTTCAAGTGTTCCAACCCAACGGTAATGATAAACGAAATCGCCAAAAATACAATTACGATCCAGTAGGGGTACTGGTAATTAATATCCAGTAAAGCCCCGGAAATCAGTGGCCCGATAATGTTCCCAACGCTGGTCAGCGACATGTTGACCCCGTTGAGCAGGCCCTGGTTGTTTTTACTCATCTTGGTCAGGAGGGTCGTAATCGCCGGCCGCAGCATATCAAAGGCCTCAAAAACGACCAGGGTGGCTACAATCAGCTGCCAGTGGGAGTGGTCGTAGATGACAAAGGCCGTCCCGATGGCGCTGGCAAAGAAGCAGTAGCGGATCACCCGCACTTCTCCCCACCATTGCACCATCCGGTCAAAGAGGAAGACCTGCAGGATTAGGGAGATAATTCCGTTCAGTGTTAAGACCAAGGCGATGGATTGCAGGTCAAAATGGTGGACCTCGTTAACATACAGACTGTAAATGCTCTCGAAGCCGGCCAGTCCAAACGCCATGATGAAAATCATCAGGAAGAGCATCGTCATCACCGGGGTCAGCAGTGATTTCACCTGGGCCCAGCCCCCCTCAAGCAGGGCGTCCTCCGGATTCTTCGTGCTGCTCTTAAACCGCTCGTCGCTGTCCTTCGGCAAAAGGATTACCGCTACCACCGTACTGATAATTCCGAGGATCCCGGCCACCCAAAACGGGAACTTGTAGCTGATGTTAGCTAAGATTCCGCCCAGGCCAGGGCCCAAAATCAGCCCGCCACTAAAGGCCGCCGATAGCCAGCCGATAACCTTGGCGCGGTCCTTAACGCTGGTCAGGTCCGCGGCCAGGGCCATCGAGGTCGGCACAAACATGGCGGCGGATAGCCCGTCAACCGCTCGCGACAGGTCGAAGAGCCAGAGCCGCTGGGACAGGGCAAAGACAAATTCCGCGATGGAAAAGACCAGCAATCCCCAGACCAGCATCGGCTTCCGCCCCGTCTTATCCGAGATCCGGCCGACAATCGGCGAAGCAATAAACTGGACAAAGGCAAAGAGGGACGACATTACCCCCATGTCAAAGGCGGAAAAGTGGTACTCGTTTTTGATAAATGGCATCACTGGGAAAATCAGGCTCATCCCCAGACAAATCAGGAATTCGCAGAAGATTACCACGGCGATAATGCGTTTAACTTCTTTGCTCACGATTGATACTCCTTTCTTTTGTCTTGATTGCAAAAGAAAAGCGGTGCCGCAGACTGCGACGCCACTTATTTAATGTTCTAATAGTTTAGTCTATCATCAACTGGCCCTTTTGACTAGTCCTAAGCTTGCTTGTTAGCGGCCAAACTTTCCTGGTACTTTTCCTTGATGAAGTCCGCGGAGGTCTGGAGTTTCTTTAGTTCCTCGTCCGTCAAGTCGAGCTGGGCTTGTTCAACAATCCCGTCACGGCCAACGACGGCTGGGTAGGACAGGTAGCAGTCGTATTCCTTGCGGTAGTTTGATACCGGCATTTCAGTCAAGGCATCGGACAAGATGGTATTGACTAAGCGCACCGCGGCGGTCGCGACCCCGTAGCTAGTGTACTTTTTGCCCTTGAAGACGGTCCAGCCGCCCATCTTGGCCTCCTGATCCAGCTTATCCAGGTCGAGGCCCTTTTGCTTTGCCAGCTCCGTAATTGGCTGGTCAAGGACGCGGACGGTTGACCAGGCTGTAAACTGGGAATTCCCGTGCTCCCCAAGGTTGTACCCAGCGACGGAGCGGGGATCGACGTGGAGGCGGTCAGCCACGGCCCGCTTCATCCGGGCGGAGTCGAGCAGGGTCCCGGTGCCGATGACGTGTTCCTTCGGCAGACCGGTCACGGATTGGTAAATCGAGGTAATCACGTCGACGGGGTTGGTAATGACCACGATTTTACCGTGAAAGCCACTCTCCTTAATCTTTTGGGCAACCGCCGGAACCTGTTGGCGAGTGAATGGCAGTTCAGCGAACCGGTCGGCATTTGGGTTGTCCTGGAGCTTAATGTTACCGAGGGCAGAAACGATGACGTCGGTGTCCTGGAGCTGTTGGTAATCATTGACGTAAATATTGGTGTGGTGAAGCAGGTTTGCCATCGCATCCTTGAAGTCCAACGCGTCGGCGTTAACCTTATCTGCGTTGCTGTCAATCAACACCAGGTCATCCGCGAAGCCATTCGCAACGATGTAGTGGGCAACTGTGGAACCGACATGGCCCATCCCGATAACTGCTACTTTCCGTGTCATTAAGAAGACCCCTTTCATTAATCGATAATGTGATTAGTTCTCATCGAAATCTAATATAACATATGAGCTAGGGCTTGGCTAGGTGCAAAAAAGGCGACAACGTGAATTGCCGCCTAAAAATGAAATTACAAGTCTTGCAATTCCTCTACCCGGTCCGTAGTCTTACGGTCCAACTCATTGTGTTCATCAGTAAAATCATTGTAACTTCCACTGATACTTGTGGCGTGATTAGCAAAATGCTTCAAATCCAAGTAAGCATTATGGATTGTTTCTTTGTCCTCATCAGACGCATACTCATTTTTTTGAATTTTTTGATCTAGCGAGTGTAGCTTTTCGATTTTTGCTTCAACATCATCAATATCATCAGAATGGTTATCAGAAATATTGTCAATAGTAGAGTCAACATCAAAATCCTCTCCTGAATTGTCAATAGCACTCTCCCATTCATCGCTTTCTTTTGAAGACAGCTGTTCAACGGCTACTCCCAAATCATAATATAGGGAAGTGAAATCTTCCTTATTATCCTTATAGTTCTGCTTATCTAATTTTTCTTGCCGGGCAATTGCGGCTTCTTCTTCGTGAGTGGCCTCGCTTTGGGCACCTCCAGCACTGAAAAGGGAAATAACCATCACAGCAAGTGCAATCAGTGTTCCAAGACGATTACGCTTGTATTTCTTGCCTTCCTTATTCTTTCTCTCCTTAAACCAAAAAATCCCTAAAACAATTGCAATAATGGCTGATAGTATGAGTACTAAAAGCAAGACGTATGCTAAACTTTGCATCCCAATCTCCTCCAAAAATAATCTCGGTTTAAACAAACAGTGACGGAAGCAATTAGCGTAGCAAATTGCGTTGGTTGGTTCCGTCGTTGTGAAGCCATTCACAAGTGTAGCATAGTTAGTTTCCAAATAGGATTAGTTTTTCATGAGCACGAAAAGTAAGTGCAAAAAAATAGGGAAGCCCAGCACCACGCTCGGCTTCCCCTGCTAAAAGCGGTTAATTATCTTATTTTTTCTATTTATTAAGCGTCTTCGCCGGCAACCTTGACGATTGCCTTAGAAATGTTCCCCAGCTTACCACTGACAAAGTCTTCGACGTGGGCAAAGTCCAGCACGTTGGAAATCAGCGGCAGCGGGTCCACGTCACCGGATTGCAACAGGGCAATGGAGTCTTCAAAGGTGTACGGGTTGATGAAGGAGCCCTGGATGTGGAGCTGCTTTTGGTAAACCTTGTAGGTGTTGACCTTGAACTCTGAGTCTGGGTTTCCAACCCCAAACATCAGAACCTGGCCGCCACGCCGCGCTGCTTCAACGGCTTGTTCCTGGGTCTTTGGCAGGCCGACCGCTTCGACAACGATGTCATAGGAATCCGGCTTGATAGCATCTGGTTCCTTAATATTATTGATCGTCTTAAAGCCAAAGTGCTTCCGGTTGTTCTCCAGTTTTTCATCAACGGTCCCAGCCAGGGTGACTTCCTTGACACCCCGGGACTTTAGGATTTGGGCAATCAATTGACCTTCAAAACCATCACCGATAATCAGCGCCGTCTGGTACGGGTGCGTTTCCAGCAGGTCAACCCCGTGGGCAGCACAGGAAATTGGTTCGATTACGGCCGCTGCTTCAAGCGAAACGTTGTCTGGAACATGGTAAACTACTTCTTCCGGAGCAGTGAAGTATTCCGCAAAGCCCCCATCCCGGGTAACACCAACAGCGTCGAGGTGTTCACATAATTCGGGGCGGGAAGTCCGGCAGTAGAAACACTTGTGACAGTAGATGTTCGGATCAACGCTGACCCGGTCGCCTACCTTGAAGTCCTCTACTTCACTGCCGACTTCGGCAACTACCCCCGAGTTTTCGTGCCCCAAGACAATCGGTGGAACGGCATCGGCTGACCCTGGCAGTCCATTGTAGAGGGCCTTGTCGGTCCCACAGATTCCGGCCCACGCGGTGTGAACCAGCACCTCATTCGGCTTCACCGTTGGCTTCTGGTAGTTGTCATCGACTTCTAATTGTTTCTTACCCGTCATTACTAATGCTTTCATGAGATATACCTCCTCAAATCATTCCTACGAGGCTGGGTATTAGCTCAGCTTCCTCACTGCTGTTAACAAATGGTGCGCCAGCACAGTTTAAGCAGCCGGCCCAAATTCTGACTAGCCCTTGACTACTTCACAAAATTCAACCGTTTCGTCGTTTGGCCCAACGATGTTAAAGAACTTGATGCCGTGCTTCCAGAAATCGAGGTGTTGCACTTCATCTTCCTTGACGTTGAAACCCTCTTCCTTGGCCGCCTTGAACGCGCCATCCGCATCCTCGACGTTCAGGGAAATATGGTTAATCGCCCCGGTTTGGTGAACAGCGCCATCGCTATCCCAGATTTCTAACATTAAATGACCATACTTCATAAAGACTACCTGGTGGCCCTGGTCATCGGTGTCAAACTGCCCCTGCTTCTTAAAACCCAGTTTTTCCCAAAAGGCAATTGTCTTTGGCAGGTCATCGGTCGGAATCCCCACGTGTGCTAAATCATCAAAATACCCGGCAAGGCTCTTATTGAATGCCATTGCACGACGCCTCCTTGAAATATGTTTATTTCTTTCAACAGTTATTATGATAGGGCTTACATTTTAATGTGTCAACCGGTTAACATTAGAGAAAACGTTTATCATTTTGATATATTAACCGGTTACCATCTATGGAATGCAGATTCCACGTGTGATTAGGAAGGGTCTGCTTTTTCAATAAAAAAATTTTATCGACCGCCCGGAGATCTTGGCAGCAAAAAAACGAGGCTGGTGAGAAAACGATGGTTTTCTCACCAGCCTCTTGCTAGTTCTTAACTATTATAAAGATAAAAATGCAACAGCGCAGTTAGTTCAAACACTGATCAATCAGCATTTGCCCAACCCAAAATAGGCTTGCTGCGCGGCGACGGAGGGGGATGACGAACTATCCTGTTCCACTCTCTTGTCTTGCCCCACTATTTATCAAGCTGTTCCCCCGTCAATTAGCTTAACTGGGAGCTGCACAGAACCAGTGGCCTGTTCACCGGCAATTCGTTTCTGTAAAAGTTCTACCGCCCGCTTCGCCATCTCGTCAATTGGCTGCTGGATTGTGGTTAACTCTGGCAGCAGGGTCCGGGTCATGTTGGCCCCATCGAAGCCGACTACCTTTAAATCATGGGGAATATGACGGCCCCGTTTCCGTGCAACCTGGATAATCAGGCTCGCGTTAGTATCGTTATCGGCAAACACGCCGTCAACTTCCGGATGCTCGGTAAAGAGCCGGTTAAAAATCGCCCGTTTCTCCTCATCGGTACTGTCAAAGTTGACCTCATAAGTAATCGCCGGGCGGTGCCGGGCCTGCATTAATTCTTCATAAGCCCGCCGGCGCTCCAGGTTTGGTGACGGCAAGCCGTGGGGATAATTAGTATGGATAATATGCTGGCAGCCATCATCTAGCAGCCGTTGCGTAGCCATCCTGCCACCGGCATAGTTATCCGCCGCCACCACCGGAATATCCTTGCTCACCCAGCGTTCAATCGAAACAATCGGCAACTGGGTATCCCGGTACTGCTTAATGCCTTCGTTGTGGGCCCCAACGATCAGACCATCGACCTGTCCATTGAGCAGCTGGCGCAAGTAGGCCTCTTCCCGCTCAGGATTATTTTGACTGTTGCCCATCAGGACCCGGTAGCCCTGCCGGTAGAGTTCCTGGTCCAGATGAGCCTCCAGCTGGGCAAAGAATGGGTTATCGACCGTCGGAAAGACTAGCCCGACCAGGTTAGTTTTCTGCTGGAAGAGCTGCCGGGCGATGACGTTAGGCCGGTAGTGGAGCTCCTGCATCGCCTGGTGGACCCTATCGATTGTCCCCTGGCTCAGGTAGCCCCGGTGATTAAGCACCCGGGAAACCGTGGTTTTGGAAACCCCAGCGACCGCGGCCACGTCTTCTAACTTTACTGCTTGTTTTTTCATATTACCCCAACCCGCTTTAGTATTTGTGCCTATTATACCGCACTGGTAAAATGATTAACCCCACCTTTTTTTGAAAAAAGATTAAAAAAGCCGTTGACAAAAATGAGAATAACATTATAATTGGTGACAATAAATTAATCAAACGTTAAAACATATCGAAAGGCAGAGTAAACGCCCAAGCTGTTCAGAGAGTTGCTGGTTGGTGGAAAGCAATGAGTCTAAGCGTTGAAGATGGGCCTGGAATGGTACCGGTGATTGTTAGCCGGTAACGGGTTAGCACACGTTACAAGTGCTGGGTAATTCTAAGAATTAACTTAGAGTCACCCACTAAGGTTAGGCTGGTGACGGCCTAACGAACAAAGGTGGTACCGCGAAGCATTCGTCCTTTTACTAGAGGACGGGTGCTTTTTTTGTGGCAACGGTTGGTTAATTAACATTATATTTTTTGAAAAACGAAAGGGAGTTTTGATTATGAAGAGAAGAAAGAAACGCAATGCAATTATTTGGGCAGTGGTCGTCGTGGTCGTTCTGATCGCGGGTTACTTTAGTTTTGTCCGGCCACAGCAACAGGCCGCTAAGACCGTGACGGTCGGAATCATGGCTAGCTCCAAGGCCGATGATCACATCTGGAATTCGGTTGCCGAAACCGCCAAGGACAAGTATGGGGTAACGGTTAAGTTCCGGCGCTTCACCGATTACAACCAGCCAAACAAGGCTCTGGAAAATGGCGATGTTGACCTGAACGCTTTCCAGCATAAATTGTTCCTGCAAACCTGGAACAAGGCTCACCACACCGACATCGTCGCTCTCGGTGACACGTTCATCACCCCAATCCGGGTCTACTCCAACAAGTACAAGAACATTAAGGATCTGCCAGACGGCGCAACCGTGGCAGTACCAAACGATGCTTCCAACGAATCCCGGGCCCTCTTCGCACTGAAGAACGCTGGCCTCTTCAACTTAAAGAAGGGAACTAAGCTGGCAACCGCCTCCTCCATCACTGATAACAAGAAGAACATCAAGATCAAGGAACTGGCTGCCGACCAAACTGCCCGCTCCCTGGACGATGTCGACGCCGCTGTGGTGAACACCAACTACGCTCAGGCAGCCGGCCTGAACTACAAGAAGGCGATCTTCGTGGAACCAATCAACCAGGATTCCAAGCAGTGGGTCAACATTATCGCGGTTCAGAAGAAGAACAAGAACAACAAGGCTTACAAGGACGTTGTGAAGGCTTACCAGACTGAAAAGACGAAGCAGCTGATCAAGAAGTACTACGGCTCATCCGAAATTCCAGCCTGGGATCTCAACTTTAACAAGTAGGAGGCAGCGTATGGCGAACCCAATTATTGACTTACAAGACATTGACGTCACCTTCAAGCAGGGCAAAGAAGTTGTCCACGCGGTCAAAGATGTGTCGTTATCAATCGAAAAGGGCGATATTTACGGTATCGTCGGCTACTCCGGGGCCGGGAAATCGACCCTCGTGCGGACTATCAACCTCTTGCAAAAGCCGACTGATGGCACCGTGACCATCGACGGCGACGTCTTTTTCAAGGACCACCAGCAACAGTTGTCCAACAAGGAACTGCAGAAAAAACGGCGGTCCATCGGGATGATTTTCCAGCACTTCAACCTCTTGAACGAAACCTCGGTGATTGAAAACGTCCTCTTCGCGCTCAAACACAGCGACCTGGACGACGATGCCCAGGAAAAGAAGGCTTACGAGCTGCTCGAACTGGTCGGCCTAAAAGACAAGGCAGAATTCTACCCTGTCCAGCTGTCCGGTGGTGAACAGCAGCGGGTTTCCATCGCCCGGGCACTGGCCAACGATCCGGCCATCTTAATTTCGGACGAAGCGACGTCAGCCCTCGACCCGCAAAATACTAACCAGATTTTGGACCTGCTCAAGAAGCTCAACACCGAACTAGACTTAACGGTGGTCCTGATCACCCACGAAATGGACGCCGTCAAGCGGGTTGCAAACAAGATCTCAGTCATGGAACACGGGCAAATCATCGAACGGGGTCCCCTGCAAAAGGTCTTCTTGCAGCCGCAACGGGAATTGACCCGGCAGTTCGTCGGCGGGTCCCTGGCGGCTATCGATACCCTCAAGGCATTTGACCTCGACCAGCTAACGGCTGACGAGGACCTCTTCCAACTGGTTTACAACGGCAACAACGTCACTAAGTCGATCATCATCGAGCTCTACAAGAAGCTCGGTGTAGAAGCAAGTATGCTCTACGGGAACATCGAAGTTCTCGGGGGCGAACCGGTCGGGACCCTGTTCGTTGTTGTCAAGGGCGATGAGCAGCAGCGCCAGGCCGCCGTTCAATTCCTGCAAGATAATAAGGTTACCGTAACAAAGATTGATGATAGGAGGATTTGGCATGAGTAGTTTTTTACCAAACGTCGTACAGCTCGGCTGGGGAGGCGATAATGGCTGGGGAACCTCCATCGGTCAAACCATCTACATGACCGTCTGGCCGGCCATCATCGGGGGCCTGATTGGTCTCGCCTTCGGGGTCGCCCTGGTCGTCACTGAACCCGGGGGCATCCTGGAAAACCGCCTGGTCTTCAATATCTGTGACAAGGTCGTTTCAGTTTTCCGGGCCATTCCGTTCATCATCTTACTGGCCTTTATTGCCCCAGTGACCCAGGCCATCGTGGGCACCCAGATTGGGACCACGGCCGCTCTCGTTCCCCTGTCCATCGGTTTCTTCGCCTTCTACGCCCGGCAAGTCCAAGTAGCGCTCAAGAGCGTGGACCAGGGTAAGATCGAAGCGGCCCAGGCGATTGGTTCTACCAACAAGGACATCATCTTTGACGTCTACCTCCGTGAATCACGGTCAGAATTAGTCCGGGTTTCCACCGTTTCCCTGATCAGCCTGGTCAGTCTGACCGCCATGGCCGGGGCAATTGGCGCCGGGGGCTTAGGTAACACCGCTATTTCATACGGTTACGACCGTTTCAACAATGACGTGACCCTGGTAGCGACCCTGCTGGTACTCTTATTTGTTTTGATTATCCAAGTCATCGGTGACCTCTTAGCCAAGAAGCTCAACCACCAAGACCGGTAAATTTGTGAGGAGGACGCAAGATGAAAGAAAGCGAACAGGTTCAGATACTGCAAGATTTGATTCGGATTCATTCCGCCAATGGCAACGAAATTGAGGTGGCAACCTACCTGAAACAGCTGCTAGCAGAACACGGAATTGCCGCTCAAATTGACGAATTTGGCGACCGCCGGGCAAACCTGATGGCCCAAATCGGCCGGGGCAGTGATGACCGGGTCCTCGGCCTGACCGGCCACATGGATACCGTTGCCATCAACAGCCCCAAGAGCTGGCAACACGACCCCTTCGGCGGGGAAATCGTGGGCGAGCGGCTTTACGGTCGGGGCGCAGCTGACATGAAGAGTGGCCTGGCCGCTGAAGTGTTAGCACTGATTGAACTCCAGGAGACTGGCGAACTGCCGAACGGAACCGTCAAGCTGATTGCCACTGCGGGTGAAGAACTCGGCACCCCGGGAGCGAACCGCTTAGCCAGCCAGGGCGCGGCAAACGAACTCAGTGCCCTGGTCGTCGGCGAGCCCACCGGCGGGAACGTTATCTTCGCCCACTCCGGCAGCCTCAACTACGAGGTTACCAGCACTGGTAAGACGGCCCACAGCTCGATGCCGGCCCAGGGAATCAACGCCATCACCGGACTGGTAAAGTTTATCAAAGCCGAAAGCAGCCTGTTCGCTGACGCTCCCGTTGACCCCTACCTCGGCAAGGTCCAGCACAGCGTCACCGTGATTGAAGGTGGGCACCAGGTCAACAGCATCCCCGATACCGCGAAGTTGGAGGGGAATATCCGCCCCACCCCGGCCTGTGACAACCAGGAAGTTGCGGCCCGGCTTAACCGGGTGATTGACCAGATCAACCACCAAACTCCCTTTCACTTGAAGCTAAATATTTTCTGGGACTATCACCCCATCAGCACGGACCCCAATAGTGACTTTGTCCAGTCAGCGCTCCAGGCTGCTCAGCGTTTCTTCCCCTCCCCGGTCAAGACCGGAATCATCAATGGGGCAACGGACGCTAGCGTTTTCCGTCGCCAACGGCCAGACCTGCCCGTCATCGTCCTCGGCAGTGACGCCTGGGACGTAGCGCACGCGACTGACGAGTACACGACGATTCCTGCTTACCTTGCGACGGTGAAGACCTACAAACAGATTATCAGGGACTTCTTCTAAATTTTATCAGGGTGTGGGACAGCACTAGCCAGGCTAGTCGTTTTCCCACGTCCTGCTTTTGTTTATTAAGCAGCTAAGCAGATTTGCTTTCGATTCTAAAGCACCGCTGGCACAATCCTTAACTTTTCCTAAGCAAATGATAAGCATTTCACCCTAATTGCTCAGAAAAAAATTAGCTAATTATTATCTTCGCGAAGCGCTATCATTGTTATAATATGAGTGTAAATAAAAGATTAATTAACTAGAAAGGGTGTTTACCATGATGTCAGCTTTAAGTAATGCAATTGCCGTTGTAAGTTTCCTTGGGATTCTGATTGCCTCTGCCGCGGGGATGTTTATGGGTAAACCACAAAATTAATTAACTTACAGAGCAATTATTCATTTTATACCGGCACCGGCCAGAAAAGTTCTTAGCTTTTCTGACCGGTGTTTTTGCTAATGACGTTATAATGGGGATAGTCTAAAGAAGGGAGCGTGCTTTTCTTGCTCGAATTTATTAATCACTTTTTTAATGCCTTTGGTGCCGCCGTGGTGGTCCCAATTATGATCTTCATTATCGCCCTCTGCCTGCGGGTGCCGGTTAAAACAGCCGTCCGTTCCGGCCTTTACGCTGGGGTCGGGCTCACCGGCTTTTCCTGGATTATCAGCGAATTCACCCCGGTAGTCACCAAGATTATCCGGCAGATGGTCGATAATTCCGGTATTCATCTACCCGTCGGTGATATCGGCTGGCAGGCTGGCTCACTCGCCAGCTTCGGTTCCTCGGTTGGGCTGACCTTTTTCGTTTTTGGTTTGATTGCTGAGTTTATCCTCTTCGCGGTGGGCATCACCAAGGTGTTTATGCCTTCTAACCTCTGGAACAATTTTGGCTTTATGATCTGGGGAACGGTTGCGTACTACGTTACCAAAAACTACTGGCTAGCCCTGGGCCTGTCGTTTTTCATGCTCCTCTACTCCCTGCTGCTGGCAGAAATTCAGGCTGATAGCTGGTCCCGTTACTACAAAGTCAATAACGCGACTGTCTGTGCGCCCCACAACATCGTCCAGACGGTCCCAGCCATCCTTCTGGACCCGCTCTGGAACCTGCTCGGCTTTAACAAGGTGAAGTTCACCCCGCAGAGTCTCCAGCAACGGTTGGGCATTTTAGGTGAGCCAACCGCGCTGGGGGCAATCCTCGGGCTGATTATCGGGATCCTCGGCAACCTTAACCGGCTGAGCAGCTACCAGGCCTGGGCCCAAATTTTACAGTTCGCCGTCCAACTATCCGCCGTAATGACGATTTTCCCCCTGGTCACCAACGTCTTTGCTAAAGCCTTCACCCCATTGGCAGATAGCATTGACCAGCACCGGCAGCGAAACGCTGGAAGTTCTGCTTCCGCTGATTCAGTCAACGATCGCAAGCGCTGGTTTTTGGCCGTTGACGACGGGGTAGGTTATGGTGAGTCAGCAACCATCATTTCGGGGATGATCCTGATTCCAATCATGGTTGCCCTGGCCTTTATCCTTCCCGGCAACCGAACTCTGCCAGTCGTCGACCTTATCTCCCTGCCGTTCATGGTGGAATCGATTGTCGCCCTCACCAACGGTAATATTCTCAAGGTCATCGCTAACGGAATCGTCTGGTTCAGCATCGGCTTGTACTGTTCCAGCTGGTCGGCCGCGATGTATACCGGGGCCCTCAGACACTACGGCGCCGTAATTCCCGCGGGGATCGTCCTCGTTACCAGCTTCAACCTGATGGCCCGGCCGCTGAACGCCCTGGTTTTCGCCGCGTTCATCTCCCAAAACCCGTACCTGATTGGCAGCTGCATCGTGGTTTACCTAGTCCTCCTAGTAGCCCTCCGCCGCTACCGACCCCAAATCTGGCGCTACCTTCGCCGGATGGCCGACGCGAATGTCGGCACCGTGACGGCAAAAGATAAGCACGTTTAACCCCTGACCGGGCTGGACACCCTTTAAAACAGAATGGTCTCCAGAAGTTGGTAATGTCCACACTTCTGGAGACCATTTTATAAATCATTGTTTAAATAAACGCACGTACTCACCATAACCGGCAGCTTCGAGCTGGTCAGCTGGAATAAAGCGCAGTGCCGCGGAATTGATGCAGTAACGCAGGCCCCCACGTTCCTGGGGCCCATCGGTAAAGACATGGCCGAGGTGCGAATCCGCCTCCCGACTGCGTACCTCCGTTCGTTCCATCCCAAACGACTGGTCGCGTTTTTCCTTAACGGCACGCCGGGCCAGCGGCTTCGTAAAGGCCGGCCAGCCGCAGCCAGAATCATACTTGTCCAGTGACGAAAACAGCGGCTCACCGCTCACCACGTCGACGTAGATCCCCGGCTGGTCAAACTGGTCGTACTTGCCAGTAAAGGGCCGTTCCGTAGCGGCTTCCTGAGTAACGGCATACTGGATGGGGGTTAACTTTTCACGTAGGTTCTTTTTCTCCATCGCAATCCCTCCTTCTGCCCAGCTTACCATAAATCCATCCCCTGCCCCACTATCCTGCTCAGTGCAAATTGGTTGTCAAAGCGACCCGTTCAAGGATAATAGAAGGAAAGTGTTAAGGAGGAGCTAATGTTTGAATTACCAGCTGGGATCGGTCAGGTCCACGCGATGAACGAGTTGTTTAAAGCGGATCCGCGAGTAGCGATTCTCGTCTTAATTCTAATCATCGCCCTGGCCTTTTACTTTGATTCCCGTCGCTAAATAGCTGTCCCATAAACTGAATGAGAGTGGGACAGAACTAGCTTGTCTAGTTCGTCGTCCCACCTCCGCAAGGATGGCTAGGTTGGTCAAATGCTGATTTATCAGCGTTTGACCTGCCAGCCAGCTACTGCGCTGAGGCATTATTAATCTATAAAATAGTTAAGAGGTTGAGTTAATTCCCAGCCTCATTATATTTTCTAAAGCAATAAGGAGCGGAAGCTGTGACCGTAACCGCGCGCTTGGTCGTCAGCTAAGCCAAGAACGTCCTGAATCGTTACCGCGATGTCGGCCAGCGTTGACCTGTCCGCCAAGCGTCCGCCCCGCAGAGATGGCGAGTATGCCAGCAATGGCAGCCATTCCCGAGTACTCCCCTCACCAGCAAAGACCGGATCATTACCGTGGTTAGCCGTGATTAATAATAAGTCGTTAGTGCGAACCAACGGCAGTACTTCTGCCAAGTGGCGGTCGATTTCCATCAAATGCTGACCACTTTTCTCCGGATCCCGCTGATAGCCAGCCCGGTCAATTTCATGTACGGGGACCAGGTATAAGCCGGTAGCCGGGTCTTCGCGCAAGACCATCTGCAGGTCAGAAAACACCGTTGCCCCGGCAATGACCCTCACTGGCTGGTGGGCAGCCCGTACCCGGTCAACCACTGTTGGTTGGGGTGGGCGCATGTAAAAGATCCGTTGCTCTGCTGAGCGGTAGTAATAGCGGCCAGGCCCACCAGCGAAGGGACGCGTAGTTACCTGCCGAAGGAGACTACTGCCCTCTTCATCGAACCAGTGACGAATGAACCGTCCAAGCCGGGTAAACTCATCGCCCGTAACCGTGGCCTCATGCGCGCTGACCACCATGTCTGAGCCACCACTGGTACTGACCAGTAAGCCACCGGTAGCTACTTGTACATCACCGTAGTCTTCGAGCAGGTGCTGGGGCTGGTAAGGAGCATTGACTAACACCGGCCGGTGAAATTGCCGTTCCAGCTGGTGAACGAAGGCGGCCGAAAAGCCGCTGGGATAGGCAGCGGCGCCCTGTTCACGGACGACCCCCAGTAGTTCCCAGTAGTCCTCAATTGCTGATTTTTCAGAAGTCATCTGCCTTAAACGGCCGTAATAGCTGTGCTCATGAACGACCGGCGGAGTGAAGGCCACTGGATGGAGCGCCGTCAACCCCAGACGCTGCAAAGTCGGCAACTGGAGACGGGCACGGAAATGATCTGCCAAGTGACCAAGGGTATCCGCACCGCTGTCCGAGAAAACGGCAGCGTCGGGCGCCGCACCCAGCCCCAGACCCTCCACAACTACTAAAATGACTCGCTTGAATTTAGTCATTTACCCTCCCCGTGCTTTTTAAGCCCTTCTACTGCTTGCTGGTAATACTTTTCCGCCTCAGCAGCCGGCATCCGGCGAATAGTGGTCAAGAACTTAATTACTCCATTCGCAGACTGACCACTTCTGATAAGGTCACAAACAAGGTTGAGGCGTTCATCGTTGGCACCTTGTTCATGACCCTTTTTAACAGCCTGACGACGATCATGCTCAATATCCATCTCGTAAACCGTTCGTAACATATACTCTCTCCTCCATTTCCGGTTCTGCTTAACAAAGGCAACTCGTTTTCTTAATTGTACGATGAAATCATCACTCTCATCAACATTACGGCCGGCTAGCAAGTCCAGAAAATTTTACAGTGGCTGACTAACGGTGTGTGACGAGTTCGTTACGTCAAAGCACAAGCTCACCTCCCCATCGCCAAGCCGGTAGCGAGATGAACTACTGTAGATTCCCCGCTCTACCCGGTACCACTGGTTGCCATTGCTGCCCGGGTCAAAACAGCAGAAGAAAATCACGAAAGCATTACCACCTTCACGATAGTCTTTGCCCCGTTCGTAGGAATCCATTGCCATCAGCGACTGGTAAAAACGAATCCGTTGGGCCAAATTATGCCGGTTAAGAACCTGCATTTCAATATCAAAGCGATTTTTAGAGTTATCTTCGGCATAAATATCGAAACGGAGCCCCTTAGAGTTGCGGGTTGCAGTTAGCTCATGCTGAATTTCAACAATCTTGAGCTTGCCCACCTGAATATCGGGAAGCACTCGGCTAATCAGCTCTTTAGCGAGCCGCGCATCAAGAAAAGTCTTATTAAAGATAAAGTCATCTGTGAGTCCCGCCTGAGCAAGACGTTGGCGCCAATCGGTTACTTGCATATCATCCCTCCTTGGTATCCCTAGTTAATAAATACGGGGAGTGATGATCTTCTGCACTAAAATAAGTCGTTCTTAACTTGCAAGCCGGCATCGCAGAACTTTTAATTCCTGCTTTGCGGATTTTTAATGAAGTAGACTTCATATGAGACTAATAAAAAAACTGGCTAAGTAATAATCTTAGCTTTCCGAAGCGATTTGATTACTTTTCCATCGCCAAAACACAATGGTAGCTGTTTAGGTCTGGCAAATTACCTTTCAATGTACGTTACTGCGGAATTGAATAGATTATTAATATTATATACGATATAATCATTTTCAGTAAGCGCTTACATAACGCTTTATTCAATTAGAGGTGATTATGATAATTTATGACTACCAAGATAAAAACGCGATCGTAATTGGTGGTGCTAAAGGAATTGGAAAAGAAGTCGTTCAGGGAATCGTCAACGGTGAAGGAAACCGGCACGAAGTTAACGAGCAATTCAGCACAATTATTGATGATTTTGGCAAGATAGACGTCTTGATCAACGTTGCCGGGGTCATCAGCGCCAAGTCCTTTGACAGCCTTCCACCAGAAGAATGGGTCGAACAATCAAAATTAACTTAACCGGTCCATATAACACCGTTCACGCAATCTGGCAGCATTTTAAAGCCAATGGTGGGGGGCCGAATCGTCAATGTCTCCTCTGTTGTCGGCAAGATTGGTGGCGGCCTGTTGGGCACTGTCGCCTACGCTTCCTCTAAGGCCGGCTTAAACGGCTTTACCAAAGCTATTGCTAAGGAAGGCGGGAAGGACGGTATTGCTGCAAACGCAGTTGCCCCTTCATTCACTCACACCTCAATGACGACCTCACTAGTAGAAGACCCGGATAAGAATGCTAAAGTCATTGGCATGATACCGCTCGGTCGTGCAGCGGAGCCAGTAGAAATCGCACAAATGATTCTCTTCTTTGGTTGTGACGCGGCCAGCTTTATCACTGGAGAAATTGGTGACTGCGATGGCGGGCATCGTGATGGATGGTTAAAGAAGGGACAGGTTTTCATGAGTTCTACTAAAAAAGCAAAGAAAAAATTTTCTATCCCCGGTGGGAACATTATTATTCCCATGTTTATCGGAGCGTGTATTAACTTCCTCTTCCCTTCATGGCTGAAAATAGGTGGTTTTACCACCCCGTTAGCGCAAGGGTCTGGCGCGCTTGTCGGGGCATTCCTTTTCGTTATTGGTGGTTCTATCTCGTTCCGGTCTACCGGTGCTGCAATCAAACGCGGCGGAACGATTATTTTAACCAAGGTTATCGTTGCGGTCGCCCTCGGCTTATTCGTTGGCAAAGTTCTTAATAATAATTTTCTTGGCCTGAGTGCATTAGCAATTATTGGCGCAATGTCTTGTGCTAATAACGCCATGTATGCCGGAATCGTCCACGACTTTGGCGATAATATCGATGAGGCTGCCGTTGGAATTACCATTCTAGCCGTTGGCCCGTATATTACAATGATTGCTTTAGCCTCTTCGGGCTTGTCTTCGTTCTCACTTATTACACTAGTCGCCACCATCCTCCCCCTGCTAGTGGGGATAGTACTGGCTAACCTCTTCCCTGCGATTAAGAAAATCCTGAATGATGGAATGAATGCCTCAATAGTTGTCGTTGGCTTTGCGTTAGGGTGTACGATGAACTTCCAGCAAATATTCACTGGTGGTTTATCAGGCATCCTTTTAGGCTTTGTCGTTACCTTTGTCGGTAGTATCTGCGCGATTCTTGCCGACAAATTAACCGGTGGTTCCGGGGTCGCTGGTGCCGCAATTTCCAGCTGTGCCGGTGCAAATATGGCTACCCCGGCTGCGTTAGCGGCAGTTGATGCTAGTTATAAATCAGTAGTCGGGACCGCAACCGCGCAAATTACTACCGCTGTTGTTGTTACCGCCATTTTGACGCCAATCCTGACCGCCTGGATTTACCGCCATAACAAGCAAAAAGCAGCGCAATAGGTTCAAACACTGATAAGCCAGCGTTTGACCACCCAAAAGAGCCTTGTCGCGCACTGAAAGACAGACACCGAAATCAGCTTGCCAGCCGATTTTCGGTGTTTTTTTCACTCTCCCAACCACTTTTTTGTCACAAAGCTAATCTTAGGAAATCCCGTTGACGGTTTCGCCCTAAAGCCACCCATTTCAAACTGAAATCAGTGGGATTAGAAATACATACCGCCCCATTCGGCCACCCAGGTAGCTGCCCATACCTCCGGGAAATTAATCCTTTTCAAATTCACAAAATCTCCATATAATATTCAAGAGAATTTCTGACTTAGCTCAGAAGCAATTTTAGACCAGAAAGGAAACATCAATATGTCTTTCAAAAGCTCTGTCGCGGCAGGAGTTGGACACCTCTCCTACTCTGTCCTCCACGACGTTTTTAACCGTGGGAGCTCCCTCCCCGGCCTCATCGCTCTGAAAATCGATCCGGATATTTTATACCACTACAAGGACCGTTACGACTTTGTAATCGTTGGTGGAACGAACGGTAAAACGACCGCCACCGCCCTCGCCGTCCAGGCCCTCAAGCAAAAGTACCCGGACGTCCTCTACAACCCGACCGGTTCAAACATGAAGCGGGGAATCGCCACGATCTTCGTGTCCGCCCCTAAGCCGAAGAAGAAGGGCCTGGCCGTCCTAGAAGTCGACGAAGCCAACATCGTCCGGATCGTTAAATACTTTAAGCCGAAAGCCTTCGTCTTTACCAACCTTTTCCGGGACCAGCTCGACCGGTACAGCGAACTGTACGCCACCTGGGAGCGGATGCTGGAAGGAGTCCGGATGGCGCCGAACGCAACAATTATCGCCAACGCCGACGACCCGATCTTTAACTCTGTCGACCTGCCAAACCCCCGCGTGTGGTACGGTTTTGACGACCAGCCAATGGGTGATTTGGAAGCCCCATCTAATACTGACGGGGTCGTTTGTCCGAAGTGCCACCACATCATCCACTATGGCTTCATCACCTACGGCGGGCTCGGCGCCTACTTCTGTCCTAATTGTGGTCACAAGCGTCCAGAACTGGACTACCGGGTTACGGCCGTTGACGAAATGACCTCAGCGGACTCAACTGTCAAGTTTGATGATTACGAATTCAAGATTCCGGTAGGGGGCTCCTATAACATTTACAATGCCCTCGCCGCCTACTCCCTGTCCCGCTTCATGGGAGTTGACCAGGAAGCAATCAAGACGGCCTTTGAAAAGAGCCCCGAAATCTTCGGCCGGCAGGAACGGGTCCAAATTGGCGACAAGGAAATGGTCATTATCATGGTCAAGAACCAGATCGGGGTCGACACCGTCCTGGATATGATTAAGACCGACAAGGATCCCTTCTCCTTTGCCTTTATGCTGACGGCTTTGCCTGCCGATGGCGAAGATACCTCCTGGATTTGGGACTGTAACTTCGAAACGTTAAAAGAACACGATATTCCTTACTACCTGGTCGGCGCGTCGAATTACAAGGACGCCGCTACCCGGTTCAAGTTTGGCGGCTTTACCGACGTTAACGTGGAACCCGATCCGGCCAAGCTGATCGACCGCATTAAAGAGATGCCAACGAAGCGCCTCTACGTGGTCACCTGTTACACCGCGATGCGTCAATTGCGGAAAGCCCTGGCCGAACAAAAATTAATCGATGGGGGGATGGAATAATGGCGACATACCAACTGCAACTTGCCCACCTCTACGGCAACCTGCTGAACACCTATGGCGACCTCGGCAACATCATGGCACTCAAGTATTACGGTAGCCTCCTCGACATCGACGTCGCCAGCCGTGTTGTCAGTGTGGAAGACGATTTTAAGGCCGCTGATTACGACCTGATGGTGATTGGCGCCGGACAGAAGTTTGAGCAGTCAATCGCGCTGGAAGACATTCCAAGCAAGCACGATGAACTGGCAAAGTACATCGAAAATAACCAGCCGCTGCTGGCGGTCGGTGAAGGCTACCAGCTGCTCGGCCAATCCTATATTGACCAGCACGGCAACAAGGTAGCTGGTGCTGGCCTGCTTTCCCACCGTAGCGAACTGCCGGCTGACCAGGAGCCAATCCAAGACGACCTGGTAGTCAAGACCAAGTGGGGGCTCAACTACCACGGTCACGAAAACCACGACCTGGTCACCTACTTGGGAAAGGACGAACAGCCTCTGGGTAAGGTCATCGAGGGCGTCGGGAATAACCAGGATGACGATACCGAGGGTGCGATTTACAAAAATGTCTTTTGTACCAATATGCACACGGTGCTTGACCGTAATGGCGACCTGGCAAAGCGGATGCTGATCACCGCCCTGGTCAACAAGTATCCGGATGCCGACCTGACACCCCAACGCGAATTCAAGATTGAACCAACCTACTAAAATAAAAACGGCCCGTGACCTGGCGCTTGCTTGGTCCCGGGCCGTTTTTATCATAAAAATCGCAGACAGAATTCTTCTGAGCGCCTGATATCTCCATGCAAGTAAACTATAATAGGTACGTATGGAGTTTATCAAAGGGAAGTTAAAATAATGCAACGCTTATCAAACAAACAAAAACTATGGCTAACTATTATCATTGCGGGAATCGCCCTCATCTTACAGTACGGCTTCCACTACCCGCTGCTCGCCCAAATCATCGTCACCATCGCCGGGGCCATCGTTGCCTTGACGATGCTGGTTGGAATGGTTAAAACCCTGCGGTCCGGCAAGTACGGGGTCGACCTCCTGGCAATTCTCGCGGTTGTCGCTACCCTCGCGGTCGGTGAATACTGGGCCGCCATGGTAATCTTGGTCATGCTGACCGGTGGTGATGCCTTGGAAGACTATGCCGCCAAGAAAGCCAATACCGAGCTCAAAGCACTGCTGGACAACTCACCACGCTTTGCCCACGTCGCCACCCCGGATGGCAGCAAGGACGTCCCGGTCAACAACGTCCCGGTGGGTGCCAAAATTATCGTCAAGCCCGGCGAGCTCGTCCCCATTGATGGCCTAATCATTAAGGGAACAGGCGAATTCGACGAATCCTCCCTAACTGGTGAAGCCCGGCCAGTCGCCAAAACGGTGGGTGATACGGTCATGTCCGGGGCAATCAATGGCGATGAGGCCGTCACGCTGACGGTCACCAAACTGGCCAAGGACAGCCAGTACCAGCAGCTGGTCAAACTCGTTCAGGAAGCAGAGCAGACACCGGCTCACTTTGTTCGTTTGGCCGACCGCTATGCCGTGCCGTTTACGGTTGCCGCAATCCTGATTTCACTCCTTGCCTGGTGGCTTTCTAAGGATCCGCACCGCTTTGCCGAAGTCCTCGTCGTAGCTTCCCCCTGCCCGCTCATCCTTGCGGCACCAGTCGCGATGGTTTCTGGAATGAGCCGTGCTTCCCGGAATGGAATCGTCATGAAAACCGGCAGTGTTCTTGAAAAGCTGGCCGGTGCCCGGACGGGGGCCTTTGATAAAACTGGGACCATAACCAACGGCCACCTTACTGTTGCCCAAATCCTACCTGCCGGGACAATTACTAAGGAACGGCTCCTCCACCTGGCTGCTAGCGCCGAACAAGACTCTTCCCATATTCTCGCCCGGTCGCTGCTCGCTTATGCTAGCCAGCATAATATTTCTCTGGCAACGGTCTCTGGCCTGACCGAAGAAACGGGCAAGGGAATTACAGCAATGATTGAGGATCACCAGGTGAAGGTCGGCAAGCGGCAATTTGTCGCTCCCCAAAACCAACAAGCGGTCCTTGACACCACTGCCATCTACGTCAGTGTTGACGGAACTTATTACGGAGCCATTGCCTTTACCGACCACATTCGGCCCGAAGCTGCCCAAACCATGGCAAAGCTAAAGGCCGCGGGGGTAACTAACCTGATCATGCTGACCGGGGACCAACGTGCCATTGCCCAACAAGTCGCCAAGAAGGTAGGGATTTCCACAGTTAAGGCCGACCTCCTGCCCCAGGATAAAATTGCGGCTCTCCAGTCCATCCCCCAAAGCGAGCACCTGGTCTTCATGGTCGGGGATGGGGTGAACGACGCGCCTTCACTAGCCACGGCTGATGTTGGGATTGCAATGGGAGCGCGCGGTTCGACCGCGGCTAGCGAAACGGCCGACGTTGTCATCTTAAAGGATGACCTGGCAAAGGTTGCCAAAGCGGTCACCATCTCCCAGGATACCCTCCGCATCGCCAAGCAGGCGGTCCTCATCGGAATCGCGATCTGTACGGTTTTAATGCTCATCGCTAGCACCGGGGTCATCCCCGCCTTTGTTGGTGCCATGCTGCAAGAAGTTATCGACACTGTTTCTATTTTATGGGCACTTAAGGCCCGGCAGTTACACAACTAAAGTGAGGAGTCGCAGAATGAAGAAGAACGGATTACTATTAGTCAACCTGGGTTCGCCCGCCACGCCAACTACGGCCGATGTCAAACACTACCTCAACGTCTTTCTCAGCGATCGCAACGTGGTCACCATGCCGCCCGCGCTCTGGCATCCCATCCTAAAGGGCTTCGTTCTCCCAATGCGGTCCTGGCGGTCGGCAACCTTTTACCGGGATATTTGGACGGCAGAGGGGTCCCCACTCATCGTCTATACAGCACGGCTGACAAAGCGGGTACAGGGCCTCCTGCCCGATTGGAATGTCCGAATGGCAATGACTTACGAGCAACCATCCATTCGGGAAACCCTGACGGCCATGCTCAACGCTGGCGAAGAGGTTCTCGTCCTGCCCCTCTTCCCCCACTTTACACAGAGCACCACCCAATCGATCATTGACCAGGTACACGCGGTCGACCCGACAATTCCGGTCATTGACCGTTTTGCTGACGAGCCAGAATACCTCCATCTGCTTGCCGACCACATTCAAGCGGCCTGGAAAAGGAAGAAGTACAACCGGCTTCTGATTGCCTACCACGGGATCCCGACAGCCATGGTCAAGCACGGCGACCCCTACCAGGAAGAAACCGAGCGAACCACCGCTCGCTTGCGGCAACTGCTAGATATTCCAGACGGGCAAATCAAGATGGCTTACCAGTCGAAGTTTGGCCCGATGCCCTGGTTGAAGCCCTACCTGCGCAATACCCTAATGCAAGAGGCCCAGCTAGGCAACCGTAATATTTTACTTGCGGTGCCGTCGTTCGTGACCGACTGCCTGGAAACCTTGGAAGAGGACGGGGTGCAAAATTACCAGGTCTTCCGGTCCAGCGGCGGCCAGGAACTCGATCTCGTACCCGCCCTCAATGACCAGCCCGCCTTTGCCCGCTTCATCGCTAACCTGGCCCAGAAACGGGGCGGTCAGGCATGAAGAAGAAAAGTCTCGACGAAATTAACGGCAGTGTTAAGGTCCCGACGGTCTATGAATCGGCCTTCTGGCAAAAGTTTCTCGCGTATAGCGGTCCGGGGGCCCTGGTCGCGGTTGGTTACATGGACCCCGGCAACTGGCTGACCTCCCTCTCCGGGGGCGGCCAGTACGGTTACCAGCTCCTGATCGTCCTCTTCTGCTCCATCCTGATTGCAATGGTCATGCAGTCGCTGTCGATCAAGCTGGGCGTCGTTACCCGGACGGACCTGGCCCAGGCGATTGCCAGCCGGGTCAATAAACCCGTCCGCCTCACTCTCTGGATCCTCAACGAAATCGCGATGATGGCGACGGACCTGACCGGGGTCGTGGGAACTGCGGTTGCCCTCAAGCTCCTCTTTGGCCTACCCTTGGTGGTCGGGGTCCTGTTGACGATTGCCGACGTGCTGGTCGTCCTGCTCTTCCTCCGCTTCGGGATTCGAAGAATTGAATTTATCGTACTCTTCGCGATTTTAACCGTCGGTGTCATCTTCGCCGCGGAAGTTTGCCGGGCCCATCCCGCCGTCGTTGCCATTTTAGAAGGTTTCACCCCGCACGCCCAGATTTTAACCGACCATGCAGAGTTAGTTCTCAGCTTAGGAATTATTGGGGCTACCATCATGCCCCATAACATTTACCTCCACTCAGCCCTAGCCCAGAGCCGGCGCTATGACGAACACGACCCCAAGCAGGTGACCGAGACTTTGAAGTTCGCCAACTGGGATTCAGTCATCCACCTGATTGCGGCCCTGATTGTCAACGCCCTCCTGCTGATCCTGGGAGGAACGCTCTTTTTCCACCACGGCAACTTGACTAGCCTGCAAGAAGTCTTCTATGCGCTGAAGGACCCAGGAATCGTCGGCCATCTGGCGAGCCCGCTAATGAGCTGGCTCTTCGCCTTTGCGCTCCTGATTACCGGGCTGATTTCATCGATTACTTCAACCCTGTCCGGGCAAATCGTGATGGAGGGCTACATCAATATTCGCCTCCCCCTGTGGAAACGGCGCCTGCTGACCAGGTTCGTGACTCTGATTCCGATCCTCATCATCGGCTTCATCATCCGTTTCAATGAAAACCAGTTCGAACAGCTGATTATCTACGCCCAGGTAGTATTGAGCATCGCCCTGCCCTTTACCCTCTTCCCATTGGTTGCTATCACCAGCAACCGTGATCTGATGGGGCCCCACGTTAACCGGCGTTGGCAGATGGTTGTTTGCTACGCCCTGGTTGCCCTGATTACGGGGCTGAACTTGTCGGTCCTGTTTTAAAACGAAAAATAACCCCTAGTCATTTTCGAGATGACTAGGAGTTATTTTCTTTAATCCCGCCGCAGCTGCAGGCGGTCGTTGAAGAATTTGGTCAAGCCAAGAACAATCGCGAAGTAGACTAACCAGAGCACGTAAGGAATCACCGGATTATTAAATACAACTGCCATTGCGGTAACAAACTGCTTATTTTCCACTAATGCTGTAATCTGGTTGTTCAGGGTCAGCATCGACCGACCCAGCATCACGCAGAGGATGATAAACATCACCGGCAGGCCGATCCCAACGATCCACTTCCAGGTCCGGTTCAGCAGGCCGAAGCCGTTACCAATTGCCTGACAGGTCACGACCACGGTCAGCAGGATTAGGAAGTTGACCAGCAGGGTCCGCGGGCTCATTACCGGCTGGTTGGCTAGTGACAGCAATTCATCGAGGATAAAGATCACCAGCGTCGCCAAGAACAGGGCCAGGGCCCGCCCGCGCCACATCGTTTTCCGGGAAATCCCGTTCTGAATGGCCCATTTAAAGTCATCGTAGGGCTTAACGATAAAGTAGGCAAAAAGAATCAGGTTGATAAAAGATGCCAGGGTAGATGGGATAGCCTGCAGCGTAACCAAGAATGATTCAAGGTTGTGGTTGAATCCTAACCCCATCAGGGAAACGACCACTTCAAAGCCGACGACCCAGCCGACCGTAATTAAAATTGCCTGTCCGAGCCGGTAGAAGACGTTCGTCATCACCAAAGTCATTTTCTGCTTACTCATTCTTACTGCCCCCATTCGTTAATTCAATAAAGAGTTTCTGTAAATCATAGTGTCCGAGCTTAACCTGGTCAGGAATTACCCGCTGGTCATCAAGCTGGTCATAGACATAGGCAGTCTTGACCGTCCCCAACTGGTCCGTGGATAGGACCCGCAAGCCCGCAACATACTGGTCAACCAGCTTTTCCGGTCCCGTCACCGTGTGGGCCCGGTCCAACATTTCCTCGACGTCGGCATCAGCAATCAGCTGGTGGTCCGCCAAAATCAGCACGTGTTCCACCAGTTGCTGGATTTCGTCGATCAGGTGGGTTGAAAGGACAAAGGTCCGCGGCTTCTCCTGGTAGCTCTTGACCAGTTCCTTATAAAACAGCTCCCGGTGGTTAGCATCCAGCCCCAGCGTCGGTTCATCCAGGAAAACGTAATTAGCATTGACGTTCAGGGCCACGACCAGCTTGGCAGCAGTCTGCAACCCGGTTGAGAACTTGCTCAGTTGGGTCTTGGCATTAATTCCAAAAGCCTTGAGCAGGCGGTCAGCATTTTGGTAATCAAAATTGCCGTAGGAACCATCCGCCAGGTCAAACATCCGCTGAATCGTTGTCCGCTTCGGGTAGAGGTTGCTTTCACTCATCAGGTAAAACTGGCCTAACACCTGGTCCTGATCGTTGGTTCCCAGTTTACCAAGAGAGACTGTCCCGGCCGTCGGGAAAATCCGGCCCGTGATGATATTGAGCAGGGTCGACTTCCCTGCCCCATTTCGGCCGAGCAGGCCATAAATCTTCCCCGGCGCTAACTGGCAGCTTAGGTCTTTTAAAATCTTCTGCCGGCCGTATTTTTGGCTGATGTGACTAATTGTTAACTGTTCCATCGTTCTCCCCCCGTTCAATCAGTTCTAGTAAGTGCTGCTTAGTAATCCCCAGTTTGTGGGCTTCTAATAGCAGGCTCTTCACGTAATCTTTGTAAAAGCTCTCTTTGCGTGTCTGCATAATCTTCTCCTGGGCGCCGGCAGTGACAAACATTCCCCGGCCACGACGCTTTTCAATCAAGTCTTTCTCGACCAGCATATTCATCCCCTTGAGGACGGTTGCCGGGTTGATGTGCAACTCGGTCGACAGCTGCGTCGTTGATGGGACCTGACTGCCTTCCGGAAAGACACCGGTAAAAATCATTTCTTCTAGTTGAGCGGCAATCTGCTGGTATAGCGGCGCCGATTCGTCAAAATGAAACTGCAAGAGCGCACCTCCTTAGTTATTCGGTTAATTACTTATGTAACTAAGTATATGGGTAGCTAATAAAAAAAAGCAAGCATAATTTTACCTGCTTGTTAATTTTCTTCAAATAACAGCCGCCGTAGCCGAACCGACAGGGGCTTTACGAGTTCCAGGTTCATCCCAACGGCGGCTTTTTGCTTGGCACCCAGCCGTTCTTCCTGAACTGACCCCGACTGAATGGTCGCTGGGCCCAGGTAGTAAAATTGCTTGCCCACCGCATCGCTGCGCTTGACAAAGAGGTGGATTTGAACCCGTGGACGACCATCCTCGTTCGTTGCCAGCAGTCGCTGCACTTCCGGCGAGGACCGGTGACGGGGACTTCGAGTGTACCAGCGAAGTGACCGCCCGTTCTCCAATTGGTTATCGTAAATCGCGTTGCGGCGCTGGTCGTCCTCCTTGCAGTAAGTGATGAAAATCGGGCACTCCTGGTCACCCACCCGGTAGCCGTACATGGGCGCGCTGACATCCAACGGCCAGTTCAAAAGCCGGCAAACGTCCTTACGATCGTACTGTTGATACAGGGTAAACTGGTGGCTGGCATCATAGTCCTTGCTCAACGCCAAGCCAGTGTCCATCGCGTCCGTCAGCAACGTGCTGAATTGCGGGTTCGCTTTAAGTGCTGCCACCAGTTCTGGAGCAAGCTGGTAATCTACCAGACCGTCATGGACGACCAACGGGGCCCCGCCATACTGGTCACGACGGGTTTTCTTACCCGCCTTGACCGCAAAGAAGCTCAGGGACAAAATGTCATCAATTGACCGGAGCACGGCCGGGCTAACATAAGCTCCCCGGTCCCGTAAAGCCGCAATTAGCTCTTCCTGACTGCACCGGTGCCCATCATTCGCCAACAATAGCTTGAGGAGGACCAGCTCATGGGGCCGCTTGCCATTGACCAATTCCTTAGTGACGAAGGAGAGGACCGCGTTTTCGTGGCCGGATAGCTGAACCGGTTCTCCCATCTTCGCCAGAAACTGCCCGTAGTTAGCTAACCGCCCGTTCTCGGCGAAAACTAGCGGTGACACCTCGCCATAACGGGAAAAGTCCAGCAGGAGGGGTGGCCGCCCCAGACGCTGGTGGAGGTCCTGGTAGGCTGTCCGCAGTTCCCGCAGCGAGTCCAGTTTGACGGCGGCCAACGACTGCAAGATCCGCTCAGCCGCCACCCGCCGGAAGCTAATCGTCGACACCCCGATGGTTGGCGGCAACTGCACCTCCTGGCGGGCCCGGTCAACCTGCCGGCTGGTATCCTGGTTCAAGGCCAGTGGAATCAGAAAGTTATTCCGGTAGTTGCCAATAAAGTCCAGGACGGTCACGTAGTCCTTCCCGGGAAATTTCCGCAGGCCCCGCCCCAGCTGCTGGGTAAATACCACTGCCGACTGGGTGTTCCGGAGCATGATGACCTGGTTTAAGGATGGAATATCGACCCCCTCGTTAAAGAGGTCAACCGTCACGATATATTCCAGCTTTCCTACCTCCAGCTGCTCCACCGCCTGCTGCCGGCAACGGGGGGCGTCTTCATTCGTCAGCGCGACTGCTGGATGTCCCGCCGCGCTAAATTTGCTAGCCAGCTCCCGGGCCTCCTCCTGCCGGGAGCAGAAGATTAATCCGCGTGGCTGGTCACCGCAGTAGCCGTAGTAGTCTATCTGTTCCAAAACGTACTTTACCCGCTGGTCGCTCACCAGGTAGCGCAAGCCCGTTGTTTCTGTGATAAGCTCACCATCCTGCTCATAGTCCTGCACGCCGACGTAGTGAAAGGGCGCCAGCATCCCTGCGTTCAGGGCGGCCTTTAAACGGACTTCGTAGGCCAAGTGATAGTCAAACAGGGCGTAGACGTCCTGCTTGTCCATCCGTTCTGGCGTCGCCGTCATTCCCAGCCAAAACTGTGGTTGAAAGTGGTCAAACAGCCGCTGATAGCTTGGCGCTGCGGCGCGGTGTGCTTCGTCAACTAAGATATAGTCAAATGTCTCCGGTGCCAGCTTCGCCAATGTTCCGGGCTGAGCCAGGGTTTGAACGGTCGCAAAGAGGTACTTGGCATCCCAGTCGTGCCGGTTACCGGTCAATAAGCCATAGTCACTGGCAGGCCCGCCGATGACCCGGCGAAAACTTGCCAATGATTTCTTAGCAATCTGTTCCCGGTGAACCACATACAGGAAGCGGCGGGGATGAAAGTCCTTGACCGCGAATGCTCCCAGGTAGGTCTTCCCCGTCCCGGTCGCCGACACGACTAAGCCCCGGTGCGCACCGGAAGCACGCTGCTGCTGTAACGCCAGGAGAGCAGGACGTTGCATTTGGTTAGGGGTGATTGGGGCAGCCGAAGTCCGTGGCTCTTGCCTAACGGTGGAGAGTGGCCGCCAAGCAGCCTGGTATTCCGCCAGCCAGTCCGCCGTCAGGGGGTGGCTGGTCCGGGCCAAGTCTGCCAAGCGGGCGCTAAGTTGCTTGGTCAAACTGGCATCCTGGCGGGAACTGACCCGCAGTGCCCATTCCGTATTCTGAAGCAGAGCCGCCCGGGTAAAGTTAGCACTGCCGATTACGGCCGTCTGATAATCGCCATGGTCAAACACGTAACCCTTGGCATGAAAACCCTGTTGGTCCACGATTTTGACGTTGAGGTTGGGAATTTTCATTAGCTCAGCAAAGGCCCGCGGTGAATTAAAGCCTAAGTAGTCACCGGTCAGCAGGGTGCCACTAACTCCCCGGTCTGCTAAGTCAGCCAAGAGCGCCTTTAGCGGCACCAGCATATCGGTGGTGATAAAGGCAACCGCCCAGGTAAAGTGCTGGCAGTGCTGCAATTCGTCTTGAAGGGTCTGCCAAATCGTGCCGTCCGCCTGGTTAGTCACCAGCTGGGGCGTCAGAAGGTTATGCCCCGGATAGTCCTGGCTGTATAAACCATTGAGAATGGCCTCCTGCATTACCGTCTTCTTATCCATACCGTCTTCCTTTCACTAACATAGCCACAGGCACGCTCCACAAAGCACTCCGCAAAGCACACCCGCGATAATATCCCGGGGATAGTGGACTCCCCCGATTATCCGCACCAAGCCTAAAATTACGGTCAACACTAAGAGGACTACCCCAAGCGGCCAGGCCACCCGCCAGGCCACCAGGCTAATTACCGTCGCGGAAAAGGCGTGCCGGCTCGGCAGCGAATCCCCGTGCTTCTCCCGGCTAATCAAGGGGTCAATCGCCCACTCATCGTAGGGCCGGGGGGCGTTGAGGCGGTGGCGGAAAAAGCTCACCAGGAAAAAGCCGAGTCCTGGGATGACCACTAGCGGGGCTACCGTGCGCAAGCCGACCAGCGGGACTGCCCGCAACCGCCAGCAAACACCAGCGAGGATTAACAGGTAGGCCACGTACATCGTCACCACCACCGCCCGGTTGGTCCAGCGCAGGACGGTAATCAAGCGTGGATAGCGGCTCAGCCAGTTGCTCAGGGCGGTATAAAACTGGTAGTAGTTAAACTTTGAATCCATCATCACTAGGGCAACTCATTTCCGGCCGCCAGATACAGGTCGTACCACTCCTGCTTTGTCAGGGTGACGTCACTGCCGGCGGCGCTGTCTAGAATATGAGCCGGGGTCATGGTGCCGATTAGGACCTGCATGTGGGCCGGGTGACGGAGGATCCAGGCCACCGCAATCGCATTTTTGCTGACCTGGTACTTCTCCGCCAGTTTTGCCAGCTCACGATTTAGTTCAGGGAACTGCGGATTGCCAATGAAGGTCCCTGCAAAGGTGCCGTATTGGAACGGCGACCAGGTCTGAATCGTCAGCTGGTGGAGGCGGCAATATTCGAGCAGGCCGCCGTCATGGTCGACCGAACCCTTATCGGTCATGTTGGTGTGGAGACCAAAATCAACCATCCCCGTGTGGCCGAGACCAAATTGCAGTTGGTCTACTAATAGGCGTTGGCTGACCGCCGATTGCAGCAATTCCAGCTGCTGGGGGTTGAAGTTGGAAACTCCGAAATGACGGACCTTGCCACTCGCCTGCAGTTCATCAAACGCGGCGGCAATTTCTTCCGGCTCCATTAGCGGGTCCGGCCGGTGAATCAAGAACGAATCCAGGTAGTCGATCCCAATCCGGCGCAAGATGCCATCGACCGCGGCAATCAGGTGCTCCTTCGACGAGTCATAGCGGGTAATCTGGTTGGCGGCGTTGGCATATAAGCCGCCCTTCGATTGAATATAGAAATCATCCCGGGAGAGGCCGCTCTGCTTGAGTGCCTGCCCAAAGTGAATTTCTGACGACCCCCGCCCGAGTTCAGGATCGTTGCCGTAAATATCAGCGGAATCAATCAGGTTAATTCCGGCCTCGTGGGCCGCCTGGAGGGCCGCCACCGATTGCGGCACGGATAAGGTCCCCATCCGCATGATCCCCAGTGCAATGTTCGATGTCTGCCAGTTCGTGTTGCCAATTTTGACCGTTTGCATTTTCTTCTCCTTAATAAAATCAATTTTGGGGTAACAAATTCTTTCTTAATTATACTTCAAGGCCCACCCTGCTTAAAGAAAACACCGTCTCACCAGCAGGGGTGCAAGCCCCTAAATATCCATGTTATATTAGTTGCAATGTTATTTTTAGGGAGGATCAGATGAAAAAGCAAAGCAAGGGTATCCTGCTCGCGGCTGGGGGAGCCTCACTGTGGGGAATTTCCGGTGCCGCGGCCCAATACCTCTTTTCAACCACGAATATTTCCAACACCTGGCTGGTGGCCCTGCGTTTGCTAGCGGCAGGGGTCCTGCTAACCCTTTGGTGCGTCATTAAGTTTCCAAGGGAGAGCCGGCAATTGGTTGCCAACAAAGCTAACCGCCGCCTGCTGTTTCTGTTCGCCATTTTGGGGATGGCGAATTCACAACTATCGTACTTCTTAGCCATTAAGTACAGCAACGCCCCGACCGCCACCGTCATCCAGTACCTCCAGCCAGTCTTTATTATCCTGTGGCTGGCGCTGGCGAAACACCAGTGGCCCCGGCGAATCGACTGTTTTAGCATCGCCATTGCCCTCCTCGGTACCTTTTTTCTGGCAACTGGCGGTCGTCTCGACCAGCTCAGTCTGACCCCCGTGGCCCTCGTTTGGGGGATTTGGTGTGCCGCTGCGGCTGCGCTCTATACTCTGCTACCCCGGCCCCTTCTCCAGCGCTTTGACGCCTTAATCGTTTGCGGGCTGGCCATGCTGATCAGCGGCCTCCTTCTTTCACCGGCCCTGGTCATTATTCCCGCGCCACGACTAAACCTCCTAGACTGGCTACTCGTTGCCTACATCGTTATCGGGGGGACGATGTTCTCCTACACCCTATTTTTACAGAGTATCCGCTACATTTCCCCCGCCGCGACGGGAATTCTCAGCGCATTTGAACCCCTGGTCGCGACGATTTTAGCGGTGGGCCTGCTCGGTACCCAGCTTACCTGGGCTGCGGTTTCAGGTTCCGTGCTGATCCTATTCACTACTATCTTGCAGGCGGTACCCCTTCGCCAGGTTGCCCGCCTTCTTCACCTCACCCGGTTAAAATAATAAAGTAAGCGTGGGCCTTAACTATCAACCTACAAGTTAACCACACCGCGAAAGACAAAAGGCAAAAAGGGCTTGTCTGCCCAATTTGCCTTTTTTATTATCCGTAGTTAAAGCTATTTTACCCGTTTAACCCGGTAGTTTTACCTAATTTACTGCTAGTGTTTTACTTCCCGCCGCGTTACAATATGTGTGAATTTTTTGGAAGCGGATTCATCTACATGGGAGGTAATTGATATGTACCAAGTTCGGCGCGTCACTATGGCCCTTTGTGGCGTCATCCTCTGCGGCTTTTGTGTCGGAATGTTGCAAAAAGCTAACCTGGGAGTGGACCCGTTTACCTGCTTCGTCACGGGAATTGCCAATCTGTTTAGCTCAACCTATTCAACTTTTTACCTCATCCTAACGGGCAGCCTTCTGGCGGTTGTTTTAATCCTCCGGCGGCACTACATCGGGATCGCAACTATTTTCAACCTGCTGCTGACCGGCGTAATGGCTGATTTCATGCGTGGCCTCCTTGACACCGTGATCCCCCATCCCGGTCTCATGGCACGGGGCTGCCTAATGCTCGCCGCAATCGTCTTTACCTGCCTGGCCGCGGCCCTGTACTTTACCGCTGACTTGGGAGTGTCGGCGTATGACGCCCTCGCCCTGATTGCCGCTTATAAGTATCAACTGCTCCCCTTTAAGTATTGCCGCATCATCACCGATAGTATTTGCGTCCTGGTCGGCTTGGCCTTTGATGTGACCCTCGGGATTGGGACGGTAATTACCGCGCTCTTTATGGGTCCCTTGACCCAGTGGTTCCGCGTTAACCTGGCCGAACCACTCCTGACGGGAGGCTTGCGTCCGGCCGACTGACATTAACTCTGTATCTGCAAGCTGTTTCCCTGGTGGTGGTGACGGTGATGGTGGCTGCTGGTTTGCAGCTGTGCCCGCAGCTCAAGCTGGATTTGCTCCAGACTCTTACCCTGAGTTTCTGGAACAAAGCTCCATGAGAATATCCAGGCAACGGCATTGAAAGCAATGAAGAAGGCAAAGGTCCCTCCACCACCCCAGTGAGCCATCATCAGTGGAAAACTAAAGCCGACCAGGAAGTTTGCCATCCAGAGACAGAAGGTGGCAATTCCGATCCCGAGTCCCCGGAGCTGCTGGGGGAAAATTTCTGACAGCAGCACCCAGGTCGTCGGTGAGACGCAGGACTGGAAAAAGGCCAGGAAGGTCATAGTAGAACCAATCACCACCAGGGGAAGGATCCGTGATTGACCCAGAAAAAGGATGCCAAGGGTGATGACCAGCAGTGAGCAGCCGGTCCCCACAATTCCCACTAACAGCATCCGCCGCCGAGCAACTGTATACATCAGTCGCATTCCAACTGCGGTCGCAATAAAGGAAGTTAGGCCGTTCCCAATATTGGCAACGAGGGCGGCCCGGTGGCCAAAACCAACTTTCATCAGGATGCTGGTGCCGTAATACATCATGATATTAATGCCGATAAACTGTTGAATTATTCCCAAGCCAGCGCCAAGCAATACCAGGTGACGCACCCAGGGGTGGCGAAGGTCCCGTAAACCCGCGGCCTTCGTATTCCGGTACCGTCTGAGAATTGCCGTCACACTCTGGACCTCTGCCAGGCTCTGCTGGTGATTGGGCCTGATCCGATCAAGAATAGCAATGGCTGCTTGGGGCCGCCGTTTCATAATCAGCCAGCGCGGCGATTCAGGAACAAACCAGGTGCCACAAAAGAGGAGGAATGCCGGGAGCATCCCAAAAGCAAGCATTTCCCGCCAGATACTTGTGACCCCGGGAAAGCAGGTGCCCAGGATGGCGTTAACCGTAAAGGCGAGCAGTTGGCCGCCAGTAATCATCAGCTCATTTTGGGTCACCAGCCGGCCCCGCAAACCCGCGGTCGCCACTTCGGCGAGGTAGGTCGGCACGATGACCGATGCCCCACCCACGGCCAGGCCAAGGATAAAGCGGAAACTGATCAGCCACCAGGCATTCGGTGCAGTCGCGCAGAACAGGGTCCCAAAGAAGAAGAGCACCGCTAGGTAACACAAAATTCGTTTCCGGCCGTCACGGTCCGCTAGTTTTCCCGCCGTTAGAGCCCCGATGGCCGCCCCGAGAGTAATTACTGAAGTGACCAAGCCCTCTTCCGCTGACGTTAGGTTTAGCTGTTGGGGTGCGGCCATGTATGGCAAGGCCCCATTAATCACCCCCGTGTCAACACCAAAGAGCAGACCACCTAAGGTTACAACCAACGCTATTTTCCTTAATCGTTCGCTTGCTTGACTATGAATAATTAACCATCCTCCTTTTATTGAGGGAAAAACAAAAGCTCCCCAATTTTGCTTCAAATCGGGGAGCCATTATTTCGAGGGAAAATTTCCACTCGGTTAATCACTAATTTCAGTATAGCACATTTGTAAGCTAATTGTTTCTTTCAGCCTTTGCCAACCCCGACTCGCAAGCGCTGGCAATTTTTTAAACTACTGGTATAATAAACATGGAACGGGCCATTAGTTCAGTTGGGAGAATGTCTGCTTCGCATGCAGGAGGTCGCGAGTTCGAATCTCGCATGGTCCATAAAAAAATGCGTCTGGCTACAACGGTCAGACGTTTTTTAGTAAGGAGGATAACTAATGACTAAAGCATACTTAATTCACGGTACCTCGACACGGGACGACGACTGGTTTCCCTGGCTAGAAGAGGCAGTCGCCCCGGCAATTAGCCTTGACCGGATTTGGCTCCCGGAGCCCTTTAATCCTTCGCCTACCGAATGGGCACGAGCCATTGACCAACAGGTTCCAGCCGAAAATGGGCTAGTACTAGTGGCCCACAGTCTGGGATGCATCAGTGCCTTACGTTTTATCGAACGTCAACAGATAAGGGATGCCCGGCTCCTGTTAGTCGGCGCCTTTGACCAGCCGCTGCCAACCTACCCACAACTAGACGGGTTTGTTACTCCACCGCTTCAATACAACCAGGTCACTCCCAAAGTCAGCCAAGCAACGGTGATTGCGGCCCAGGACGATCCAATTGCCCCGTTCACGGGAAGCGCTCAGGTGGCCCGCGCCCTCAATGCCAAGTTCATCGGCCAGGCTATCGGTGGTCACTTCCTCAGTAGTGACGGTTTCACCACCTTCCCGCTGGCTGCCAAAGAATTACAACGAATTGCCAAATAAAAAGTGAAATACGCACCCACTCCCGTATATAAAGAGTAGGTGCGTATTTAGTTAACGAATTTGCTCAAAGTTGGTTGCCTTCCGGTCGACCCCTTGACCAGCATTCGCAATCTGGTAGCTGAAGCTGCTAGAGTGAATCTTTTTACCGAAAGCCAGGACGTGGTTATATTGCCAGAGTGAAACCTTATTATCCTGCGTCTTGGATAAGGTCAGCTTGCTGCCCTTAGCTTCGTAATTCCACTTGCCTTGGTCAGCCTCATCCTGGTAGACACTCTGGAAAGCACTATCACTATCATTAGCCTTGAGCGCTTTATCCCTGCTTGGGGTTACGACAACCTCATCGCCGCTCTTGGCAAAAGTCATGTAGGCCTTCTGGTTTCCAGAAATCGAGGTGTATTCGTAAACGTGGCCCGGCACGTGACGGGCTACTGAGTGACTAGCGTAAAGGTAGAAGCCGCCTAAGACGACTACAATAGCAACAATTACCGAAATAATAACTTTAGTTTTCTTCTGCATTGTTTATCCCCTACTAGTCGTCATCATCGGTCGTGTCAGTCTCTTGATTGTCGTTGGTAGCTTGGCTGTTGCTATCATCATCGTTGTCGTTGCTTTGACTGTCACTATCTCCATCGTCTTTATTACTGTCTTCACTGCTGTTGCCATTATCACTTTCTACAGCGTAAACGTTGATCTCGTTACCATCCTTTTCAATGTAGACGGTCGTGCCATCCTTAGCCTTGTCACCAAGGGCGTCCTTAATTTCGGAAAGGACCTTCTCGTAATCACCCTTCTTAGCAGCTTTCAGGATTACAGCAGAATCAACATCAACCTGGTCAGCGTCCTCACCGCCGTCGCCTTCCTCAAAGGACAGCTTAGAGTCGTCCGCAACGCTTTCTAGGCCGCTAACAATAGCGGATGCAGATACTGATGAAGAGTGGTGTTCGCTGTGGTTAGTAGCTGCCGCGTTTCTTGTCTTGGTTTTGGCACTAGTGCTGCTTGATTCTTGGCTGTCAGACTCACTGTCGCTTGTCGAATCAGTGCTTTGCTGACTTTGTTGATTATCAGAAGTACTATTCTTAGCATCAGCCGGTGCCGCAAATGCATTGTTCTCAGAATTGTTGGAATGGTCGTCAGTCTTTGAATTGTCAACTTGCTCGTTGTAAATCTTTTTAACTGACTTTGGTGCATAAATGTTAACAGTCTTTGGCCCATTGTTGATGGTTACCCGCGTTTGGGCAACTGCGTTCGGATTAACGTTGGGATTGTAACCCGCTGGAACGTCCCCATTACGGTTAAGGATCAAAACGTCACCCGCGTAAATCAGGTTGGCATTTTGAATATTGTTGTCATAGCAAAGTTTGGCAACAGAAATGCCCGTTGCGGCAGAAATACTGGACAGAGTGTCTCCCCACTGGATAATGTAGCGCGTTCCGTTCAGGTTGTTCATGTCAATGTGCTGCATTACCATGTTGTTAGAAACCTGTTGCGGCGTGTTGGCAATCCAGTTGGTAATGTCCGCCTGTTCTGCTGGGGACCCAGTTGCGTTGTCGGCCATTGCAACTGAAGATGCTAGTACCGGACCGGCTAAGACAGCAGTCATGAAAACTGCTGCCAGCCGTTTCTTATTATTAATCTTCATAAAAATATTCCTCCCAGAATAATAACGTTATTAAAGCAGGTTTATTTTAACGCTTACCGGGCACTCGTTCAATAGTTGGCAGGGATTTATCCCCATTAACGACGCTTGTTTTACATTAAAAGACAAAATTAACCAGTAAAATGTAACAGAGCGTCCCCAGGGTAAGCGAAAGGAACATCTTCCGTTGCCACAAGTGAACCCCCACGGTGACCAGCCCAGCCAATGATTCAGGCAAACTTTGGTTCAGGTGCACAAAATTTAAATTTCGGTAGCAGTAAACGACCAGCATGGTCAGGATCGCCGGCGGCAGGAACGCTCCTAATCCTTTAATAAAGGGCGCTGGCTCCTGGCGGTCATCCTTGCTGTGAGTAAACAACTGGAATGGCAACCAGCGAGTAATAAAGTTGGTCACCGCCGCAAGGGCAATCGTGACAAGCTGTTGAATAACACTCATCAAGCACTGCCTCCTTTCCGGTAGCTAAACCAGTAGTATTCAAGCACGAGCAGCAGCAAAGTGGCAATCATAAAGTACGACTTACCGAAGACCAGTAGACAGCCAATGGTAATTACTAGGCCGCTAAGTGAACTCCAGTGATTCTTTTCTTTTAAAAACTGCTCCACGGCCAGTACCAGGAACAATGCCGTCATCACAAAATCAAGGCCCTTGACTTGTAGGTTCAGCACTCCGCCCAGGCAGCCGCCACAAAGGGCACCGAACACCCAGTAAAAATAGTCCAGTACCGAGATCCACGTGCGCACCACGGTGGAGTCGTAGCCGGCCGGAATCTTGGTATAGTAGTTCAAGACAAAAGTTTCATCACTCAAGCCAAAAATCAGGAGCCACTTTCGCCAGCCATGTTGCGGATACTTGCTTAACATCGCGACCCCGTAGAAAAACTGCCGAAATCCCAGCACCGCCGTTATCAATAACACATTGAGCGGGTTAAACTGCAAATTGTCATCGCCATCAGGAGAGGGTATCAAAACGAAAAACCAAGGTTGTGCATATATAATCCATAGGCAAAGCCCAACGTGACGTAGCCAAAAAGGACCGGCAGACTCGCGGTCCAGGCATAACGAAAATTAGAAGGATTTCTTTTCACCAGTTTCTCCCCATTCACTTTGCAAAGTAATTAACTGTTTTTCCAGTGCCGGGACGGTCGCCAAGATTTTAGCAGCGCCAGCAGTCCGTAATTCCTCAACAGTACCATAGCCATAACTAACGCCCCAGCAGTCAAGGCGGGTGGTCTTCGCACCGTTAACGTCGCTTGCCGTATCACCGACCATTAATACTTGGTTACGGAGGTCCACTAATCCCAACCGCCGTAAGGCCTCTTCGATAACGGCGGCTTTTTTACTGCGCTGCCCGTCCATACTAGCCCCCACCACCTCGTCGAAATACTGTGATAAACCAAAGTGGTCCAAAATTTTCCGAACCAGGATTTCCGGTTTTGAGGAGGCCACCGCTAGCTTAACATTGCTTGCTCGTAAGTCCTTTAACATTTGGCGGATCCCAGGATAAACCCGGTTGTCAAAGATTCCTTCCTTACAATAGTAAGCATGGTAAAGCTCAACCGCCTTCTCCGCCTCTTCCTGGCTGAAGGGCCGAAAGCGCAGCATTGAGTCAAGTAATGGCGGGCCAATAAAGAACCGGAGTTTTTGCGGGTCAGCTTCTGGACAGCCCATCTTATTAAGAGCATATTGAACCGCTTTGATAATTCCAGGTCCCGATTCCGTTAAGGTTCCGTCGAGATCGAAGAAAATTGCCTGCATAATTACCATTCCCCTTAATCTAGGTTTGCATAATACTAATTTTTTACTACCATCTAAGTACAAAATCAAGTCATGCCTATCATAATTGGCGGTAGGACAACCGACTTGAAAGGTGTTTTTCCTACCAAGTCTACTAATTAGCGTTTGAGCTGCCAGTCAGTTTCTACACTCCTGACGTTTGCCAGCCGGCCTCTGGAATAATCGGTACCATATGGTGACTTATTTTTAAAACAAAAAAAGTGGCTGGAAATTAATTCCAGCCACTTCTAATTGCGTGGCAACGTCCTATCCTCGCAGGGAGCGATCCCCCAACTACTTTCGGCGT
>DGYFI06203__coassemble_849_pt1 | contig 164782 bp, 164 predicted proteins | sample DGYFI06203__metabat2_high_PE_014 | metagenome-assembled genome bin DGYFI06203 | reverse complement strand
CATCGCGACGACGTTCAGCAATCCGCGTAGCCTTACCAGTACGTGCCCGGAGGTAGTACAGCTTGGCACGACGAACGCGACCGTGACGAAGAACATCAATTTTAGCAACCCGTGGTGAGTGCAGTGGGAAAGTCCGTTCCACACCAACACCGTTACTGATCTTCCGAACAGTGTAAGTAGCGCTGATACCAGCACCGTGGCGCTTGATAACAACCCCTTCAAACATCTGGATACGTTCACGGGAACCTTCAACGATCCGCGCGTGAACCCGCACAGTATCACCGGCACGGAATTCCGGAATATCATCACGCAGTTGACTAGCAGTAATCTTTTCGATTAACTTATTTTGACGCATACAATTTCTTTCCTTTCGCCGACATTCATGTCCACAATGGACAGCGGAATACCGTTATTCACGGCTAAACAGCCACTAACTACTATACATGGTTTCGTGCTAACTTGCAAGGGCTATTTCCCGTGCTCCTGGTTAATGATGGAATGCCGAATACCGTAAACAAAGTAAATCAGCAGGCCAATCACGAACCAGCCGACCATCAGAATCTTCGCATCCTTATTCAGGCCCCAGAAAATCACCGCCGAAAACAGGGCCGAAATCGTCGGCAATACCGGGTACCAGGGCATCTTAAACTGGGCATCCGGCAAATCCTTCCCCTCACGTGGCCGCAGGGCGTAAATCCCAAGGGACACGAAAATAAAGGCAACTAGCGTCCCGGCAGAAACCAGGGTCGCCAGGAAAGTAAACGGAAAGACCGAACCCAGGACCATCGCCAGCAAAGTAATCAGCCAGAGGGCGTGGCTGGGCACGTGGCGGCCATTAACAATCCCCAGCCGGCTCGGCAAGAGGCCGTCTCGCCCAAAGGCATAGATTAGTCGCGACGACGCCAGCAGAATCGCAATCAGCGCGGAAAAAATCCCGATAATCGCCACCACTGACAAGAGGTTGGCCGTCAGGTAGTGCCCCGACTGGCGCAGCGCCCAGGCCGCCGGTTCAGCATTATTGGCGTAGCGGGAGTACTTAAACATCCCCACCAGCACCAGGGAAACAGCGATAAAGAAGCCAGTACCGAGTACCAGGGTCCCGATTAGGCCCCGGGGCATCGTCTTTTGCGGGTTCTTTGTTTCCGCTGTGTTGGCCGCAATCGCGTCAAAGCCAACGTAGGCGATAAAGATTTGGGCCGTCCCGGCGAGGATCCCCTGCCAGCCCCCAAAGCTCGTTCCCGGCCGGTGCGCTGGAATAAAGGGCACGTAGTTATGAGCCTGGATGGCGGTCGCCCCGACCACAATGAACATGATAATCACCAGGAGCTTGATCGCAACGATGATATTTTCAATCCGGCTCACCTGGTGGACCCCACGGGAAATCAAAATTCCCACCGCCAGGATGGCGACCGCCGCCAAAATGTCAACGTAGGAGCCCTGCCGGGGATTAAAGCCCCCGGTCAGGGCCACCGGCAGTTTAATCCCCAGGCTGGCTAAAAAGCCCTGCATATAGGCCGACCAACCGGAGGCAACAAAGGCAACCGAGATAAAGTATTCGGCCAGCAAAGCCCAACCGGCAATCCAGCCGAAAAATTCACCAAAAAGGACGTTAATCCAGGAAAAGGCCGAGCCGGCAAAGGGCAAGACTGACGACATTTCTGCATAGGCTAAGGCCGATAAACCCGCCCCAATTGCCGCCACGATGAAGGCCAGGGGCACGGCAGGCCCGGTATGCTCAGCCGCGACAATTCCTGGCAGGGTAAAGATAGCGGTACCAACAACCATCCCGGTCCCGAGGCCAATCAGGTCAATTGTTCGCAGACTGGGCGTCAGTTTAGCATCCTTTTGCTGGTACACCGCCGGATCCTGCTTCCAAAGCAAGCGTTCAAATAATTTTTTCATGAACCTCTCCCTAATCCGGTACGTCCGGGTCTTCGTCCAGCTTAATATCTTCTAGTATCCGCTGCTGTTCCCGGCTGAGCGGGGCGGATTCCAGCAGGTCTGGCCGTCGGTGGAGAGTCCGCCGCAGCGACTCCTTCATCCGCCATTTGCGAATCTTTTGGTGGTTCCCGCTGGTCAGGACTTCCGGCACTTTCATGTCACGGAAGTCCGCCGGCCGCGTGTACTGTGGATATTCAAGCAGGCCGTTACTGAAGGAATCACCCATCGGAGAAGCCATGTTGCCAAGGACTCCCGGGACAAAACGCACGGTCGCGTCGATCATCACCATCGCCGCTAGTTCGCCCCCGGTCAGGACGTAATCGCCCAGGGAAGCCTCATCAGTCACCAGCTGACGGATTCGTTCGTCATAGCCCTCGTAATGCCCACAGATGAAGGTCAGGTGTTCCTCCTGGGCCAGCTCCTGGGCATAGTCCTGGTCAAAACGCCGGCCCGCCGGATCCATCAGGATAACCCGTCCCCGGGGATACTTGCCCGCCGTTTCCCTTTCAATTGCGTCCATCGCGTCAAAAATTGGCTGGGGCTGGAGGAGCATTCCGGCGCCCCCACCAAATGGCGCATCATCGACGTGGTTGTGCTTATCAGTGGTGTAGTCGCGGAAATCGGTCACCTGGAGGTCCAAGAAGCCGTTTTCCTGCGCCTTACCGATAATCGACTCGCCCATCGTCGCTTGAAACATGTTTGGAAAAAGGCTCAACACATCAATTCGCATTATTCTAACCCCTCCATTAATTCAACCAGCACCTGACCATTGTCGAGGTCGACCTGCTTGACCACGTCGTCAATCACCGGTAGCAGGAGGTCCGCCTTTCCTGGACGCTCCACAACCCAAACGTCATTAGCACCCGGAGCAAGAATCTCCTTGACTTTACCAAGTTCTTCCCCCGTAACCGTCTTAACAGTCAGGCCAATAATCTGGTGGTAGTAATACTGACCGTCCTCTAAAGGTTGCTGGTCCGCTGCACTGACCATTAACTCATGGTTGCGAAAACCTTCGACATCGTTGATATTGTCGTAACCCACGAACTTTACCAGAATAAAGCCTTTGTGCTGGCGGGACCGTTCAATCGTTAATTCAACCGGCGCGCCCGTCCCCTGCAGGTAGAGCTTCTGCTGGGGCGCAAACCGCTCGTCAACAAAGTCAGTGGTGGGCAGGACCCGAACCTCGCCCCGAATACCATGGGTGTTGACAATTTTACCAACATTATAAAATTGCATATTTTCCTCCTAAAAAAGATAAAAACTCCCACAGAACTGGTGTGGGAGTTTTTATTTAGTGACGATGATCGTTAATCAGTAACCGGACTTTCTTAGAATTGGAACGCCGAGAACGCGCACCCTCAACAACGGTCCGCAATGCTGCAGCAACGTGACCCTGGCGGCCAATCAGGCGCCCAACATCTTCTTGGGCAACATTAACAATATACTGGTGGTAACGCCCACCATCCTCTTGGGAAATCGTTAACGCCGCCGGATGTTTTAATAGCGGGGTAACCAAATCACGAATCAGCGTCTCTATATTTGTCTCAGTCATGATAAATCATCACTTACTTCTTTGCGTACTTAGCTTCGTGGTACTTCTGCATAACGCCAGCCTCTTGAAGCATGTTGCGAACAGTGTCGGATGGTTGGGCACCCTTTTGCAGCCATTCCATAACAGCATCTTCATCAAACTTGACTTCCTTAGGAGTAGTCAATGGGTTGTAAGTACCTAAAGCGGTAATGAAACGACCATCACGTGGTGAACGTGAGTCGGCAACAACGATCCGGTAGAAAGGACGCTTCTTAGAACCCATACGCTTTAAACGAATTTTAACAGACATTTTTGCACCTCCCTGATTTCTTTTAACAGGTAATAATATACCAGTCTTCCGAGAGAATGTAAAGTAGTTTTTCTTGACAGGCTTAATTATTTTTCCGCCGGGTACCTGCAAGGCCAAACGAAGCAGCGAGGACCGCTAGCCCAAGGGCAATCAGCCCTGGATTTTCACTTCTTCCGGTCTGGGGCAGCTGCTGACTTCCAGCCACCTCATCATTGGCAACTGGGGCAACGGCCACCGGCAGTCCAGTCCGCGTCATACTTCGTTTGCCCCTGACTAACGACCTTCGCGTGCCAGGGATGACTATCCATATATTCACGAACCGCTGTGCTTTGGATCGAGTAACCACCCAGCCAGTTGCCCGGCTGGTCACCATAGCTAACCGCCTGTCGGTCTTGCTGGTAGTTCCGAATACCATTCCCGGGCATCAGTGCGACTGGGTCCGTCGGTTTCTAGGTCAGCAGGGTGACCGGTGAACTACCGTCACTATTAGTTGAGCGGAAGCCCGCGTAATCCCCGCTGACGGTAACGTGGTAGGTCGCTTCATCGGCACCGTTATCCGTGCGTTCCACCTTTACCAAGGGCTTTTGGTAAACATACTGTTTCGTCAGGTAAAAGGCGCCAGAATCCGTCAACTGGTCATTCAGCTTGATAGAATCACTGCTGATTACCGGAACGATAATCTCCTGCAGCTCCCGTTGCAAGTCCGCGGCACTGACAAAGTTAGTCTCCACCTCACCGGTACTTGCCGGCTTGGTAACCGTAATGGTGAAGTCGGAACCAACATCGGCGAGCGAAATCCCTACTCCCTGGGTCGGGTCCACCAGCTTGAGGTACTCCTGACCATTCACCCAGGTATGAGCTGGAACAGAACCAGTATGGTCACTGGAAACAATCTTAGTAGCCACCGGAATTGTCTCGGTGCCGGCATCCTTAACTACCTGCAAGTGCAAACCGCTGGCGTAATGCTGGTCACCAATCTGCAAGTCAGCACTCGGCGTATAGCTTCCCGCACTTATCCCGGGTGCATACAGAACGAGGGCCTGACTAGGCGGCAACAATTTCTTATCACCGTTGCTGCTTGGGTTGTACCATACCAGGTCCGCGTTTAAAGGTCAACGCGTTCGGCGTCCCCTGATTGTTGCAGAAGTAGCTGCTTAAAAAGGAATTAAAGATGATCTGGTAGTAGCCATTGCTCCCGGCATTTGCCAGGGCATTATCATTAGAATTAGCGACCACCTGCCAGTGAGGGTCATTAACGGTTGCCCCGGCCCCCGGAACTGACTGCTGGTAACTGGCTAAGTTGCCAGCTGGTAGGATGTAACCAACAATATGCCCTTCATACCACAGGGGTACCTGGCTGTTACCATTGATTGCCCCATAACTAAATACTTCTTGCTGGCCGTCAGCAGTCGTGTACGGCAAGCCTAGTTTAACATTGATATAGTCACCATTCTGCAGCTGGATAACTTCCGCAGCGGGAACGGTTAGGTCCAGGTGGAGGGTAACTGTCCCCGGGTTACCCGTATCCTTGTCGCCCGCTGCTTCGGTAATCGTATGATTGGTAACCGTGATTCCTTGACCGACCTGGTCGTCAATTGCCCTGGTCGGCGTTAAACTCTTGCTAGTGCTCGTTGCCGCGGCTGAAGCAGCAGCCGGATTACTAGCAGCGTTCGTCAACGGTTGCTGCTGATCATTTGCGGGTACCCCCACCCCACTATTTGCCTGGGTGCCTGCCGACGTTGGATTAGTATCCGCCCGCACGTTGCTGGTCATGCCTAGCCAAAAGCTGGTGGATAGCAGGACTGAGGCGACCCCGACGCCGAGCTTTCGCAACCCGTAGCGTGGCTGCCGAGCAAGTATCCGTTGGTGATTATTACAAGAAACCATCATCAATCCCCCTATAACTAATTTTGAAACATGTTTATAATATTCCATTCCATCCCCCAATCGTAATATCAAATCATCTAGCTGGTCGGATACTAAAAAACAGCGCTACTAGCATCTGGTAATCCCAAATACTGGTAACGCTGATTTTCGTTTACTTTTTCCGCATCTTGCGAAGTTTCTTAATCCGCTTGGCCTTGTCCTTTTTCATCTTCCGGGCCATCCGGTTCATCGCCATCTGCCCCATCTTGCCACCGGGCATCTGGCCGCCGAAGAGGTTTTGCATCCCACTCATGTTGCCATTCGTGACCTGCTTCATCATCTTCCGCATCTGATTAAACTGCTTGATCATCCGGTTGACCTCGACGATTGGCCGACCAGCTCCAGCAGCTAGCCGGCGCCGACGACTGGGGTTCATCAGGTCAGGATTTTCCCGTTCCTCAGGGGTCATTGAGAGAACAATCGCCTTGATGTGGGCGAACTGCTTAGGATCAATGTTGATGTTCTTGAGTGCCGGATTGTTCGCCATCCCCGGCATCATCTTGAGGATATTTTCCAGCGGCCCCATCTTGGTGACCTGGTCCATCTGGGCGAGAAAGTCGTTGTAGTCAAACGTATTTTCCCGCATCTTATCCATCGTTTCCTGAGCCTGTTCTTCATCGAAGTTCTTCTGGGCCTTCTCAATCAGGGTCATCATGTCCCCCATGCCGAGAATCCGCGAAGCCATCCGGTCCGGGTGGAAGACGTCCAAGTCCGTCATCTTTTCCCCTTCACCGACAAACTTGATTGGCTTGCCAGTGACGGCCCGGGTTGACATGGCAGCCCCACCACGGGTGTCACCATCGAGCTTGGTCAGGATGACCCCAGTAATGTCGAGTTTGTCATCAAAACCCTGGGCGGTGTTGACGGCGTTCTGCCCGGTCATCGAGTCGATTACCAGCAGGATTTCGTCCGGGTTAACCAGCTCCTTGATGTTCGCCAGTTCGTCCATCAACTGCTCGTCAATCTGGAGCCGGCCGGCGGTATCAATGATGACGTAATCATTGTGATTTTGCTTGGCCACTTCCATTCCTTCGCGGACAATTTCCACGGGGTCAACGTCGGTCCCCTTCTCAAAGACCGGGACGTCAATTTGGTCAGCAACCTGTTGCAACTGGGTGATGGCAGCCGGCCGGTAAACGTCGGCCGCGATAAACATCGGGCGGGCGTGATCCTCATTCTTCAGCCGGAGGGCTAATTTACCGGCAGTGGTCGTCTTACCAGCCCCCTGGAGCCCGACCATCATGATCACGGTCGGGATATGGGCGGCCTTGTTCAGCGGTACCGCCTCTTCCCCCATCAGCTTCGTCAGTTCGTCGTTCACGATCTTAACGATTTGCTGGGCCGGGTTCAAGCCCTTGAGGACCTCCGCACCGGCGGCCTTTTCCCGCACGGTCTTCACGAAATCCTTGACGACCGTAAAGTTAACGTCGGCTTCCAGTAGGGCCAGGCGGATTTCCCTCATTGTTTCCCGCAAGTCGGCTTCCGTCACTTTTGGTTTGCGCCGAAGCTTTTCCATCGCCTTTTGCAGGCGTTCTGTCAATCCTTCAAATGCCATTTATTCTTCCTCCAAACTCTCTAAGTGGCTGACCAATTCATTGAGCTGGTCATCATCTGGGTAATGGCTGCGCACGTACTGCTGAATTTCGTCAGCCTGGCGGTTGCGGGCTTGAAACTCAGCATAAAGGTGCAGTTTTTGCTCGTAGTCTTCCAGAATGCTTTCCGTCCGTTTGATATTATCATACACTGCCTGCCGGCTGACGTGAAAGTTTTCTGCAATCTCGCCCAGCGAATAGTCATCCCCGTAGTACAGCTCTAAGTAGTCATTTTGTTTTTTAGTCAGTAGTGGTTGGTAGAACTCAAATAAGGAGTTGATCCGGTAATTTTTTTCGATTTCCATTGCGACGCTCCTAATCGACCTCGACCAGGCCCTTGAAGAGGCCGTAAACAAAGTCGCTGGCGTTAAACTTCTGCAGATCGTCCACCTTCTCACCTAGGCCGACATACTTGACTGGCAGGTGGAGTTCGTTCCTGATTGCGAGAACAATCCCCCCACGGGCGGTCCCATCAAGCTTCGTCAGGACAATTCCAGTAACGTCGGTACTCTGCTTAAAGAGTTTGGCCTGGTTAAGGGCGTTCTGGCCGGTCGTCGCGTCGAGGACCAGTAAGACCTCATGGGGTGCATCGGGAATCTCCCGGGTCAGAATCCGCTTCATCTTCGCCAGCTCGTTCATCAGGTTGACCTTATTCTGCAACCGCCCGGCAGTGTCGACGAAGAGGACGTCATAGTTTCCCCGCTTTGCCTTTTGGACCGCGTCAAACACGACGGCCGCTGGATCACCGTTTTCGGGACCCGTCACAATATCAACGCCGTCCCTCTGGGCCCAAACGTCTAACTGCTCAGTAGCCCCTGCCCGGAAGGTATCGGCCGCCGCCAGCAGGACCTTCTTACCCTGCCGCTTGAAGAGGGCCGCCATTTTCCCAATGGTGGTCGTCTTCCCGGCACCGTTAACCCCGACGAACATGATAACGGTTGGTCCTTTCGCGGCCATCCGCAGGTCGGGATTTTCCCCCTGGCCCGCTTCTTCGTAGAGGTCGACCATCTTTTCGATGATGACGTTGGAAACCTCCTGCTTGCTCTTGGCATTTTCAAGTTTAACTTCTTCCCGCAGGCTGTCACTGAGCTTCATCGCCATGTCATAGCCAACGTCTGACTCAATCAGCATGTCTTCAAGGTCGTCAAAGAAGTCCTCGTCGACGTGGCGGAAGTTTGCCAGAAAGCGATTCAAGCGGGCGCCAAACCCCGTCCGCGACTTTTCCAAGCCCCGGTCATACTTTTTCTCTTGCTGGTCTTCACTTGGCGCGGTGGTGGTGGTTGACTCTTCGCAGCTTGGCGCTTGTCCGACTGTCTCATCCGACAGTTCTGAGGACGGTACCGCTGGAGAAACACTCGCCGCCAGCGTCGTTGACTGGTGGGCAGAAACCGTACTCAAACTGGCTGCCGCACTAGCACTCGCAAGGCCGCTTGTACTAGCTGACAACGACGATTGACTAAGTGGAACCGCCGCTTGGCTTACGCTAGTGCTGGTCGACTGGGAGACCGAACTTGACTGCTCCGTGTTGGCACTTGCCGCACTGGCCTGCTGGCTGGTACTGCCACTAGCTGAAAGACTAGCTGCCACCGTCGTCGATACGCTGGTCGACGCCGCATTCGTCAACGATGTGGAAGCTGCGTGGTCACTCGTCGGTGTTTCCTTTTTGTGGCGGCGGAAAATATCAAATAATCCCATTCTGATTCCTCCTACTCTTCTTGGTCATTCAGGGTATCAATCACGTCTACGGAAACCATCTTCGACACTCCTGATTCTTGCATTGTCACCCCGTAGAGGACGTCCGCCCCCATCATGGTCCCCTTCCGGTGGGTAATTACGATAAACTGTGGTCCTTCTTTGCCAAAGCGTTGCAGGTAGTTAGCAAAACGTTGGACATTAACTTCATCCAGCGCTGCCTCCGGTTCATCCAGGATGGCAAAGGGGACGGGACGAACTTTTAAGATGGCAAATAGTAAGGTAATCGCCGTGAGGGCCCGTTCACCACCTGACAAGAGGTTCAAATGCTGGTTCTTCTTTCCCGGCGGCTGGACCATAATATCGACCCCGGTCGTCAAGAGGTCATGCGGATCGGTTAATTCCAGCTTGGCCCGCCCGCCAGCAAAAATCTGCCGGAAGGTTTCGTCAAAGGCAGCTGAGACCTCCTTGAAGGTGGTCATAAAGCGTTGCTTGACCTCACCATCCATCTCGTCCATCGTCTGCTGGAGTTGGGTCCGTGATTCCAGGAGGTCGTGCTGCTGGCCCTTTAGGAAATCATAGCGCTCCTTGACCCGGTCATACTCTTCAATTGCACTGACGTTGACCGTGCCTAATTCATCGAGGCCCCGTTGCAGGAGCTTTAGCCGCCGGGCAAGGTCAACATCACTGATTTGCTGGTCAGCTTTTTGCCGGGCAGCAGTGATCGTCAATGAGTGGTGGTCCCGCAACTGGTTTTGCAGCTGGTCCAACTGGCCTTCACAACGAACCCGCCGTTCATTCAGGGCGTTCAGGTTATCAAGGGCGGCCCGCTCGAGGCTTATCTGCCGTTCCTGCTTGTTTTCGGCGGCGTTCAGTTGGTCAGCTAAAGCTGCCAGCTGAGCGTCGGCCACGGTCAACTGTTGACGGTAACCTACCAATGCCTCTTGAGCCGTCGACAGTGCCGTCGCGGTATCCTCACCATGAGTTCCCTGCTGCCGATAACGTTCTTCCAGTTGGTGGAGCTGTTGCCCCAGGTCAGCGGCGGCCGATTTCAATTGAGCTAGTTGCTGGTCGAGAGCAGCGGCCTGACGTTGATACTGCTGCTGCCGTTCCTTAGCAACCGCTAACCACTGCTGAAGTTCGTGGACCTGGTCATTTTGCGCGTCCGCGTTATGCCGCAATTGGGTAATTTGCTGGTTAACCTCTTCAGTTTGCTTCTTGACCGTTGCCAGTTGAGCATCAATCTGCTGCTGAGCCGCGGAGTTCGTCTGAAGCTGATCCTGATAAGAACTATGGCGGGAGGTCTGCTCATCAGTCTGGTATTGAAGGGTCGCCACCCGCTGGCCCGTCGTTTTGGCCTGGTCAGCCAGGCGATTGAGGGCCGTTTCTGCTGTCCGCAGTTCGTCCGCTTGTTTTTGGGCCGTTGCTTGCAGGCCAGCCAATTTAGCCTGCCCCCGTTGCTGGGACGCCTGCAACTTCGCAACCGTCGCTTCAGCCTGCTTAGCATTTTGCTGCTGGTCAGCTAGGAGGTTCGCCAGTTGCTGCCCGGTCTGCTTTTGCGTCAAAACTCCGGTACGCTGATGGCGATTGGCCCCCCCAGTCATCGCTCCGCTAGCATTAATTAATTGACCATCAAGGGTTACCACCCGGACCTGGTGGTGGCCAGCCCGGGCAATGGCCGTCGCGTTATCCAAGTTATCAACGACCACAGTGCTGCCCAGCAGGTAGTCAATAATTAGCTGGTAGCGCTGGTCATACTGGACCAAGTCGGTAGCCCGGCCAACGTAGCCCGGCATCCCCTCTAGGGTCGGCCAAATCGACTGCGGCCGCCGAGGACGGAGGGTGTCCAGAGGAAGAATCGTTACCCGACCGGCCCGTTGCCGCGTTAGGAAGCGAATAATTTCTTTCCCAGTGTCCTGGCGATCTACAACCAGTTGCTGGAGTTGCCCGCCGAGGACGGTTTCAATCGCCGTAGTAACATTGGCTGGAGTCGTAATCAGCTCCCCGACTGCCCCGGCAAGCCCCGCAAACTGCTGCCGGTTGCGCAGGACACTTTGGACACCGTGATAGTAGCCGTCGTAGTCATCCTCACGCGCCCGGAAGTCCTTAATCCGAGCCGCGGTTGAATGAGCATCCCCCAGCAGCTGGTACCACTTTCGCTGCTGTTCCTGGTAACGGTTGGTCAATTGTTCCAGCTGCTCTTGGACACCAGTGAGTTCATGGTTAGTCGCCGCTAGGCGGTCCCGTTGCTGAGCCACTTCCTGCTGCTTAGCAGTTAATTCCCGCTGTTGAGCAGTCTGTTGCTCTTTCAACGCCGCCAGCTCAGCATCGCTTTCCTTTTGGACGTTTAGCGCCTGCCGGTGGTTCTCCTGGAGGTAATTGGCCTGGTTGTGCAGGGTCGTCTGCTGCTGGAGAAGTTCAATCTGCTGGTTGCGTAGTTCTTCTAGCCGGGTTTGCAACTGCTGTAACCGTTCACTGGCTATTTGCTGTTCAGCCGCTTGGAGCTGTTTCTTGTGGTCCGCCATCGTTTGCTCGTGAGCAGTCAAATCCTGCTTGACCGCGGCTAAACGTTTTTGCACCTGCTCTTGTTCCTGCTGGTTAGCACTAATTTGTTTGCTCAGCCGGTGTTGCTCCTGCTCTTGCTGCTGGCGCTTGACCGTCGAAATCGACTGCTGGTTCTGATAATCAGCAATCAGCTGGGTTTGGCGCAGAATCGACTGGTTCGCGGCATCCTTGTCCCGTTGAAGGGCCGTCCACTGTTGCTTGTACTTTTCTAATTCAGTATCAGCAGCCGCTGTCTTTTTACGGTACTGGTCGACCAGCTGCCGCGAGCCAGCCAGTTTACCCTGCAGCCGTTGCAGCTGGTCATGCTGCTGATCATAATTGCGAACCAATTGGGTCTGATCCAGGCGGTCGAACTGTTTCTTTTGTTCCAAATAATCCTTTGCCAGCGCGCTTTGGTCAGCTAACGGTTCTAACTGACTAGCTAATTCGCTGATAATATCGTTGACCCGGTTAAGGTTGTCCATCGTCTGTCCAAACCGTCGTTCCGCCGTTTGCTTATTCTTACGGTACTTAGCGACGCCGGCTACCGTTTCGATAATGGCCCGGCGGTCTTCCGGCTTCCCATTGAAGATTGCTTCAATTCGTCCCTGGGAAATAATTGAGAATGACTCCCGACCCAGTCCAGAATCGATGAAGAGGTCGACAATGTCTTTCAAGCGCACCTTATTACCATTGAGCAGGTATTCGCTGTCCCCATTGCGGAACAGCTTCCGAGTAATGGTTAGTTCGTTAAAATTACTGGCAAGGTAGTGGTCACTGTTATCAAAGGTGATTGAGACCAGTGCCCGATTCAGCGGTGCCCGGTTAGCGGCTCCGTTAAAGATTACGTCCACCATCTTATCCCCCCGCAGGTGCCGGGCAGACTGTTCACCCATTACCCACCGGATAGCTTCAATGATGTTACTCTTTCCACTCCCGTTTGGACCAACGATTCCGGTCATCCCCTCCTCGAACTTAATCGTTGTCTTGTTGGCGAATGACTTGAAGCCGTCAATTGTTAATGACAATAATTGCATACTAACCTACTCTCACGTTACTTCTTTGCTCGTAATTTCTTCAGGGCGCGCTGGGCTGCCTGCATCTCAGCCTGCTTTTTCGATGACCCTTGACCATCCGCAATGACCTGACCATTGGCTGCCACGTCGACATGGAAGGCAGGGTTATTTTCAGTCCCGCTCTCTTCAAGGAGGTGGTACTCGATCAAAACATCGCCATCCCGCTGGAGAAACTCTTGCAGGCTGGTTTTAGCATCAACAGCGTGGTCGAACCAGCCCATGTCCAGCTTCGGGAAAATGACCCGGCGGACAAACTTTTCAACTACCGGCCGCCCTTGGTCAAGGTAGAGGGCCCCAACAAAGGATTCAAAAATATCACAGAGCAGTCCCGGCCGCTGGCGAGCACCTGCGAGTTCCTCCCCGTGACCCAGCCGGATATACTGGTCAAAATGACACTCCTTGGCGAACTTAGAAAAGCTATCCTCGCACACCATGGCGGCCCGCAGGCGGGTCAGCTTACCCTGGGGCAATTCGGGATAGCGTTTATAAATATATTCTGAAACAATCAGTTCCAACACGGCATCGCCAAGGAATTCGATTCGTTCGTAAAACTTTAAATTCTGATGAGGGTGCTCATTGACATACGAAGCCTGGGTAAAGGCCTCTGCTAACAAGCGCGGGTCAGAAAAATGAATATCAAATTCCTTGGCCAAGTAGTCTTGTAGTTCTTCGATCATGTTTAGATTCCTTTCTTCTTACTATAAAAATTACATTCTTTCCTATTATACTAAACAAGTCCGCCCTGCGCAGGCTTTTCGCGATTTAAAAAGAAAAAAGCCCCCACGCGGAGAAGAGAAACCAGTCCAACTTGGTTGAGTACCCGTTCCTGACGGTTGCCGTTCACCGCGGGGGCATGTCGGGAGAGTCCTTTGCTGGCTGACCAGCGGGCAAACTTACAGCCAGCACCGTGGCATTCTTGCCTTTAAAATAGGAAAGAGGCTGAAGTTAATTCCCAGCCTCAACTATTACATAGATAAAAATGCTTCAATACAGTAACCGGCTCACTGGCCTCCTAACTCAGTCAGCGGTGTGCTGGTCGATGTAGTCCACCACTTCACCGATCGTACTGAGCTTTTCTGCTTCGTCATCGGCAATTTCCGCGTTGAAAGTATCTTCTAGTTCCAGGACAAATTCAACAAAATCAATCGAGTCGGCATCCAAGTCGGTCTTGAGATTCAGATCATCGGTAATCTTAGCCCGGTCAATATCGAAGTGGTCTGCCACGATTTCAGAAATCTTATTAAAAATTTGTGTACGCTTATCATTTTCAGCCATGGTAAATAACCTCACTTTATTAAATCCGAATCCTATTCTATTCGTTTTTGGCGTCCTTGTCCACTACCGTTTCCTTACCAAAAAAGTCGACCGTCTTCTCGATCACTCCAGAGGTCAGCATCGTCCGAATCTGACTGATCGTGTTAGCGACCGCCGTTGCATCGGAAGAACCGTGAGTCTTGATTACGGGCGCTTTTAGGCCGAGCAATACTGCCCCGCCGTAAGTCGACGCACTCATTTTTTTGCCGATATTATGGAAAACTGGTTTTAAGAGGAGGTAGCCTAGCTTTGCCCGGAGGCCGCCATTTAAGATTCCATCCTTAATCAGGGTCAGCATCATCTTGGCAGTTCCTTCGGTCGCCTTCAAAGCAGCGTTGGCAGTCCAGCCATCACTGACCACCACATCAGCTTTACCCACGAGGAGGTCCCCCGATTCAATGTTGCCGACAAAGTTAAGGTCACTTGCGGCATTCAGCTGCTGCCACACATCCTTATGGAGCTTATCACCCTTATCTTCCTCGGCCCCGTTATTCAGTAGGGCAATGCGGGGGTTCGAGACTCCCAGGACATTTTCAGCATAAAACTTCCCAAGATAGCCGTACTGAACCAGGTTGCGTTCCTTACTTTCAGCGTTGGCCCCGGTATCTAGGTAAACAAAACTTTGCCGAGTCGCACCAGGCTGGGTAATGGGCAAAATACTGGTTAAGCCGGGACGGTCGATCCCTTTGATCCGGCCTACGATAAAAATTCCGGCCGCCAATACAGCACCAGTATTGCCGGCAGAGAAGAAGGCATCCGCGCTGCCCTCCTTTACGGCTCGGGCTGCCCGGACAATCGAAGAATCCTTCTTCCGTCTGATTGCCCGGACTGGTTCTTCACCCATCGTAATTTCTTCGCTAGTCTCAATGATCGTCAGCCGTTCATCGTTTTTAATCAGCGGCTTAACCTGAGCCGGGTCGCCAAAAAGTTGGAATTCGAGGCCCGCGTACTGGTCACGTGCCTGTTCGACCCCCGCAATAATCGCCTGAGGGGCATTGTCGCCCCCCATAGCGTCAACAGCAATTTTCATTATTATCTACTCCTTAGTCAAAGTGTGTTTCAAGCTGGTGGCGTTGCAGATATAACACCAGCGGCTGATTATCGTTCTGTTTGTCCCAGTGGGGAGTCCGCAAGAGGTCGGTCGCATCCTGTCGCGCCACCTGAAGCATTTTAAGGTCACCAACCGGGTCGCCAACTTTGAATTCCGGCATTCCCGACTGTTTACTGCCCAGGACATCGCCGGATCCCCGCAGCTCCATATCACGCTGGGCGACGACAAAACCATCATTCGTCTCAACCATCGTTTTCATCCGCTGCTTACCGTCATCCGTCTTCGGGTCGGCAAGTAGCAGGCAGTAACTCTGTCGGTCCCCACGACCGACCCGGCCCCGGAGCTGATGAAGCTGCGCTAATCCAAAGCGATCAGCATTGTAAATCAGCATGACCGTCGCGTTCGGGTTATCAACGCCGACCTCAATTACCGTGGTAGAAACCAGAAGCTGGTACTCACCCCGTTGGAACTTGTGCATTGCCTGCTCCTTTTCCTCAGCAGACATTCGGCCATGCAGCAAGCCGACTTGGTAGTGAGGCTGAAAATACTCTGCCAGCTCATTGTATAAGTCGGTGGCGTTTTGGACGTCGAGCGCCTCAGATTCCTCAATCAATGGACTAACGATGTAAGCCTGGGCCCCCGTGGCGAGCTGGTCACGCAAGAAATGAAGGGCTTCACTCTGCTGATCGACCTTTAACCAGCGGGTTTCAATCGCCTTCCGTCCCGCAGGCAGCTCATCGATCACGGAAACGTCCATTTCCCCATAAGCGGTGATCGCCAGAGTCCGGGGAATTGGTGTCGCCGTCATTGCCAAAACATCCGGGTGGTCGCCCTTTTCACGTAGAAGCTGCCGTTGGTTGACCCCAAAGCGGTGCTGCTCGTCGGTGATTACCAGACCGAGGTTGGCATACTCGACGTCGTCCTGGATGAGGGCGTGGGTCCCAATAATCAGGTTGATTTCTCCCCGCTTGATGGCCCCCGTAAGTTCCCGGTGCTGCTTAGCGGTCAAAGAACCAGTCAGCAGGCCAACGTGAACGTGGGTCCCCGCGAACACCCGGGACAGCTTTTCAGCGTGCTGGGCTGCCAAAATTTCCGTCGGGGCCATCAGGGCGGCCTGATAGCCAGCCGTAATCGTTGCGTAGATGGCAATTGCCGCGACGATGGTCTTTCCCGACCCGACATCCCCCTGCAGGAGGCGGTTCATCTGGTAAGGTTCACGCAGGTCACGACAGATTTCATTCACGACCCGTTTTTGTGCTCCGGTCAACTCGAAACCGATTCCTGCGATAAACTCCTTTAATTCGTCATTGCGGTACAAAATACGGTCACCATCCGCGTGTCGGCGGGCCTGCCGAATGGCCTGTAAGCGCAACTGAAACAAGAAGAACTCCTCGTAGGCAGCTGTCCGCCGTGCGGCCTTGGCCTGACCCACGTTCTCCGGGAAGTGCAGGGCTTTAATCATCGTCCGCCGGTCCAGCAGACGGTAGTGCTGGCGAAGTGACGCCGGCAGGAGGGTAGGAATAACGTTTTGGTACTCAGCAAAGGCCTGCTTGATCAGCCCCCGGAGTGTTGCCTGGCGAATGTGCTTATTGACCGAATAAACCGCTCCCGAATCGGCCTGCTCCTGGTCACCAGCAGACAGAAACTTATTTGCCGTAACCTGGGCACGTTGGGCATCCCACTTTCCCATTACCGTAACGGTTTGCCCCAGCGCGACCCTTTTTGCGAGGTAGGCCTGGTTAAAGAAGGTCACCATGATTACCCGCTGGCCGACTTGGAGGCGAAAACTGAGGCGACTTCGCCGGTAGCCGAAGTGGGACAGGAGGGGTTCGGACACCACTGTCCCTTGGGTAGTGATTCGTTGCCGGTCTTGGACGTTCTCCAAATCTGCTGGAGTAACATCGTCATAGCGGTTTGGATAGTAAGTCAGAAGATCTTCGACCGTGTCAATGCCGAGGGTCGCCAGGTCCGCGGCCCTTTTTGGTCCCACGCCCTTTAACACTGCTACCGGATCCTGTAAGCTCTTCATCTTCTCCCCTCCTTCCTACACAAAAAGAGGCTGGGAAAATCCAACCTCACCTGTTGCTTTAGTCTGCCAGTAAACTACTCAACTGAAATCAGGTATGGGTACACTGGCTGTCCACCCTCGTAAATCTGAATATCCAGTTCGTCGTCAACTTCTTCTACGGCCGCCTTAATTGCCTGAGCGGTTTCCTCCGTGCCGTCTTCTCCGTAGAGGATTGTCACGATTTCACTATCCTCGTCAAGCATCTTCTTGACCATTTCAATCGCAGTTTCCTCCAGGTCGGGGTTAGTCTCAACAATTTTACCGTCGACAATTCCCAAGTAGTCGTTCTTCTTAATTTCCTGACCATCAATGGTCGTGTCGCGAACAGCATGGGTAACTTCCCCACTAGCAACGTTACCAATGTTAGCCTCCATGCTTTCCTGGTTAGTAGCCAGATCTGCTTCTGGATTGTAATCCAGCAATGCTGACATCGCTTGGGCAATCGTCTTGGCATGAACGACCCGGGTTGGGATTTCCGCTACCTCTGCCGCCTGTTCAGCCGTCATGAAGATATTGCCGTTATCCGGTAAGACCAGCGCCTGCTTGGCACCACTCTGGTTAATGGCATCCACGATGTCCTGGGTGCTAGGGTTCATTGTCTGTCCGCCACTGATGATGTGGGTCACGCCCAGGCTCTTTAAGAGCTTGATCACCCCATCACCAGAAGCGACCGCGATGACCGCAGTTTCTGGTGCAGGCTCAGTTTCTGCCGGCTGGGATGCCTGCTCATCAGAAGCAGCTGCGTCGCCCTCGTCATCATGCTCCATAATCTCTTCCTGCTGCCAGACCATGTTATGGATTTCAATCGTCTGCAAGTCGCCAAATTCCTGTCCCCATGACAAAACCTGTCCCGGGTGTTCAGTGTGAACGTGGACCCGGACCACCTGGTCGTCATTTAGGACCAGCAAACTGTCGCCAAGTTTAGCCAGGTAGTTGTAGAAAGTATCATAATCAAACTTCTTGGTTACTTCCTTCCCCTTCCCCAGGCGAACCAGCATCTGGGTACAGTAAGTGTACTTGATGTCAGCAGGGTCTAGCTTACCCTGAACGCTTTGGTGGTCCATTGCGTTAACCATTTCATCTACCTCAGCCTGATCAGGCTTGTAGTCGGCACTCTTAGCAACTTTCTTGCCGCTGAGGGATTCGTCAAAGGCTTCAAGAACATCAACCAGGCCCTGACCACCAGAATCAACTACACCGACTTCTTTAAGCATCGGCAGCAATTCAGGGGTCTTCTGCAAGGCAGCCTTGCTAGCTTCGTAAATAGCATTGACGATTTCGACCAGGTCTTCGGTCTGCTTGACCTTGTTTAAGCCGGCCTGGGCTGACTCCCGCACTACCGTTAAAATCGTCCCTTCAGTTGGCTTCATCACCGCCTTATAGGCAACTTTGGCACCATTAGCGTATGCATCCACAAAATCTTGAGCATTCAAGGTCTGCTTGCCAGCAGCGGCCTTAGCAAAGCCCCGGAAAATCTGAGAGAGGATTACCCCCGAATTTCCGCGGGCCCCCATCAACAGGCCCTTTGCCAGTGCAGCACTGAGGTCACCAACATTATCACTTGTCTCTTCCCGCTCGTACTTAGCACCGCTCACCATTGAGGACGCCATATTCGTCCCGGTATCACCATCAGGAACAGGGAAAACATTGAGCGAATTAATAAAATCCGCCTGTTGGTTTAACTTATCGGCAGCGGCTTGGACCATCTTACCGAATTCAAGATTTGTAATTTCTGTTACAGCCAATTAAAATTTCCTCCCGTGTTCCATCCTAGTCTTCTGTTGAGCGGACACCTTGGACGCAGACGTTAACGGCGTCCGCGGTGATGCCGAGCATTGATTCCAGGTTATACTTGACTTTTGCCTGGACGCTCTTGGATACTTCCGAAATCTTGGTACCGTAGCTGACGATAATATTCACGTCAACGACGATTCCGTTATCCTGCTGGCGTACAACCACGCCCTTGTTGAAGTTTTCCCGGCGCAGGATCTGGTTAACACCATCGCGCACCGGGTTCCGGCTTGCCATTCCAACAACACCGTAATTATCCGTAGCGGCACCACCAACAACGGTCGAAATCACATCGTTATCAATGTCAATTGTTCCCGCTTTTGTTTTAATTTTTACTGCCATCGTCATGGCCTCCCTGTTAGTTAGTAAATCATTCTCTTTACAATTAACAATATCATAGCATAGCACACTAATAATAAAAAGTAACCCCAATAAAAAGTAGTTAATGGGGTGTTGCAATTTAGGTAAAAAATAAGCCGCCCGTAATGGACGGCATCATTTTTAATTAAACCCGAGTCACTTTACCGGACTTTAAGGTACGTGCTGAAACGTAAACCTTCTTTGGCTTTCCGTTAACCAAAATGGTTACCTTTTGCAAGTTAGGCTTCCAGCTACGACGACTTGAGTTAAGGGCGTGAGAACGCTTGTTACCAAAGCGTGTCCGTTTACCGTTGATGAAATCTTTAGCCATTGGTGATACCCTCCTCTTTATTACAGTATTGTTTATACGCATATCTGCGCTGTAACTCACCTAATTAATTTACCATAGCGGTTAGCACAATGCAATAGTTTTCTTTCAAGTATTTTCCCTTGACAGCTATAATTGTGGCCGGTCCGCTGCTTGGATTACCGCTACCACCCCGCTGGCAAAGTTGAAGTGGTTCTCCGCCGCCGTAAAGCGGTTGCTGGACCAGGAAAACGGAATCGAACTTGACCAGTCAGCAAGCGGGTACTGCTCGTCTACCAAGTTTAAGCCCGTGACCGGCGTAAGGTTGACAAAGGCCAAGTAGTCCTTATCTGCTTCCCTAGTAATCGTATAGGAACCCGGCTGGTAGTAGCTGACCGTGTTGCCCCGGTCCAATAGCCGGATTCGGTCGAGATAGTCCCGAAAATCATCCTGGAGAGGCAGGTACAGGTTAGCCAGGAGGTGGTCAAGCCGGCCGCCAGTAGCACCAAAAATGTCGATTTGCGTTGGCTGGAAACGGTCAATTGCCAGCTTGACTCCCAGCTGAGTATCCGTGAAGTCCTTCGCCGGCGGGAAAGTTTCAATCTCTGCCAAGTGCTGCCGGAGCCGCGCAAACTCCGCCTGGCTGGTCGAATCAAAATCGCCAATTGCTACCGCGGGAGTGATTCCCCATTTCAGGAGCAGACTCGCACCGTGGTCAACCGCAATCCAGGTTTCCGCCTGGCGTGCCCGGACCACTTCGTGGGGAACCAGCCCAACCGGTCCCCCGACCAATAAATTAACCCGCATTAATGCTTCCTCCTCACTTGAAAACATCCTAAAATGCTTCGATATGAAGCCGAAACGGCCTCTAAAGTTCGCTTGAGAAACTTTAGAGGCCGTTAACGCGCCGTAGTTCACCTTAAAAGGTCTGGGAGGCAACTGCCTCCTTAATAATATGCTCCGGCGCAGGAAAACAACTTATTTTGTCGCGTTCCGCAGTGCTTCGACCCGTTCTGCCGGGTCGTCAGCGTTAAAGACGTAGGAACCCGCTACTGCCACGGTAGCACCGGCCTGGTAGCAGTCCTTGACGGTTTGGTCGTTGACCCCGCCATCAACTTCGATGTCAAAGTCACAGCCCTTTTCCTGCTTAATAGCGTTCAATTGGGCAATCTTATCAACGGTTTCAGAAAGGAACTTCTGACCACCAAAACCGGGGTTAACGGTCATTACTAGAACCTGGTCGACCATGTGCAGGACCGGTTCGATCATTGCCACTGGCGTACCAGGGTTGATGACAACTTCTGCCTTGACGCCACCGTTCTTAATGATTTGCAGCGCCCGGTGAATGTGCTGGGTAGCCTCGACCTGGACACCGATAATGTCAGCCCCGGCATCAATAAACATTGGGAGGATGTGTTCTGGGCTTTGAACCATCAAGTGAACATCCAAGGTCATGTTAGTGATTGGCCGAATGGCTTTAACGAAACCAGGTCCGTAAGAAATACTTGGCACGAACGTCCCGTCCATCACGTCGATGTGGAGGTATTCTGCCCCGGCCTGTTCAACCTTTTCAATGTCCTTTTGCAAGTTTACGTAATCAGCACTCAAAATTGATGGTGCAACCTTAATCATTCTAAATTCCCTCATTTCTTGTAGTTTGGCTTCTGGTGGACGATGATGTCATGAAACTGAACATAATCGTCATACCGACTCTTCATGATTATACCATGTTCCAGCGCGTCCTTCACTGCACACCCCGGTTCTTTCAGGTGGAGGCAGCCGCGAAATTTACATTCAGGCGCCAAGCGACGCATCTCGGGGAACAGCGACGGCAACTCTTCCACCGTCATATCAAAGGTTTCATAAGATGAAAAACCAGGTGTATCAGCAATCAACGCGCCATCAACGTCTAACAGACTTACCTTGCGGGTTGTATGCCGGCCCCGCTTTAGTGCCTGGGAAATTTCCCCGGTCGCAAGGTCCAGCCCCGGAACAAGGTGGTTTAACAGCGTTGACTTACCGGCCCCCGTTTGCCCCATCATCGTGACAACCTTTCCCATCAGGAGTCCCTTTAGCTTAGCCAGTTGCTCCGGTGCAAATGGTTCTTGGTTAAAAAAGGCTTGATAGCCAATATTGGCATAACCAGTCGCCACTTTTTGCAATTGGGCAAACTGTTCCGCCGTCAGCAGGTCGGTCTTGGAAAAATAAACCACGGGAGTAATCCGCTGCTCTTCCAACCCCACGAGCTGCCGGTCAAGCAAATTGGGTGAAAAGACCGGCTGGGTTGCCGCCGTAACCACAACCGCAACATCAATATTGGCCACGGGCGGCCGGACCAACATGTTGCGTCGGTCTAAAATTTTGAGCAGGTAACCTGATGTCCCATCATCGTTGACCGTAAATTCCACGTGGTCGCCTACGACCGGTTTAACCTTCTTTTGACGAAAATTCCCCCGGCCCCGGGTCCGGTACAACTGGCCATCTGCCAACACGTCATAGAAGCCGCTTAAAGATTGCTGAATGATTCCTGTCTTCACGTCACACCTCCGTTACTTAACCCGTGATGTTAGTAGCACTCATAATTGTCCGACCATTGCGAACAACCCGGTAAGCCCCCATCTGACCATTCCGAAGAGTGAACGGGACGTTAATGGTTGTTTCCTGGTTAATCGTAATGTCCTGGTACTCCATCGTCAGGTTGTGGTTAGCATCCCGGATATAAATCTGGACCCGGTTTTCCCGCTGACCACCATTGCCATCAAACGGAATATTGATTTGGATATTGGTCGTTTTCGTCTGGTTGCCCGAATTAGCCAGCGTCACGGTCAAGGTATCGCCGTGGTTCAACACGCCACCAGCCTTAGGAGTCTGACTAATCACGTGGTTGGTTGCCACCGTCTTGGATTTTTTCTCCTGGGTGGTTAGCTGGAGCTTGTGTTCATTGGCAAACTTTTGAACAACACTAATGTCTTGGTTCCGGAAGTTGGGAATTTTGATATTCTCTTTTCCAGAACTCACTTGAAAGCTGATTACGTTGCCGCTAGTCGCCACCACTTTACCCTTGCTGTAATTCTGCTTAATAATCATCCCTGGATCGACCGTGTCGGAATGAAGCTCCTGCTTCCGCACCGTAAAGCCCTTGGCGCGGAGTGAAGAAGCCACTTCATCATAGCTATCGCCTACGTAGTCTGCCATCGTCATGTTTTTGACCCCGGTGCTAACGGTCAGGTCAACGGTGCTGTTAACCCGTTTCTTTGAACTGATCCCCGGCGTGGTTGAAATAACATGGTTTTTATCGACCTGCTGGTTAGTAACCCGGGTAATATTACCGACGCGAAGCCCCTGCCGGTTAAGGGTCCGTTCCGCTTGAATTGGCGTCTGCCCCTCAACATCAGGAACGATTACCTGACGGAACATAAACCACCAGCTGGCAACTGCCAGGCCAACTACCGCCACTGCCGCGATCCCGGCAGTCCAGTAGCGGGCATGGTGTTTCCCTTTGGCTGGCTGCGTAGATTCAGACTCTGCCTCCTGATCCTGCTCTTCTTGGCTGGCATCTGCTGCCCGAATCTGCTTAGCAATTTCAGCGGTAGAAAGGACCTTCGTCTTGCCGTCGTCACACTCGGCATGCCACTTCGACTCGCCATCCCGGGCGGAATCTAAACTAGTCCCCAGATCTGCCGCCATTTCTTGGACACTAGCATAGCGTTCGTGCGGGTTCTTAGCGGTCGCCCTGAGGACCACGTTTTCTAGGGGCTGGGGAATCCGACTGTTAACCGTGCGCACTGACGGAATGTCTTCGCGGAAGTGTTTAAGGGCAATCGAAACCGCCGTCTCCCCCTCAAAGGGAACCGTTCCCGTCAGCATCTCATAAAGAATTATTCCCAGCGAATAAATATCCGACTGCTTGGTTGCAATGCTCCCCCGCGCCTGTTCTGGCGAGAGGTAGTGAACCGACCCCATTAAAGTGTTCGTCTGGGTCAGCGAATTTTGGGAGGTCGCAACCGCAATCCCAAAATCGGTGATTTTAATATTCTTATTAGCATCAATCAGTATATTCTGTGGCTTTAAATCACGGTGGATGATTCCCCGATTATGAGCGGCCTCAACAGCTGACAGAACTTGTTCCATGATATCAACTACTTGGGGCAGCGGAATCGGGTAGTGCTGCTTGATAAAGGCCTTCAGATCCGTCCCTTGCACGTATTGCATCACCATGTACTGCATTCCGTTATCTTCACCGACGTCGTAAACCCCTACGATATGGGGATCATTCAGCTGGGTTGCAGCCAATGCTTCACGGTGAAAACGCCGTTTGGTATCCGGATCGTCCCGTAAGTCCAACCGCAGGAGCTTAACCGAAACATGACGATCTAAAACCAAATCATGAGCTAAGTAAACGTTTGCCATTCCGCCCTCACCTAAGGAGCGGATAATCCTGTATCGGTGACCGATTATGTCTCCAGGATTCATACTCAACCCTCCTGGCTATTATTCATTTAATCCAATTAAGACGGTGATATTATCTGGGCCGCCGGCTGCATTTGCCAGTTGCACTAGCTGCGCGCACTTATCACTGCAGGAGGCTGTTGTCAGCAGAACTTGCTTGATTTTTTCCTTATCAACAGTCTTAAATAGGCCGTCTGAGCACATTAGTAGTTGGTCACCAGGAGCAAACTTAAACCGATTTACTTCAATTCGTGCATCGGGAGAAATTCCAATTACCCGGGTAATAATATTGCTCTGTGGAAGTTTCAGGGCCTCTTCTTCTGTAATATCGCCGCTCTTAACTAATTCATTTACAAGGGAGTGGTCGATCGTCACCTGAGTCATTAAGCCATCGTGAAAAAGATACCCCCGGCTATCACCAATATTGGCAACCACCAAGGTTTCCGCAAAAGCAATCGCGGCAACCATCGTCGTTCCCATCCCCTGGTAAATCGTTTTTTCTTTTGATTTTGTTAAAATTTCATTATTAATCAGCTGGGTTTCCCGGGCAAACCACCGGATTGCTTCCAGCGGTGTCTCCGGCCCAGTTGTCATAAATCGATGACCAAGCTGTTTGACAGTGATTTCCGCCGCAACATCGCCACTGCGGTTACCACCGATTCCATCGGCAATCACCACTAGCTGATTTCCGCGTTGATTGGTAAATTGGGCAACCCGGTCTTGATTTTGCGACCGCCGGTGCCCAACATCTGTTTGATAAGCAACTTGCATTCTAGTGCTAATTCCCTTCTAAAGAATCCGTTGAAGACTACTGATAAAGAACCCGTCTGACCCATAGTCAGAGGGCAGAATCGTCAACGTGGCTGATGCTCGATCATCTTTTAAGTTCCGTGACGTTTTAGTTGTTAGCAGCCGAAAGTCGGAATGTGCCGCCAAGAATTCTTGGACCGTCTGCTCATTCTCTTGCTGCAAAATCGTGCACGTACTATATGTGATTATACCGCCTTTTTTAACTTTTGGGGCAACTGCATTTAAAATACTTCCCTGGATTTGGTGTAAATTTTGTGAATCAGCCAGTTTTTTCGTATAACGAATCTCTGGTTTGCGGCGGAGGAGGCCAATCCCGCTACAAGGAGCGTCAACTAAAATCTTATCAAAACTTTCATCGGCAAACTCCTCGTCCACCCGCCGAGCATCCAGAGTATGAGCGACTACCCGGTCGTCAACCTGCAGCCGACGAGCGTTTTTTTGAATTAAACGGGCCTTGTGCTGGTGAATATCTAAGGCATCAACACGTCCACCTGCCGTAGGATCAAGCCGTTCCGCAATTTGCACCGTTTTTCCCCCAGGTGCCGCACAAGCATCCAGAACCCGATCACCAGGCTGGACAGCCATGCTATCGACAGCCAGCATCGCACTTTCGTCCTGAACCGTGATCTGCCCGGTCGCAAATAAAGGTGAATCTAGGATTTCCCCCTTGGTAATCACCAGAGCGTTGGGAGCTACACGGCTCTCCTGATATTCGATCCCGGCCGCGTGCAGTCTGGCCTTCACAGTTGCCAGGTCCGTAACCGCGGTATTAACCCGTACGACCAGTCTTGCCGGATTGTTGACGGCTTTCAGAATCTGGGCTGCCTGTACTCGTCCATACTGAGCATCCAGTTCATGAACAAGCCAGCGGGGAATGCTAAATTGAACAGCCAGTCGTTCTTCCGGGTCTTGAACCTGGTCAAAGTCCGGGAACCCCCGTCGTAAGACAGCGTGTAAAACCCCCGTTACGAACTTCCGAATACCGGGATTTCCCCAGTGCTTGGCAATTTCAATTGTTTCATCCGTGACCGCCCAGTCAGGGACCCGCTCCAAGTAGTGGTACTGGTAAAGGGCCGTCAGCAGGAGGGTTTCCACCCAGGAATCCAGCCGTTTGCCTTTCACAAACGGTTGCAGCCAGTATTCCAGGGTCAGCTGGTGCTGGAGCGTCCCGTACACGATTCGCGTCGCCAGTCGGCGGTCACTATCATTCAAGTGGTATTTGCTGAGGAGTTGGTTTAACTGTAAGTTGGAATAGGCCCCTTGCCGGCGGATCCGGTCGAGGGCCGTCAGCGCGACTTCACGCGCCGTCATGTCTTGCTTAGTCATCGCTTACCGCTTGAGCTCCTTCCGTCAAGTCCTGGTGACCATTTAAGTAGGCGGTAATATCCATTGCCTGTTTCCCTGCCGGTTTCAACCGGTTGATCTGGTAGGTTGTGCCATCGCCAGCCGCTAAAACCAGCTGGTGTTTAGTTGCCCGAACGACCTGTCCCGGCTGTAAATTCGTTTTTTCGTCCAGGGGGGTTACATCATAAATCTTCGTTCGCAAGCCATCAATGACCATATTACCCAGTGGCGCCGGCCGCAGCCCCCGGACCTTGTTATCAATTTGGTCCGCCGGCAGTCGGTAGTCGATCCGTTCCTGGGCCGTCGAGATGTTTGGCGAAAAGACTACTTGGGATTCATCCTGGGGAGTCGCGGTGGCAGTCCCATCGACCAGCTTAGGGAGCGTCTCCAGTAGCAAATCACGGCCAAGAATACTCAGCTTATCAAACATCGTGCCATTATCATCATCTTTTTCAATCGGGATGGCTCGCTGGGCAAGTACATCCCCTGCATCCATCTGTTTGACCATGTACATGATAGAAATGCCCGTTTCAGCATCCCCATTGATAATAGAATATTGGACTGGCGCCCCACCCCGGTATTTCGGCAGGAGGGAACCATGGACGTTTACCGCGGCAATTTTAGCCGCCGCGAGTAGTTTGCTCGGCAGGAATTGCCCATAGGCCGCCGTAATCAGCAAATCTGGCTGGAGGGCGATGATTTCGTCCATTTCAGGGCTCTTATTTAGCTTAGCTGGCTGGAGAACCTTGATATTATTATCAACCGCCAACTGCTTAACTGGTGAAGGGGTCAAAACGTGCTTGCGGCCGACCCGGTGGTCAGGCTGTGTCAAAACGGCTTGAACGTCATACTCGGGCTGGTCTAACAAGCCCTGTAAAACCGGCACGGCAAACTGGGGAGTTCCCATAAATACGATTGAAGTGGTCATAAATATTCATCCTTTCATTTACATAAAGTATTGGGGATCAGGATCGATGCTAACCTGAACATCCTTAAAGCCCTTGCTTTGTGTCTTCTGCATAATCTCTTGAAGGGTTGCGTGCAACGCCGGATCCTGCTTGTACTTGATAACGATTTGATAATAATAGCGGCGCTTCATCCGTGCGATTGCCCGGGGAGTCGGTCCCAGTACGATTGTCTCCGGTGCTAAGCGCTGGCTGAGCAGAGACTTGATCTCCGCCATGGCCCGGGCGGCCTCCTGCTCTTCAGGATGACTAGCCATCAGGCGGATCGTGTAATAGTACGGTGGGTAGCTGGCCTGCCGCCGCAAACTCATCTCCTGGTAAAAGAAACGGTCATAGTCATGCCGCTGAGCATCCTGAATCGCGTAATGCTCCGGGTTAAAGGTTTGGATAATCACTTGGCCGGGCTTATCTGCCCGCCCCGCGCGGCCACTGACCTGACTCAACAGGTCAAAAGTCCGTTCACTCGCCCGAAAATCAGGGAGTCCCAAACCGGTGTCGGCATTCAAGACCCCCACAAGGGTCACGTTGGGAAAGTCTAAGCCCTTAGCAATCATCTGGGTTCCTAAGAGAATATCAGCCTGGTGGTCGCCAAACTGCCGGAGCAATTTTTCGTGCATCCCCTTACGCCTAGTCGTGTCAACGTCCATCCGGATAATCCGGGCCTGGGGAAGCAAATGCTGTAATTCTGCCTGGACCTTTTCCGTTCCCGTACCGTAATAGCGGATGTGACGGCTATGACAGTGGGGACAGACGCGGGGGATCGGCTCCTCATGACCGCAGTAGTGGCACTTCATCGTCCGGGTATCCATGTGGAGAGTCAAGGAGATGTCACAGTTGGGACACTTGAGAACCGTTCCACAGTCCCGGCACATCATAAAGGAGGAAAAGCCCCGGCGGTTAAGCATTAGAATGCTCTGTTCTCCCCGGGACAGACGGTCATTAAGGGCCGTGAGCAGCGGCGTTGAAAAGTTGCTCTCCCCCCGCCGCTTGATTTCGGGCCGCATATCAACTACCTGAATCGGTGGCAACGGCTGCTGGTTAACCCGGTGTGGCAGGCGGAGGAAGTGGTAACGCCCCTTTAATGCCCGGGCCCTGCTTTCCAAACTCGGGGTGGCCGAGCCGAGAACTACCGGGGCGCCATGATAGCGCCCCCGCCACTTAGCAACCTCACGGGCATGGTAGCGGGGTGCTTCGTCCTGCTTGTAGCTGCCCTCGTGTTCCTCATCTAAAATCACCACTCCCAGGTTGTCAAGCGGGGCAAAGACGGCGGAACGCGCGCCGACTACTACCTTGGCCTCGCCCCGTTCGATCCGCCGCCATTCGTCATACTGTTCCCCGTTCGACAGCCCGCTATGGAGAACCGCAACCTGGGACCCGAAACGGCGCCGGAACCGGTTCACGATTTGCGGGGTCAGGGAGATTTCGGGAACCAGCATCAACGCCGTTCGGCCATCAGCCAGTGCCTGAGCAATGGTTTGCAGGTACACCTCGGTCTTGCCGCTACCGGTAACCCCCTGGAGCAGGAAGGTCGTCGCCTTGCGAGCATGAACCTGACTGCTAATTTCGTCAACTGCCCGCTGCTGGTCAGCATTAAGCTGGAGCGGCGCTTCCAAATGGTGGTCATCGGGGAGCGGCTGCCCGTGAGCTTGCGGTGTTCGATAAACCTCGACAGGGACCTTTTTTAACCAGCCCTTTTTGACCCCCTGATTAAAGGTAGCGGCGGAAATTCCCGTTTGCTGCTCCGCCCGTTTTTGCACGACCGTCTGCCCGATAATGCTTTGCAAATAGGAAAGCAAGCGATTTTGGGCATGCGCATTCGGGTGAAGCGAAGTCCGGGCTTCTTCAAGGGCCTCAAAGTCGAATTGGGGCCGAATTCCGGTAATTGTTTTAGCCTTGGCCCGATTTTCGACCTGGTAGTCAAACCGCACCTTCCCCGCTTTTTTTAGCTTCAATAAGCGGACGATGGCCTCCGGTTGATTCTCAAAATCAGCGTAGTCGCGAAAGTCACGGCCAGCAAAGAGATCGTAGTAGTCCTGCTCGTCAAGCTCATCCACGACCCGGACGATGCGGTGAGCCTTCCCTTTAAGGAGGTTGGGCAGCATCGTGTAGAGGCAGGCAATCCAAAAGGAGTAGGTCTGGTCCGCCAGCCACTTGCTAAGGGTCAGTAATTCCGCATTCACTACTGGCTGAAGGTCCATAACCGACTGGATTGGTTTTAACTTCCCCTGGTAATCAGTACCGTCGGTGAAGCCAACGACGAAGCCCTGGACCTGCCGATGACCATTGCCAAAGGGCACCACCACCCGGGTCCCAACTTGTAACTGCCGCTCCAGCAGTACTGGTACCTGATATGTATATGGCCGGTTAGTCTGCATCGTCGGAACGTCGACTACCACCTGCGCCAATTCCACCATTTAATCACCTGATTCCATCTTCTGTGCTAAGGTCGCTACCAAGCGTGCGGCGACCGCGGTCTTCTTCATCAACGGCCACTGTTCCGGCTGGTGCCCGGCTTGAAGGAGGGTTACCTGGTCGTCATCGCTCCCAAAGGCTCCCTGGGCGCCCGCCACGCTATTGGCGACAATCATGTCCGCCCCTTTTACTGCTAACTTGCGCTGGGCATTGGCAAGCAGCTGCTGAGTTTCCGCTGCAAAACCAACAACAAGCTGCCCTGGCCGTTTACTGCGTGCGACGGTTTTTAAAACATCCGGGGTTTCTGTCAAATCAAGCTGCCAATTGTCATGCCCTGCTGTTTTCTTAACTTTCTGGTCAGCGGTTTGCCGGGGCCGGTAGTCGGCAACTGCCGCAGCCATTACCAAGATATCAGCGGCGCTAAAGCTAGTTTGCACTGCCTGGAGCAATTCTTCCGTCGTTTCAACTTTAAGGTTGTGCACCCGCGGAGAAGTCGGCAGAGCAACACTAATCTGTCCCGTGATCAGGGTCACCTGGGCACCAGCAGCAGCGGCGGCCTCTGCAATGGCGATCCCCATCTTACCTGAGGATCGGTTGCCAATGAAGCGAACCGGATCAATCGGTTCACGGGTCCCCCCTGCTGTAACCACTAACTGCTTACCGGCCAGGCTAGTGGAACTGGTGAGCAGGGTATGGACCTGGTCAACGATTGCTGCCGGTTCAGGCATCCGCCCCTTCCCGGCATAGCCCTCGGCAAGGATTCCATCAACCGGGCTAATGACCGTTACCCCGTCGCTTTTTAGCTGGCGGAGGTTCCGCTGGGTCGCGGGAGCCTGCCACATGTGGCTATTCATTGTCGGCACGACCACCTTTGGGGCACTGGTCGCCAGGAGGGTCGTCGAAGCGGCATCATCGGCCATCCCCGTAGCCATCTTCGCCAGAATATCAGCTGACGCCGGAACGACCAGTGCCAGCTCTGTCCAGTCTGCTAGTTCGATGTGGGGAATCGGATCCGCATTTTCCCAAAGCGAGGTTAGCACCGGCTGCTTGGTAAGTGCTGCCAAGGTCGTTGGCGTTACTAGGCGACTGGCCGCCGTCGTCATCACTGTCCGCACCTGGTGGCCCTTCTTTTGCAGCCCCCTAACTACTTCCACGCCCTTATAAGCCGCGATGCTTCCCGTCAAATAAACCGTTATCCTTGCCATCATTTCACCCCATCGTTCTTCTTATTACCTGATTATAGCATTTACAAGGTCAATCATGCGAGACAGTCGTTTCCGCCCCCTGGTAAAACTAAAAAGGCTCTGGTATTCGGCCAAGCAAATACCAGAGTCCATGCCAACTATTTAATTACTAGTCTTGCAAATCTTCCGTGTGGTCAGGATCAATCGTCACCTTGTCTGCCAAAATTTCTTCAAGAGCATTCCCAACTGACTTGCTCGACTCATAGTGTTCCAGCAAAGGTGCCGCACCGTTATCAAGCTCATGGGCACGCTTGCTAGCCAGCATAACTAATGAATAACGGGAATCAATCCGCTTGAGCAATTCATCGACTGATGGATAAAGAATCATTTTTCTGAATCTCCTAACATATCAAGATACCGTGGCATTACCCGGGGAACCCGTAACCGCTCCGTCCGAATAATGTCCTTAATTTTAGCCACCGCATTTGGCACTTCATCGTTCACAACGGCGTAATCATAATTCTGCATCATTTGGATTTCCCCAAAGGCCTTATGAATCCGCTTGTTAATCACTTCCATGCTATCAGTTCCGCGGTGAATCAACCGCTGCTTGAGTTCGTCCAGGTCCGGTGGGGTCAGAAAAATAAAGACACCATCGGGAACCTTCGAGCGAACCTGCATCGCACCGTTCACTTCAATTTCCAGGAAAACATCCTTTCCTGAATCCAAAGTTTCATTAACATATTTTAAGGGGGTTCCGTAATAGTTGTCAACATACTTTGCATACTCAAGCATCCCACCGGTTTGAATATGGTGTTCAAACTCTTCCTTCGAAACAAAGTAGTAATCAACTCCGTTCACTTCACCCGGACGAGGCTTACGCGTGGTCATTGAAACAGAGTATTGAAAATCATTATCATTTGAATCAAAAATTGCTTTCCGCACCGTTCCCTTACCAACACCAGAGGGACCAGACAGGACAATTAACATTCCTCGATTTGCCATCTTGCAACTCCTATCAAAAATTAACGTATTACTACTATAATGCACTACCTTGCTAACAAAATCAACTAAATCTAGCAATCACTATGGGCAAAATTAATGCTTGCTTTTCTGAACAGTTGTTCGTATAATGGACTCACAAACAAACGTTCGGAAGGTGACACCATGCAAGAAGTCAAAGCACATTCACTATTAAATAAAGCGCCGCTACTGACCCGGGTAGTTGGCCAGTTATTTGATGACGAACCACTTAATACTGCTCCGGCGGTTCGTCTGCTTAATCCCCAGTCAGCTCGGCAACGGCAACAATTTATCCAGACGGCAATCCAGCAGGACTACACTGTCTTTCTCCAGCTACTCCCCGCCAGTGACGCCGGACGGGTTGAAAACGTTCGCGGGCGGATTAAGCCGCTTCGGGCCGGCCGCTACCTGGTCAAAACCGATCACGCCAGCTATATGGTCCGTTTCAACCAAGTGCGCTACATTGCCCACCTCGATTAATTTTCTCTCATTTAAACAGCCCCCGCCGCTAACCATGACAGTTAGCGGCGGGGGCTGCTTTTTAACTCATGCTTTGTCTTTCGGGTGAGCCATCTGCAACAACTCTTGGGCATGTTCCTTCGTCAACTTGGTTACCTTTTCGCCTGACAGCATCCGGGCAAGTTCATTTACCCGCTGAGCTGCTGCTAAACTGGTAACAGTGGTAGTTGTTCGCTCATCATGGACTGCCTTCTTGATGAGAAAATGGTGCTGAGCGACGGCCGCAACCTGTGGCAAGTGGGTAATACAGAGCACCTGCGAATTAGCAGCAATCAACCGGATCTTATCGGCGATTGCCTGGGCAACCCGACCACTGACCCCGGTATCGACCTCATCAAAGATAATGCTGGTGACCCCCTCATTAGCCGCAAAGATAGTTTTAAGGGCCAGCATCACCCGAGACAGTTCCCCACCAGAAGCAATTTTAGCTAAGGGACCCATGCTCTCACCCGGGTTAGTCCGGATATAGAATTCGACTTCGTCAATCCCGGTGGGCGTAAAGGTCCCGCTGGCCTGCTTAGCGAAGTGGACTTCAAAGTCTGCCTTGGCCATGTATAGTTCTGCTAACTGCTGATGGACCTGTGTGGCCAGCTGGTGGGCCGCCTGCTGGCGAACCTGACTGAGCTCCTCACCAATGGTTTGAAGCTGCTCTTGGGCCGTTGCCAGCCGGGCTTCCAAGTCATTGTTGGAATCCGCTGCTGCCTCCATCGTATCCAATTCCTTTTTGATTTTAGCGTAGTAATCCAAGACTTTGGCGACAGAGTCACCATACTTATGTTCCAGATCCCCGATGACCATTAGCCGCTGGTCAATTTCCGCCAGGCGCTGGTCATCAAATTCAAGAAGGTCTAGCTGCTGCCCAGCCTGGTTAGCAACGTCCTGAAGGGCATAGTAGGCGTCGTTCAGGGACTTGCTTAACGAATCGTAATCATCATCAAACTCCGCGATCCCGTTAATGGCTTCCATCACCGTAGCAACCTGGTCTAGCACCGGTGCTTCACCGTCATTAAAGGTTACCACGGCCTGTTGAAGGGCATTATTGATTTGCTGAAAGTGTTCCAGACGATCCCGCTCGCTGGTAAGTTGTTCCTCCTCATCAGCTTTGAGCTGAGCACTCCCGATTTCATCGACCTGGTAGTGCAGCATATCCAAACGCTGGGCCCACTGCTGCTCATTTGCTTGCTTCTTAGTGACCGCCGCTTTGAGCTGAGAATAGTCGCGGTAAAGCTGCTGATACTTAGTGATCAGCGGCTGAACCTGCTTGCTAGCATACTGATCTAGCATTCCCAGGTGTTTTTCAGGTTGCAAGAGCAGCTGGTGTTCGTTTTGCCCTTGAATATCAACCAGGTAAGCACCTATCTGCCGCAGCATTGTTGTATTAATCAGCTGGCCGTTGACCCGGATCGTATTGCGACCATTCCGGTGGATTTCACGCATAATGATCAGGGTTCCATCCTCGTACTCAATTCCGAGTGAATCCAAAAGCGCTGCCAGGCCAGGATCTGCCGTTAACGCAAACTGGCCCTGCAAGCGTAATTTTTCTTCCCCCCGTCGGATAAACTCCTGGGATCCGCGGCCACCAGCCAATAAGCCAACCGCATCAATAATAATTGACTTCCCGGCACCGGTCTCCCCGGTCAACACCGTCATCTGATTCGCAAATTCTAAGCTAAGGTGCTTAATAATTGCGAGGTTGTCAATCGTAAGTTCTTGCAGCATCGCCAATCTCCTTTATCCTACTAAACTGTTCAAGTAGTCCGCGAGCGTTTGAGCATCGTCAGCAGTATCGCATACCACCAGGACGTTGCTATCGTCACCAATGGTCGTAAAGACCCCCCGGTCAGTTAACCGCCGCAGCAGGTTAGCGACAACCGGGCCGTTGCCAGGACGAACCGCCAGGGCTAAGAGGCGGTCACTGCGTTTCAACTGCACCAAGCTGTCGTGGATCGCCGTCCCGAGCTGGTCAGGCTCATCCCGGTGCTGCATTACGGGCAAGGCATAACGGTAACCCCCGTTTTCAGCCGGCACCTTAATCAGCTGCATTTCCTTGATGTCACGCGAAATCGTGGCCTGGGTTACTTGCAGTCCCAGCTCATTTAGGGCGCCGACCAGGTCTTCTTGGCGTTCAATACTCCGTGCCGTGATAATTTCGCGGATTTTCTTTTGTCGATCAGCTTTTTTCATCCTCAATTACCACCTTTCCCGTCGTTAGCCTTGTCATTCAACTCCCGATCAGCATTAGCAATTACCTGGTCAATATCGATTTCAGGCGCAAGCTGACCCGGCTGGTCGCTTAACCGTAAGTGGGCCAAGAATTCCATGTTGCCCTGGCCACCCTTGATCGGTGAAAAATCTAACCCCAGGACATCAAAATGGTCGGCCCGCGCGAATTCCAAGACTTCTTCCAGGACTGCCTTATGCACCCCATGGTCCCGAATGATTCCGTGCTTGCCAACATGCTCTTTACCAGCCTCAAACTGGGGCTTGATCAAAGCAACCACTTCGCCGCCCGGCTGTAAAATCCCCGCAAGCGGCGGTAAAATCAGCCGCAAGGAAATAAAGGAAACGTCGATTGAGGCAAAGGCGGGCTGGCCGTGGGTAAAGTCCGCGAGTTTGCTGTAACGGAAATTAGTCTGTTCCATCACTACCACCCGAGGGTCCTCCCGTAGCTGCCAAACCAGCTGGTTAGTACCAACATCCAACGCATAGCTGAGCCGCGCGCCATTTTGCAGCATGACGTCGGTAAAGCCACCGGTTGAGGAGCCAATATCTAAAACCACCTTATCGGCCACTGAAATTTGGAAAACCTTCAGCGCCTTGGCAAGTTTTAACCCGCCTCGGCTGACGTACGGCATCTTATAGCCCTTCATATGTAAGGTCGTGGTCACGGGGATTTTCTGCCCCGGCTTATCGAGCCGTTCATTATTTTTACCAAGAATTTCTCCCGCCATGACAGAGCGTTTCGCTTGTTCTCGTGAATCAAACAATCCCTGCTTGACTAACAACACATCAACACGTTCTTTTTCCATAGTTTTGTTCCTTATAATTTAAAATACGCTAAAAAATCATCATATGCAGCAAACGACCGGCCAGTTAGCTGACTCAATGCTGCTTGGGCATTTTTCGCCCGCTCGAGTGCCTGCTGGAGTTGCTCTTCTGCCCCAATGACACCGAGAAGGCCGGGATAAGTGTTTTTATGCTCAGCGGCGTCTTTACCAACCCGCTTCCCCATTGCGGTCGTTGTCCCAACAACGTCCATCAAGTCATCGTAAATTTGGAAAGCCAGGCCGTAACTGCTGCCAAACTGGGCTAGCAACTGCTGGACAGCGGCCGGCTGGGCAGTAATAATTCCACCAGCCAAGACCGCGTACCGCAGGAGCGCCCCGGTCTTTTGCCGGTGAAGGTAGCGGAGCTGATCAAGGGTCAAATGGCGCCCAGTTCCTTCAATGTCACGGGCTTGGCCAGCCACCATCCCCGCCGGTCCCGCCGCTTTAGCTAGCTCTAAGGCTAACTGGCTCTTCACCGTCGCCGGCAACTGATTATCCGTGACCCACTGGAAGGCCAGGGTTAGCAGACCATCACCGGCTAAGGTCGCCATCCCCGCGCCGAACTTGCGGTGGTTGGTTGGCGCTCCCCGCCGCAAATCATCATTGTCCATTGCTGGCAAATCATCATGAATCAGCGAATAGGTATGGAGCAGTTCCAATGCCGTAGCGGCCCGAACAACGTCTTCGGTTAACTCGCCGCCGAAGGTCTCGACGGTTGCCAGCGTCAGCGTTGGCCGAAGTCGCTTCCCCCCTGCCAGCACCGAATACCGCATGGAGGCCGCAAGGGTTGACTGGTCAACGTCATTTGCCAGGTGGGTGTCCAGGTAGCTGGTCACGCGGGCTTTCAACTGTTCTAAAGATTCAACCATATCGTCACCAGGACCTAGTCGGCACTGCCAAAGCCCCGATTGCCCCCACCATTATTGCTGGGATCATCCGTGGCCTTTTCGTATTCTTTTTCTTCGTCGTTGTCATCAATTAAATGTCCGAGCGTCTTTTCCGCAGTGGTCAACTTCTTTTGCAGGTCCTTGGATAGCTTGATTCCCTCTTGGAACTGCTCAATGGCTGATTCGAGGGGGACATTGCCCTGCTCCAGCTGGTTAACAATTGCCTGCAGTTTAGTCAGCTGCTCTTCAAAACTTGGTTCTTTACTTGCCATTTTTCTTCTCCTTAATATCTGTTATCGTAACGGTTACCTCGCCATCAGCAAAGTGTAAGATCAATGGCTCCCCAGTGTTCAGTTGGGCGGCCTGGTTAACGACCTTCCCGTTTCTGGTCACGTAGGTATAGCCCCGTTCCATAATTTTCAGCGGGTCCAACGAATGCAGCTGCTTAGTCAGAGCCTGCAACTGCTGAGCGGTCTGCTGGGTCTTCGCCTGGACCGCCGTCTGTAAGCGGGCCGCCAACTGCTGAACAGTTAGTCGCTCTTGATCAACCAACCGTTGCGGATTATAGGTTAGCAGGCGGTTATAGACCTGGGCTACATCATTTGCCGCATTGGTTAAGCGCCGCTCCTGCTGCTGACGAAGCTGCTGGGTCAACTGATCAACCTTTTGCGCGTAGTTTTCATACAGCCGGGTCGGTTGTTGAAAGATATAGCTGCCGGTGAGCTTCGCAAGCTGCTTTTTTTCAAAGTCAATCTGTGCCCGCATCGTGTTGTACAGGCGCTGCTGAAAGTCGCTAATCAGCATCAGGGTGTTGTCGAGGCGTTGGGGGGTCGCTAGTTCAGCCGCGGCAGTTGGCGTAGCCGCCCGTTGATCAGCGACCAAATCGGCAATCGTCGTATCGGTTTCGTGGCCGACCGAGGAAATCACCGGAAGCGGGCAATCCGCAATCGCTCGGGCAACCACTTCCTCATTAAACGGCCAAAGATCCTCGATTGAACCACCACCACGGCCAATAATGAGCGTGTCAAAGTCGCCGCGTTCGCCCGCCCGTTTAATCTGCCGGGCAATATCAGCAGCCGCTTTCTCCCCCTGAACTACGGTTGGAAAAAGTACCACCTGGGCAATCGGGTAACGACGCCGCACCGTCGTGTTAATATCCCGAATCACCGCTCCGTTCAGACTGGTTACAACCGCAATTCGACGGGGAAAGAGCGGTACTGCTTTCTTAGGCCGGGAAAAGAGCCCTTCAGCATTGAGCTTCTTCTTTAACTGTTCAAAGGCCAGGTAAAGCGAGCCCACCCCGTCCGGTTCCATCGTGTCGATATAGATCTGGTAGCGACCGCTACGTTCATAGAGGCCGACATGGCCGGTTACACAAAGTTTCATCCCCTCCTCGGGGGTAAACTTTACCTTGCTAAACTGGCTCCGAAACATCACGGCATCAATTACCGCCTGGTCATCTTTCAAACTGAAATACTGGTGACCGCTGCGCAAGCGAAAATTGGATAGTTCACCGGTAAGGTAAACCGTCTGCAGGTAAGGATCACGGTCAAATTTTAGTTTTAAGTATTTGGTGAGCTGACTAACCATCAGGTACTTACTTCTGTCCATTTCTCCTCCATTCAGCCAGGTCGACCGTCTGCTCCATCAGGCTGGCGATCGTCATTGGGCCCACTCCCCCCGGCACTGGGGTAATCATCTTGGCAATCGGTTCGACAGCCGCAAAGTCAACGTCACCGGTTAACTTGCCGGACGGGAGTCTGTCCATTCCCACGTCAATGACCACCGCACCAGGCTTCACGTCATCCTTGCCGATAAAGTGGGTAATCCCCGTCGCAACGATTAAAATATCCGCCTGGGTGGTTAGTTCCCGCAAGTTCTTCGTGTGGCGGCCGGCAATGGTCACGGTCGCATTGGCATTAGCCAGCAGGGCCAGCAATGGTTTACCAACCAGGATGCTCCGCCCCACGATCACTACATTTGCTCCCGCCAGTGGGACCTGGTAGTAGCTAAAAATCCGCATAATGCCGCGCGGGGTACAGGCAACCGGGTAATTGCCCGGCTGGTTGCCAAAGAGCTTCCCTAGGTTGTCAGGGTGCAAGCCATCAACGTCCTTGGCTGGAGAAATCGCATTGGTAATGGCAACGGCGTCCAGGTGGTCAGGAAGCGGCTCTTGAACGATGATCGCATCAATGGAATCATCGTTATTCAGCTCCTTAATCGTTCCCAGTACCGTGGACTGCTTAACATCAGTCGGAAAGCGGTATAGGTCGGACTTTAACCCCATCTTTTCCGCCAAGCGGTGTTTGTTGCGCGTATAAATTTGACTAGCAGGATCATCGCCAACCAGGACGACCGCGATTCCAGGTTTAATTCCGCGCTCAACCAAACCAGCAGCCCGGGTGGTAGTATGCTGGTTAACCTGCTTTGCTAGCTTCTTGCCATCGATTAGTATTGCCATTCCATTTCCTCCTCAAGTATTTCTATTTTAACATAAACTCCGGGACGGACAGCAACATGAAGGGGCCCAACATTTGGCTTCCCAAATGCTAGGCCCCACTCATTTTATAAGTTGTTTTCCTTTTCAAACCGGCCCAGAGCACCGTTAATAAACTTTCGGGATTGATCGTTACTAAATTCCTTTGCTAATTCCAGGGCCTCATTAATTGCCACGGGCGTCGGAACTTCCTCAACGTATTGCAGCTCATATAAGGCCAAGCGGAGAATGATCAAATCAGCCTTAGCCAGGCGATCAATCGTCCAGTCACTGGCAAGCAGGCTGCTAATCTGCCCATCTAAAGCAGCCTGCCGGTCACTGACTCCAGTTGCCAGCCGTTGGACGTATTCGGGAATCGCCCGTTCATCATGGTGTGGAATCGACTGGTAAATCGTTGCCAAGTCGGCATCCGGGTTAGTTTGTAAAGCAAACAAAACTTGGAACGCCTCTTCACGAAGCGCGTGACGAGTTAAACTCATGCTTCTTCGTTACCTCCATCATCTTCGGAATCTTCACTAAATAGGTTATCCGGATCAACCTGCTTTTCTTCCTGCAGGGCAACAACCCCCTTAACGTGGACGTTAACTTCCGTCACTACCAAATTAGTCATAAGAGTCACCTGTTGCTTGATCCGCTTCTGGATTTGGCCCGCTACTTTCGGGACGGAAACACCGTACTCAACGTAGACGTCCACGTCGATAGTCAAGGAGTCACTGTCCTTTACCAGTTTGACCCCCCGCCGGTGATCAGACCGTCCCAACAGTTCACTAACGCTGTTGGCAAATGATCCGTACATCTTGGATACACCATCAACCTCGCTTGCCGCGTAACCAGCAATGATTTCTAATACCCGGGGAGCAATTTCGATTGTTCCGAGACTCTGATCATCATTTAAAATAATTTTTGATTCTTCTGGCATTTTTAACCCTCCATGGGAACCGGGCACGAACCCTGTCTCTAAGTATTATCAACACAAGAGTGTAACAGCCGAGCAGTGGCACCCCTCATCGAGCATGCACCGCCACAATTAGCAGCCGTTACCAATAGTCTTTATCTATTTTGCACTAAATACGGGTAAAAATCAACGGCCATCCCCCACAAACGGCAGACGGACGCAGGACTCGACTTGGCGGTTATACCAGTCGTGAACGACTAAGTCGAGCGCGTGCATGGTAAAGTGACCATAATTTGTCGTCGCGTTTTCCTTAATTGCCGCCAAGAAACGATCCGGAGCACTAATTGGATGGGTGAACCGTGCCACCGTAACGTGTCCCGAAACGGTCGGGTACCGCTCCGCCACGGGCAGGTGCAGTGCAGGCAGTTCCGACCGGAGACGGCGCCGTAATTCCGCCAACTCCGGACCGTAGTCGCCGGTTACTAATACCGCTCCTGGACTGACAATCATCCCCTGGAGCCGCCAGTGAATCGGTGGGGTGGTCGCGACGATTTTGCCAACTGCCGCCCGGTAGCGAGCAAGCTGCTTGGCAGAAAGCCGCAAGTCATCCCGTGCCGCTAATAAATCCATCACCGTAATGTGGAGATCAGGCGATAAGTAATAGTATTGCTCTGGAGCAACCGCGGCTAACTGCTGCAGGGTAAATTCAATATTTCGACTCACATGGGCTGGCAGGCGCCCCAACAAAGTCAGTCCCCGGCGGCCATCTGGACGGGGCGACCGGAGACGGCGGTCGATTTCCGGTTGCCGAGCACGAATCCGCCGGCGGCCCTGGTCATTAATCGACCGGTAGAGCTGCCTTAACTGCTCCTCCACCTTAATCACCCACAATTATCAGATCAGTCGGCGCCGTTGTCAATACCCGGGGACCGGCATGGGTAACGACCACGTCATCCTCTATCCTAACGCCGCCAATTTCTGGAATGTAAATTCCCGGTTCAACCGTGAGCACTTCGTTATTAACCAGCTTGACCTGGCTAGCTCCCGGACCATAGCTCGCCGGTAATTCGTGGACCGCTAAACCGATACCATGTCCCATCCCATGGTTGAATTCATCCCCGTAGCCAGCTTCTTCGATCAACTGCCGCCCCGCGGCGTCGAGCTTGTCACCACGAACACCGACCCGGACCTGGTCAATCACTGCCTGCCGGGCAACATTAACAATTTGATAAACATCACGCAGCTCCGGGTCAATTGACCCCACCGCAACCGTCCGGGTCATATCAGCAGTATAACCGTCAACGAAGTAGCCAAAGTCCAGCGTTAAGATGTCCCCGTCAGCCAGCAGCTTGTCACTAGCGGTAGCGTGGGGCTTGGCAGCGTTAAGGCCGCTCGCCACAATCGTTGGGAAAGAGGCCCCACTAGCGCCGTGTTCCTTCATCCAGTAGTCAAGCAGGTTGGCCAGGTGGCATTCACTGACCCCGGGACGAATTTGCTCGAGGAGGTAGCGAAAACCGGCAGTGTGCAGGTCCGCGGCCCGTTGGAGTTTTGCCACTTCCGTACTGTCTTTGACCAACCGCATTTTTTCAAGCAGCTGATTAAACGGCACGAGGTCCGCAGTCATTATTTCGTCAAGCAGGTCGTATAAACGGTAGACAATACTTTCCTCATACCCCAAGACGGCAATCTGCATAGCTTGGCAAAGACGGTCAAGATCACGATAGTAGTCTTGGCTGATGGTCGCCACGACCTCATCACTGTCAAACTCCTCCAAGGCTAGCTGGTAACGAGCATCAGTCACGATAATTGCCTGGTCCTCAGTAACTAACAGAAAGCCATCCCCTTGAAGAAGGTTAAACCCGGTTAAGTAAGCAATATTAGTCTGGTCAGTGATTAAGAAAGCGTCGACATACAGCTTAGGCAGGCGCTGTTGGAGGCGTTGAATTCGAGTAGCCATCATTTTCCCTCCTTTTGATTTAACAGGCGGAGCGGACAGGGTTAGTTTCCTAGTCCATCTTCCCCATTGAACAGGTTTTGACGCATAGCGGGGTTATTTCCCCGGCTGCCACGTCGTTCCAGAATTAATTTTAAAACAAGAAGGAGGTTGAGTTAATTCCCAACCTCCTTGATCATTTAATTTATTCAGCAACTGGGTAGACAGATACCTTGCGCTTGTCACGGCCCATGCGTTCAAACTTAACAACACCGGCAACCTTAGCGTACAGAGTATCGTCACCACCACGGCCAACGTTTTCACCTGGGTTGATGTGCGTACCACGTTGACGGTAAATGATGGAACCAGCAGTTACCATTGAACCATCAGCGGCCTTAGTACCAAGACGACGACCAGCTGAGTTCCGACCGTTGGCAGTGGAACCGCCCCCCTTGTGGTGGGAGAAGAATTGCAAATCCATAATCATAGTTGTTCACCTCCGGCAATGAACTTAATTTAACATTTTCACTTTAATGTTAGCTGGATAACTTTGCTGAATGTCTAACAGGCCATTTAGCAAAGTATTCAGGAGGAGCTGACTATCATGATCAGTTCCCAGAGCGGACGCCTTTAATAGGCCCCCGTTTTGATTATCGCTTTCTACCGCTGGCTTGTGGTGAACAACGTGTTCTAAGCCGTTAATGGTAGAAATGGTCAAAGCAGATACGGCTGCACAGACAACATCTTGTCCGTACGGGCCGGCTTCAGCATGACCGGTAATCGTAAAGTTGGTGATTCGCCGATTCGAATCTAACGTAAAGTGTGCCCGAATCATGCCCTCACCTCCACATTAAGCGTTAATCTTGTCGATCGTAACCTTAGTGTATGGTTGACGGTGACCCTGCTTAGTGTGGGTGTGCTTCTTAGGCTTGTACTTGAAAGTAACAACCTTCTTTTCCTTACCTTGCTTTTCGACAGTCCCTTCAACAGCAGCACCATCAACAAATGGCGTACCGATCTTGGTGTCGTCACCACTAACTAAGATTACCTTATCAAAGGTAACCTTGTCACCTTGCTTAGCGTCAAGCTTTTCAACGAAGATGGCTTGGCCTTCTTCAACCTTGTATTGCTTACCGCCAGTAACGATAATTGCGTACATATTGTGCACCTCCTTAATATCTCAGACTCGCCGAATCAAGCAGCAGTGCTTTGAACTTGATAGCGTGCGGTTGTAGTTGTTGGTTCACAAATACAACGTTTGTATGATAGCAAATTTTCCGATAGTCGTCAACTCTTAATTTAGGGCAGCCCTTTTGAAATGGCGGGACATGAGGACAAAGCCGACTTGACTAGTTCGTCTGCCTTCGTTCCCGCGTCACAAGCTAGCCCGAAAGAATAGTTCCGACGTCCAGAAAAGTCTGGTGGATAAGCTCTTTAAAAATAGTAAAGAGGCTGAGTTGGTTCTCAGCCCCCTGTTGGACAATTTAACTCTGGAGTGCGGATAAACTGTGATCTGTTTAGCGGGCACTCCTACCCCAGCCTAAATATCACTTACTGGCGCGCCCTCTTCACTGACAAAAAAGCCCGCACTAATGATATTGTCGCTGTTAAATTGATTAAACATCTTCTCAACGCTTTGGGTCATATAACGGGCGGTATAAATCATCCCGTCTTTAAGCCAGTGACGGATGAGCCCGAGAAAAGCCGAATCAATAAAGGAGATTTGCAATTGGAGAGGAACCGGCTGCTGTTTTTGTGGATCGTTTACAGTATTACAATAATTTACTAAACCGTTTGCCAAACGATCATACATCTGTTCATAGAAGAAATCTGTCTTTTCACTATTCAATAGAACATCAAAGATATCGGCGTTCTTCCCAATGTAGTTAAAAGCTCTACTTACGGAAAACACCTGCACCGTTCGCTTCATTGACAAACTAAAGTCATCACTATCTACCATTACTTCAGCAAAGAAGTCATCAAGGATTTCTTTAATCGCCGACTTAATAAAGTCGTGCTTATCCTTGTAATGTAAATAGAAAGTTCCGCGGGTGATGCTGGCAGTTTCTGTAATTTTTTGGACGCTTATATCCTCGATCTTTTCACGCCGCATTAGGTAAACAAGCGCCTTGCGCAGGCTATTTCTCGTTTTTACCACGCGCGGGTCCGTCTTATTGACAGCCATCAATCATCATCCTTTCATCTTCAACTTGTGTTCTTCTCCCCTTCCCATACTTCTACTCCTTTAAAGTATAGGTTCCTCGAAAGCGCTTTGTCAAACTTCTTAACGTACTTTTTTCAATAATTTATTTAATATCTCTTCAGTAAGCAATTGACAATGAATTAAAGAAAATTATATACTTAAACCTGTCTGGAGCGGTAGCGCAACTGGATAGAGCATCGGTCTTCTAAACCGAGGGTTGTGGGTTCGATTCCCACCCGTTCCATTTAAATAGAATTCTGTAAAATCATGAAAAAGCCCCAATTCCTTTATCAGCAAGGAGTTGGGGCTGTTAGTTTATTTTGGAAAAATCGTAGAAAACCTTTTCTAGCTCTGGCCTTCGTCATTGGCAATCGACCCGGTCAAGAAAAAGTAAAGAATTAGCCAAGATTAATTCTAAAATCTTGCGGATAATTATTAGCCTATATAAACTAAAATTAAGATTAGCTTTGGGGTGATTGATTATGTTACCATTCTTTATCATTGTATTAATCCTAGCTGGAGCTTTGGTTGGTCAAATCCTTTGGGGCAACCAAAGCGAAGAACCAGTTGGTAAACACAGTGCCAAGCGAAAGGCTTAATCTTTTTTCGTTCAACAAAAGGCCGCCGCGATTCATTGTATTGATGAACCGCGGCGGTCTCTTTTATTGCTGGTCAAATTGTTGGTTGGCCGTCGTGACCATTTGCTGGTAAGCGCTGGTAATTTCAGCGGGACTAATCTCAAAGTCAACTATCCCAAGTTTCAACAACAGGTGCCAAGCGTGACGAAGATCCTCCTGGTGGCGGCTGACATAGGCGCCATTCAGTAAATTCTTAATCGCCAAATATTCGCGATTAAGGTCTGCTAACTGGTCTTTTTTGTCAGCACCGCTAATCCGTTGCCACTGTTCAGCGCTCAAGACAATCAGGTGCGTCCATTGTCGTTTTGCACTAAACAGCAAGAACAAGGCCACCACCTTTACATATTGCGACACTAACTGCTGGTGGCTCGCTGGCTGATTCATGTGCAGAACATCGGCCCAACCAGCCAGGCTTGCAAAGCGGCTCAGCTGGACGTCCAGCTGGAGATAAATAGTCTGCTGCCGCGTTTCAGGACCAATCAGCAAGTCATAGGCATCATCGGCCGCCAGCTCGAGGTCGATTGCCTCGTGCAACAGCTTGGTAATGTCTAACTGCTTATTTGCGGTCACCTAGTTCATCCTCCTCTCGTTCTGCTTGCTCACTATCCGGCTGAAACACCTCGGTTGGCTGTTCAAAGGATTCCTTTTCATCCGCTGGCGCCACTACCAGCTTATCGGACCGGACTGCCAATTCAGCCCGGTTATTCAAATACCACTGCCGAATCAAGTTATAGTGCAGCAAGGTATCAAAGAACGAAACCCTGGAGTCAGGATCTTTAACTGCAAAGAACCATTGCTGACTGTAATCGTCCGGATCAAAGGCAATGTCTAATTTAATTCCCTGGTCCAGCATCAACTCTGCCCCATTGTTACGCGGCAAGTTCATCAGCATATAATCATTTTCTGCCGTAGCAACGAACAGGCGGTCAATCACCGTTAAGTCAAGGTCTGGCCGTGCAAGGGCAAAGCGTTCCGCATTATCAGTATTAAGGATTCCCAAATTAATGGTAAAGTCAAGGTCCGTCGCTAACTCCTGTGCAAAGGCAATCAATGGTTTTACAGCATCCCGCAGTTCTAAGTCCGCATGCTTCTTGAGAGCCCGAACGATGAAGTAGTTTACCAGGGCCTGATTATTGAACTGGAAAAAGCGGTTCGCCAAATCAAGGTAAAAGAGCGGTTCTTGTTCCCCCTGCTCTGTAAAGGCCGCTTCCCCATCTTCACCAAGCTGGAACTTAAAGCTATCACTATCAGCAATCGGTTCGATCCGGGCGATGAATTGGTGCCGTGAATTTTCGGAAATCTGGATAGCATCGATACCATGCTTTTCTAGCAGGCGTCCCATAAAAATAAGATAGTAATCGGCTGCTTGGTAGTGCTGTGGAAAATCAACAAAGGCATTTTGCAAGTCCAGTTCGGCCAACTGGGTTGTCGCCGCCAACATCTCCTGAGCATCTTCGGTTTCTGCTAACTGGTCTAACAACTCGACATAGTGCCGACCAAGTTTAAGGACGTCCTTAAAAGAGGCGGAGAGAGCCGTCAACCGGGCCTGTGGTGAGCTAATCATCTTATTATTGTTCATCTTCACTCACCTGCTTTTCTTCGTGACGGTCACCGTCAAGGCTTGCCAAGTAATTGGCATAAAGGTTGCGGTTTGCCAACTCAAAGTCCTCGAAACTGCCAAAAGTATCCATAATACTCTTCTGTTCATAGCTCAGAATCGTGTTTTCCTTAGATAAGGAAAGGACTACCTGTTCGTTTTCCTTAATCGTCTTGTTAGCAGTCCGGGCTTCCTGTTCTTCATCCTCGATCTTCTGCAACTGGTCGACTAATTTCTGACGGTTTTCCTTATTCTTACTGGATTCAAAAATCCCCGAGCGCGAGTTAATGTCCTCCAGCTGCTGTTCGACCTGCTGACGACGGTCTTCGCGTTCCCGTTGGTGGTCAATTAAATCCTGTAAATGGTCATTCTGCTTTGAAATCTCCGCAATGCGGTCACTGTTGAAGCGCTTGTTTTCCCGCGCCAACTCAAAAGACCGACGCAGCTTTTCGTACTCGGTCGGGTCAAAGGAGAAGCGGACGTTCAAGACATCCAATTCACCAAACTGCCGCCGGTCCCACCAGTTACCAAAGTAAATCCGGTAGTGGCCGGTCTGGTACTCTTCGTAATAGAAAAACGGATACGCCTGTCCTAGGTACTTGATCAGCTTTTTGCTTAGATAATTGCTCAGCTGGTCAGCCAGGTCATCGACCAATCTCATAACTCCCTGGTCGTTAGGCTGTTGTTCCCTGTGTTCAATTTCCTTCGCGTACCGTTGGTTATCCAATAATTGGTAAATTTGCCGGTCCTGATGAGCCGCGATGGCTTCTTTTAACTCTTGTAAGTACTTAATCTTAATCGCCACTTGGCGTTCGATCAAGCTCCCGATCTCCACTGCTCTGTTTTCGTGTTCTTCATTCGCCATAAAGTACTAACTCCTTGTCTACATAACTAATTTAATAGTAGCCTAAATTAATTCCAAACGATTAAATTTTCTTCATTTTTGTCAAAAACTTTATAAGTAGTTAACAAAACGTAAACCTAAAACCATTTTCACACATTTCACCCGTTTTTCAATAGGCGACCACGAAATCTTGGATGCAAGGCGTCCTTCCTGCCAATTTGCTTTTATTAAGAACTGAACTATAATTGAATAAGCGGGTATTATCCCGCACTTGATGGAGCGTTTCGAAAAGAGGCGAAGTTAACTATGGCATTAAGTAAGCAAGAACGTAAGGAAATGGCACGGAAGGCCATGGAAAAGCGTGGCAACAAGAAGCCTAATGGCTCTGGTTTTGCAAAACTTGACGAAGAAGCCAAGAAACTGAGTGACTAAGCTTTTTGAAGCAATCCTAGATAAAACGACTGGCAAAGTTAGTTTGTCAGTCGTTTTTCTGTTTTAAAAACAAAAAAGGCCGGAAAATTCCAGCCTTTATATTTATAGCTTAGGCTTCAACCGACGCAATCATCCGGTCGAGCAATTCGACATCGGTCTTGCGGGAGTAAATGTCCATAATCTCATAAATCTGAGGAGCAGAAGTGGAACCGGTAAAGGCCAGGTTCAGTGGGAAGTACAGGTTCCGGCCCTTAACACCGGTTTCCTTACCAACTTCCTTGATAGCCTGGCTGTAATCCAGGTCGTCACCGCCGTTGACCAGCTTTTCCTTCAGGCCGTTTAGTACGGCTAAAACGTCTTCCTTGACGAAGTCTTCATTATCAACGATTTGGTCGTAGTTGAAGTGTTCGTCCAGGACATTGTAGTAACTCCAGGCGTATTCAATGACTTCGAGGAGCTTGTTAACGTCGCGCTGGTGAACGTGGATGGTCTTCTTGAGCAATTCCCGGAGTTTGTCTTCAGGAATTGATTGCAGGCGTTGTGCTTCTTCAGTTTCGCCTTCCTTAACCAGTTCCATCGTCCGGTCAGCCAGCTCGTCGACATCCATCTGCTTGATGTATTGGGCGTTCATCCAGTCCAGCTTCTTTTGGTCAAAGTATGCTGGGGCCTTGGACATCCGCTCCGGATCATAAACCTTGATCAATTCATCCTTAGAGTAGATTTCCCGTTCGCCCTTTGGTGACCAGCCCAAGAAAGCAATGAAGTTAAAGATGGCTTCTGGCAGGTAACCGTGCTTCTTATATTCGTTGATGAACTGCAGGGTATCCTTGTCCCGCTTACTGAGCTTCTTCCGTGTCTTCGGGTTGAAGATCAATGGGATGTGGCAGAAGACTGGGTGTTCCCAACCCAGTGCTTCGTAAATCGCCATCTGCTTTGGCGTGTTGGAGATGTGGTCAGCACCACGTAAGACATGGGTAATGTCCATCGTGTGGTCGTCAACAACTACGGCAAAGTTGTAGGTTGGCATCCCATCACTCTTTTCAATGATGAAGTCCCCACCAAGGTTGTCAGAGTTGAAGGAAACGTGACCCCGGGCGATGTCGTCCCATTGGTATTCGTGGTCCTTTGGGAAGTGGAAGCGGATCGTCGGCTTCAATCCCTTCGCTTCGGCGGCCTTTTGTTCCTCTTCACTCCGACCATACCAACGGCCATCGTAGTGCGGCGCTTCCTTGTTAGCCCGTTGCCGTTCACGCATTTCCTGAAGTTCTTCTTCAGTCGTGTAATCCTTGTAGGCAATCCCCTTGTCCAGCAATTCCTGGATGTACTTGTGGTAAATTCCCTGGGCATTCCGTTCACTTTGCCGGTATGGAGCATACTTTGGATTAGGCTTATTTGGACCCTCATCCCAGTCGATACCTAGCCAGTGCAGGTTTTCCCGCTGGCTGTCTTCACCAGACTGGACGTTCCGCTTAGTATCCGTATCTTCAATCCGCAGAACCATCGTTCCGTTAAAGTGACGTGCAAATAAATAGTTAAATAATGCTGATTGGGCATTTCCAATATGCAGGAAGCCTGTCGGACTAGGTGCATACCGAACTCTGACCTTTTGATCCATTATTTCGATTCTCCTTTAGTAACTTGTTAGCAGCCATCATGACTGCCGGTGCAACAAATATAATTTTATCTGAATGTCCTAATTTGTCAATGCAAGAGCCGGCTGAACCTCATCCCCCGGATGGTCATCGTTCCCGATCGCTGACTCCATCACCGCCCGCCTGACTGGAAAACCACCAACTAAAAAAGAGGCTGACACTTCAGCCAAAGTCCCAACCTCCTTAATATTAGTACTTTTCCATGTAACGTTGCCGTTCCCAATCCGAAACGTGCTGGCGGTAGGCATCGTATTCGCGGGTCTTGGCTTCCATAAAGCTGTGGTAGATGTGGTCGCCCATCGAACCCTTGACAACTTCATCCTTAGCCAGCGACTTCAGGGCATTGTGCAAGGTATCTGGCAGGTTGCGCACATCCTTTTCCACCCGTTCCTTACTGGTCATCTGGTAAATGTTTTCATCGACCTCATGAATGGCTGGCAGTTCGTTCCGCAAGCCATCCAGCCCGGCTTCCAGCACGGCCGCAATTGCCAGGTAAGGGTTGGCAGACGGGTCAGCAGAACGCAATTCTACCCGCGTTCCCATTCCCCGGTCACTTGGGATCCGAATCAGTGGTGACCGGTTCGAAGTGGACCAGGCAACGTATACCGGTGCTTCAAACCCTGGAACCAACCGCTTGTAGGAGTTGACGATTGGGTTGCAGACAGCGGTGTAGGCCCGGGCGTGCTTCATTAATCCGCCGAGGAAGTGGTAGGCCGTTTGGGATAACTGCCGTTCATCCTCCGGATCAAAGAAGGCGTTGTCACCGTTTTGCGTGAAGAGAGACATGTTGAGGTGCATCCCCGAACCGTTGATTCCAGAAAGCGGCTTCGGCATGAAGGTCGCGTGCAGACCATACTTCTTAGCAATCGTCTTTACAATCAGCTTGAAGGTCTGGATGTTGTCGGCAGCTTCGAGGGCATCGGAATACTTGAAGTCCACCTCATGCTGTCCGGGAGCAACTTCGTGGTGGGCCGCTTCCACATCAAAGCCCATCTTTTCCAGTGCTAGAACGATATCCCGACGGCAGTCTTCACCCCGGTCAGCCGGTTCCATATCAAAGTAGTTTTCCTGGTCGTTAACCGTCTGCGTAGGGTTTCCCTGCTCATCAGTCTTGAAAAGGAAGAATTCGGGTTCCGGTCCAATGTTGAAGTCCTTGAAGCCCATCTTTTGCATATCTTTAAGAACCCGCTTCAAGTTATTCCGAGGATCACCGGCAAATGGTTCACCATCAACCGTCTGCACACTGCAGATTACCCGGGCAACCTTCCCGTGCTCAGCCCCCCATGGGAAGACCAGCCAAGTTGACATATCTGGGTACAGGTACATATCACTTTCTTCAATCCGGACAAAGCCGTCAATTGAAGAGCCGTCAAACATAATTTTATTATCCATCAGCTTATTAAGCTGACTGACTGGTAAGTCAACGCTCTTAATCGTCCCCAGCATATCGGTAAACATTACCCGCAAGAAGCGAATATTTTCGTCCTTGACCATCTTGCGAACTTCATCTTTTGATAATTCACGCTTTGCCATATCTTCCATTCCCTTTCAATCAATCTATGCTCTCTGCCATTCTTAACAATCTGAAGTCAGAGCTGGTTAGTGCGGTTCCCCCTAACAGATCCTCGCGAATAATTATAAGCAGCTCCGCTTCAATACGGTTATTAGAATAACAACCCCAACCGGGCAAGTCAATTTAATTCCAGAACTTTTAGCCAATTATAATCAAATTTGTTCGTCAGCTTTACTTTTTTAACCAATCATCGACGACCGACTTAATATCTTGAATCGTATCCTGTCCGCTAACCAGGTCAAACCAGTGTACCGGCATCCGGTTCCTAAACCAGGTGAGCTGTCGTTTCGCGTAGTGGCGCGAGTCCAACTTGATTTTAGCAACCGCCTCGTCCAGGCTGCACCGGCCCGCAAAGTAGTCAAAGAGTTCGTGGTAGCCAATTCCTTTTCCCGCTGGCAGCTGGGGGCCGCCTTGCTCATACAGCCAGCGGGCTTCCTCTACCAGTCCCTGGTGAATCATCTGGTCCACCCGAACGTTGATACGGTCATACAGGACTGGCCGGGCAGTATTGAGGCCAATCAGTAAGAACTCCGCCTGCCGCTCTCCCTGTGGCTGCTCGGAAAAAGGCCGTCCCGTTTTTTCAATCACTTCCAGGGCCCGAACTAACCGCCGCTGATTGCCAACCGGAATTTTCCTGCTAGCGGCCAGGTCAAGATGCGCCAGCTGCTCCCACAGGTAAGCATTCCCCTTCTCCGCGGCAAGCCGTTCCCAGCGAGCCCGGATTGGCGATTCCCCACCTTCGCCCTCGTCCTGGTCATCCCCTAAGGCCAGGTTGTCAGTGAGGCTCTGGATATACAATCCCGTCCCCCCCGCGATAATTGGGAGGCGGTGGCGCCGGGAGATTTCCTCAATCCACCGATTGGCCTCCTGCTTAAAGCGGGCCGCCGAATACTGCTGGTCAATGTCGCAAATATCAATCAAGTGGTGGGGAATCCCCGCCCTTTCTGCAGGCGTGACTTTTGCGGTCCCGATATCCAAGTGCCGGTAGACCTGCATAGAGTCGCCGGAAATCACCTCCCCGTCTTCCTGACGCGCTAATTCGATTGAAAGTGCCGTTTTACCGACCGCGGTCGGACCAACGATTGCAATTACTTTATCCATAACCAACTTCCTTATAAACTCGTAAATTTTCTGATAATGACTGGCAAAAACGGCCTTCTTCGCTCATAATAGTGGTAAGTTAACTAATAAGGAGGAATGCCTGATGAAACAAGTTACCAAAGGATTTTTGATTGGTACCGCCTCAACTCTTGCCGCAATCGCCAGCGGGGTGGTTGCTTTTCACAAGACCGTGATCAAGCCGGTCGAAGAAGAAGAAATTAAATTTGATAAAAACCGCCGGGCAGCTAACCGGAAAAACCGGTCTGCACACCAACTTTAATTACTTTCACTATTATATATAAAAATGGCATGGTAACCAACTGCAATCACCATGCCATTTTTTATTTTAATACTTGGCTTTCTTTGTCTTGCCATCCCACTCCCGGTAGCCATCGCGAAGGATGTAAAGATTATGGTAGCCATGCTTACCCAGAAACGCTACCGCCTGCGTACTCAGCGTCATCGTTTCATCATAGAGGTAGATCGGCATATCCTTTCGCAATTCACCATACTGCTGCCGCAGGTAGATGTACGGCAAGTTGCGGGCGCCCAAGATGTGCCCAGCTTTAAAGTCCCTTTCCTGGCGGAGGTCAATCACCTGAGCCTTCCGCATTTCCTTTTGGAAGTCCTCCTGGTCTAGAACGGTTGCGTAATGTTTCCGGCGCCAGTTTTGAAAGCCCCAGCTAAACAACCATACTAGGATGATTACCGCCACTAGGAGGTTAATCGTCAATAATGTTTTACTAATTCCTAAAATCACTTTTCCCGCTCCTTACTTAGGCTTCTGTAAATTGACGGGCCAGTGAAGCAGCACCGATTACCCCGGCGTCGTTCCCCAATTCAGCCAGCTTCAGAGTTGTGGAAGTCCGCACAGTCGGGAAGGCAAATTGTTCAAAGTTCTTTTGAACCCGCTTCAAGAGGAAGTCCCCCGCAGCGGAAACCCCACCACCGATAACCAGGAATTCTGGGTTCAGGGCGTTGGATAAGTTTGCACAGGCCAATCCCAGGTAGAAGGCCACTTCGTCAACAACGGTGTTGGCGAGGTAGTCGTTTTGCTTGGCAAGGTCAAAGACAATCTTAGAGGTGATTTCATCGCCGTTGTCGATCATGGCCTTCAGCTGGCTGTTCCCTTCGTATTCTTCTGCCTTGTCCTGGGCGATGTGAACAACCCCGGTAGCGGAAGCATACTGTTCCAGACAACCGTGGTTACCACAAGTACACAGGTATCCATTTGGCTTAACGATCATGTGGCCAACTTCACCACCAGCACCGACAATTCCGTGAACCAGCTTACCGTTGGAAATCAGGCCACCACCGACACCGGTCCCCAGGGTAATGAAGGCCACATCGTCACCTTCATTACCGGCACCCTTCCAACGTTCACCCAGCGCAGCAACGTTGGCGTCGTTGTCCAAGGCAAACTTCATGCCGGTGCCCTCTTCAATCTGTTCCTTAACGTGCTGAGTGGTCTTCCAGTTCAAGTTGAAGGCCCCCACGACGGTTCCTTCTTCCCGGTCAATGGTTCCAGGGGTCCCCATCCCGATTCCGATGAACTGGTCCGGACTCATCTTGTAAAGGTCCAGGTGGTGGTTAATCGAATCAATGATATCAGGAACGATGTGGGAACCATCATCCAAAATGTTAGTCCGAATTGACCACTTCTGTTGAATTTCCCCATCCTGGGTCAGGATTGCAAACTTAATCGTGGTCCCACCAAGATCTACACCAAATAACTTCTTTGCCATGTTTTCTTCCTCCTCAAAACTTTCACTCTATTTAATACAAACGGCCACTTTTTTCCCGGAACTGCTCCTCGCGGTGTTCCTTTCGTAGGACAATCTTCGCTTTCATGTACACCTGCCGGTCAATTACCCCCGATTGGTAGAGGTTATCCAGCTCAATCGCCATCAGCTCGATGTCGTACAACCGTTTGCCCACATACACGAAGACGTTAAACTCTTTTAATAACTGCTGGACATCGTATAGTGTCCGGTATTCACGCGGTAAACTTGCCATTTAATCAGCTCACTTTTATAAACAGGACCAGGATACCAGCCACCAAGACCAGGGTAGCTAACGTCCGTTCGATGACGTTCACCCGTCCTAAGCGGGGTACCCCGACCAGGTAGGCCAGTAGGAAACCACCGATAAAGCCGCCGAGGTGACCCGCAAGGTCGATCCCCGGTACCATCAAATCGGTCACGATATTCAGGACTACCAGAATCAAAAACTGCCGACTCAGCATTCGCAACGCCTGATTTTCCCGGAAACTGGCCCCTAACATGATGAAGGCACCAAACATCCCGAAAATCCCGGTACTTGCACCGGCCGAAATTCCGGCTGGCAGCCAGTAGGCACTCATCAGGTTTCCGACCACTGCACTGCCCAGGTAAATTATCAGCAGCCGCCAATGACCAAAAAGCTGTTCAATGTACATTCCGATAAAATACAGGGTAATACTATTGATCAGCAGGTGCGCGAAACCGATGTGAACGAAGACTGGCGTAATCAACCGCCACCATTCACCGGCTTGCAGGGCTGCCGACTGTAAGGCACCAAACCGGAGCAGCACTGCCGGGTTTGTCGACCCACCGGCCAGGATCATCAACAGGTAGATAATTACCTGAATCGCAATCAGCGTGACCGTAACCGGGCTGTCCTTCCACACACTATTCCTCATCAACTAACGCTCCGCTAGCGTGAGGACCTGGTCAACCGGTTGGTCGTGCGCCTCACTCACCCATTCATCAGCATCAGCCAGTTGAGTTGGCAAGGCCAGGGCAATGGTTTCCCCATGATAATTAGTCAGGTAGCGGTCATAGTAGCCCCCACCAAACCCTAGTCGGCGGCCAGTCGCCGTAAAGGCTACTCCGGGAACAACCATCAGGTCAATTTCATCCGGTCCGAAAACGCGGCCATCCTTCGGCTCAAGAATACCAAAGCCGGATTCCTCAAAGGTCGAGTTTTCCTTTAGCTCAACAAACTCCATCTGCCGCTTGGGTAGGGTTCGGGGAACCACTACTGTCCGCCCCTCATGCCGGGCATGAAGAATTAACGGGGCCGTGTCAATTTCAAACGATTGACTAAGGGTCAAGGCAATGACCTTGGCCCCCATCCATGCCGCCTGGTCATACAGTTCCGATGCTAGCGCCTGTTCCTCTTTCAGACGGGTGTTAACATCTAACTGTTGAAGCCGGGCGATGTAAGCCTGACGTAGTTCTGACTTTGAAGACGTCATTATTCTACAATCTCCCCTTTATACTAAGATGATAAACGGTTTCAACAATTTATTATCACCGCTCGTTATCTTTTTTGCAAGCGTTTTTTCTAGTTCTCACTTAATTTACAGCCGGGCTATTTTTGGTCTAGGCGGTTGTAGAGGGCCACTAGCTCTTCCGCCAGGTCAACATAGGTGATTGCCGTCATCAAATGGTCTTGGGCGTGAACAAGCAAGAGGGTCAGCTGGATAGTCTTCCCCTGGGCCTCAGCCGTCAACATGGTCGTCTGCACGTTATGGGCCGCAGTCAGTTTTTCCCGGGCTGCGGTGAGTTTTTCCTTTGCCAGGTCAAGGTCACCATTACGAGCCGCTGTGAGCGCTTGGTACGCCAAGTCCTTAGCATCCCCCGCGCTGACCATCAGCTGCATCGCCTGACCAATACTTTTGTTATCATTTTCTGCTGCCATTCGTTCTTCCTCGCTTCTTATGGTCCCTTGTGACAAAAAAATCCCGCTAATAGCACAGGCTATTGGCAGGATTAGTAAACTAATTACTTAGTTTCACGGTGTAAGGTCACCTTTTGTTCCCGTGGGCAGTACTTGTTTAATTCAAGACGGTCGGGATTGTGACGACGGTTCTTACTCGTCAGGTAAGTCCGTTCGTGGCATGAAGTACATTCAAGTGTAATGTTGACACGCATGAGTTGAAACCTCCAAACTTATTTTTAATCTTTAAATGGTTATTTATCGTAACCCTAACTCGTACAACTATATCATTTATTAGCAATTTTGGCTAGTGCTTTGTCAAAGTTTGTTAAGGAAAAATCCTTGACAGGGATCTGAGTGACCATTAATTGCTGCTATCATCGGCTTCGCTCGAATTCCGGACCGTCTTCCAGTAGGCTTGGAAAATCTGCTTAGCCATCGTGATGTTCGCTTCCCCGTTATCGTTGGTTGCTCCCGGAATTGCCAGGGCCACAACTACCTGGGGATGGTTCGATGGTGAATACCCCGCGAAACTCAGGGTCGTCGTTTCATGACCATTGGAAATCGTCTGCCCCGTCCCAGTCTTCCCGGAAACGGATGGCTTGACGCTCGCCAGGTTCTTACCAGTAACGTAGGCATTAGACCCGTGAGTAACCAGGTACAGTCCCTGGTGAACCACTTCAAAGTAGGACTTTGGTGCCGGGATCACCTGTTGGACCTGTGGCTGGGTCGTGTATTGAACCGGTCCCAACTCACCATTGCTCTTGGTTCCCCGAATCTGCTTGACCACGTAAGGCCGCATCCGGTTCCCACCATTAGCAATCGTTGACATGTACTGAGCCAGCTGGATAGTGGTGTACCCGTCATAGTTTCCGTAGGCCAAGTCCAACGCGGAAACGATGTGCTTTGCATCAGACGGCCCTTCGTAACCGGTCGTCTCACCCGGAAGGTCGATCCCGGTCTTCTGTCCCAGGCCAAACATATTAAAGAAGTAGCGTTCCTTTTGGAAGATACTTGGCTTCATGGTTACCTGCATGCCCGGCGTGTAGTCCATTTTTCCTTCCTTCATTGCAATCTGCATCATGTAGGAGTTCGACGAAACTTCCAGGGCGGTTGCGGCGTCTACCGCCATGTTGGCCCCACCATTGTGGTTAAACCATGAACTCTTCTGCGTACTGTTAACCCGGATTGGCTTATCAACCAAGGTGCTGTTTTCGGGGGTAATTACCCCACTCATTAACCCGCCCATCACGGTCGCCGGCTTCACAACCGACCCCATCGTAATTGGCTGGTTAATCGCGCCGATTGGGTTGGTCATCTGCTTTCCCGTCTTGGTATTCCGGCTGATTCCAGCCATTGCCAAGACGGCCCCCGTATTCGGATCCATTACCACGGCATAGACACCAGAAGAATAGGCGTTCCCAGCGGCCGCATAGTTTTGTTCCAGAATCTGTTGAACCTGTTTCTGGAACTTGGAGTTAATGGTTAGGACCAAGTTATCCCCTTTTTTACCAGGGTATTTCAGTTTTTCTTTCGTTACACTATTACCACTAGTCGTAACCTCGGTTTGGGACTTGGAACCAGCAAGCGTGGCCTGGAAGCCCTTTTCTAAGTAACTTTGACCAACGCTGTCATTTCGGGAATAGCCTTGAGAGAGGAGTGAGTTGACCTCATCGCTTGGCAACCCGGCCGTCGACATTCCACCGGTTAGAGCTTGAATTTCCTTTCCCTGAGGATAATTCCGGGTCCAAGCCGTTCCAATCTTAACTCCCGGCATTTCACTTAGGTGTTCCCCGACCTCCGAAAGCTCCCGGGAAGTCACTCCGGTTTTCTTAATATAGGTCGTCGAAAGCGAGTAGGCGCCGCTCATCGCCGCGTAAATTCGCGCATTATTCTTTTGCTGGGTGGTCAGGCGCCAAGCAGACGGGTGCGCGCTCAGGTAATCGAGGGCTTTATTATACTGCGCGTCGTCGGAATCAGTATCAGAGGTCTTAACGTGTTTCAAAACTTCCTTTAAGCGGCTGCTGTCGGCAAGGTAGTAGTCCTCCTGGTTCCGCTTGGTCAACCGCGAATCCTTATTGGAAACCGTCACGTACCGGCCCAGACGGTTGGCAATCTTGTAAAGGTCGTCTGTCGAAACGTTGGCGCCCTTAGTATAAGTGATTGCCTGGTGCGTCTGGTTACCCACCAGCACTTTTCCCTGGCTGTCATAGATCATCCCCCGCTGAACATTATTGGTCTGGATTGTAGTATCTGACCGTTTAACCTCAGCTTTGTAGGCGGTCCCGTTTAGCACCTGTAAGTAAAACAGGCGGCCAGCAAGGGCCAAAAGCAAGATCCCAACAACCCACAACAGGAAGTTCAGTCGAAAGGGAATAATCGACTGAGCATTGCGGTTTTTACTATTACGGTGCGAACTAATTGCACTCTTCATTCGCTCAAAAATTTTCACCGGATCAACTTCTCCTTCATCATAGTGAATACTATTTTACCGTTGGCGAGGTCCTAATTTCAAGCAGTCGCTCTTCCTCATTAGGCCCACCAGTCACTAACAAAAAAATAATACTCTTTATTTGTTCAAAAATGAACTCCTTCTGCACAGATTTACTTAATTTTAACTTCCTTGTCGAATTTAAATTAGAGATTCGTTATATAATAATCACTATGCAAAAAACAAAGGAGTTTTTTAACAGTGTTAACAACTATTCGTTCTCATCAACGTTCATTTATTTTGGGAATTAGTTTTCTGCTTCCTATCCTGCTGATGGGGAGTTACTTCGCTTACCGACAAATGGCCCCCTTTGGCCCCAGCAGCTTGCTCACGGTGGACCTTGGTCAGCAGTACGTCGACTTCTTTGCCTACCTTCGAGCAAGCCTGCTCCACCACCCCAGCAGCTTTTTCTATTCCTTTGCGAAGGGATTGGGCGGGGAAATGTGGGGGACAGACGCATACTACCTTTTCAGCCCCCTCAACCTCCTATTAGTCTTTTTCCCCGGTCGTTTTCTTACTTCCGGGATTATGCTAATCCTTCTCTTACGGTACGGTTTAGCCGGGCTGAGCTTTGCCTGGCTCCTGGATAAAACGGGCTGGCAAAAGGGTCCCCGGATTTGGGCCTTTAGCACCGCCTACGCCCTCAACGGCTGGATGATTGCTAACCAGCTTAACATGATCTGGCTGGACGCCCTGGTGATCCTCCCCCTGATTATCTGGGGCCTGCTAAAACTCTTCTACCGCCGACAGGCTGGAACCTACATCTTCTGGCTGGCGGTCATGATGGTTGATAATTACTATATGGCCTGGATGATTTGCCTGTTTACCTTTCTTTTGGTCTGCTGGTTGATGCCAGAAGCACGCACTTGGCGCGCTCGCGTCCGCTTTATCCTCCGCTATGGTCTGAGTTCGTTGGCGGCTGCCGGAGTGGCGGCAGTCACCCTCTTTCCCACGATTTATGCCCTAATGCAGAGCAAGGGAACCTATACCGAGCAGACAATTCATAGCCGGTTTGAGTACTTTCCGTTTAAGATGCTGGCCAAGCTGGTTCCCGGTTCGTTTAACTTTGACCAAATGCCCAGCGGCCAGCCAAACATCTACATCGGAATGCTTTTGATGATGGCAGCCTTCCTCTACTTTTTCAACCGGCAGGTAAAACTTAGCCGGCGGTTAGCAGCCTTAGGGGTAACTTTCTTCTTTATCTGTTCGTTTTGCTACGAACCCCTGGACCTCTTGTGGCATGCCGACCAGTTTCCCGTCTGGTACCCCTACCGCTTTTCCTTTCTTTTTTGCTGCTGGTGCATCATCTTGGCTGCCCAGACGCTCCGCCCAGCCTTTCGACCGCGTTACTGGCAGCTGGCCCTCCTCCTGGTGGTAACGGGGGCAATTTTTGCCTACGTCAGCCAGCTCAAGCTCTCCTACCTTAGCAGCAGCCAGCGCTGGATTGGGCTTGGCTTTGCGGCCATCAGCCTGCTGTGCCTAGCTATTCCACGCGAAGATTCACCTCGCCTGTACGACCTCCTCCTGGTTTGCCTAGTCATTTGTGATGTCGCTACCAGCGCCTTTATAAGTCTCAATAACCTCGCCTACGTCTCCCAGGACGAGTTTGCCCAGTACACCACCCAGCTTGACCAGGCAGCCAAAAAGCTCCGCCAGGGTGACAAGGGACTCTACCGGGTTGCTAAGACTTTCACACGAACCAAGGATGACCCCTTCCAGGGCGACTTCAACTCCGGTGACCACTTTGGCTCTACCCTGGAGCCGGCCATCCCTAACTTCATGGGGGCAATTGGTCAGCCGGCCGGCGATGGTTTTGTGACCTACGCTAACGGAACCCAGATCACCGACGCTTTATTCGGATTCAAGTACACTCTTGCAAAGCAGAACCTGGCAACACCAACGCTGCCGCTCTCCGGCTACCGTCCTGACTGGCGGCAATTGCCAACTACCGCTAAAACGGGCAACGTTGTTATCCGGCGCAACCCGAATAGTCTCCCCTTTGCATTTGGGGCCAGCAGCGAGATCCTCCAGCTCCCGCATACGACCCTGGACCCGGTCAGCTACCAGTCGCAAATTATGCAGGCCCTGGCTGGACGGCCGATTAACAAGTCGCTCTTCCAAGTACAAAACTTTGACTCCGTTCAATTCAACAATGTTCAGACCAGTCGGCAGATTACCGGCACCCTTTTCAAGAAGCAGGACTTCCTAAAGCCAGCCTCGATTCAGCTGACTTTTATCCCACCAACTAATGATTCCTACTACCTTACCTTGGGGCCAAGTATCAAAGACGATGCATCAATTTCCATCAATAACAAGGCCTTTGCCCAGTCCAGCAACTACCGGGACACCGTCGTCATCAACCTCGCCCACCAGCAAAAGGGTCAGCCAGTCACCATCACCTTCCGCTTGAAGAAGATGAACGTCTGGCTGCAAAACGTCAGTGTCTACCGTCTCAAGCAACGTTCCTTTAATGCTAGTCTTCAGACCTTAAAACAATCTCCACTGAAGATCAGCCACCATTCCAGTAACAGTATCACGGGAACGGTGGACCTCAAACGCCAGCAACGGATCCTCATGACAACTATTCCGGCCGCTCGTGGCTGGCACGCCATCGTGGACGGTCGGCCAGCAGCTACCAAGACGGTTTTGGAAACTTTCATGGCGATTCCACTTGCACCGGGTCACCACCAGGTCAAGCTCTACTACCGACCACCATTTTTGATCCTTGGGCTGTTCACCAGCCTGCTGACAATTAGCGGCACCTGGTTGGTTCTTTGCTACCAAGCCTGGCGGCGAACACGAGGACGTACTGGCACGGACAAACCAAGCACAGACTAGGCGGCAGTTCGTTAACCCGCCAGAATTCATTTCATCATCTAGCTATTAAAATCAGCCGGTGACAAACTACTATTACTATGTCCAAAAGCAAATAACGTGGTACACAAATGAGGTCTAAAGCTCGGCAGAACCGAACTTTAGACCTCATTTATACTCGCAGCACCTCGAAAAAAGTGAGGCTGGGAATTAACTCAACCTCTTAACTATTTTATAGATTAATAATGCCTCAGCGCAGTAGCTGGCTGGCAGTTCAAATAGGCTTGCTGCGCGTCGAAAGACAAACGCCTCAAATCAGCTTACTAGCCGATTTGGGGCATTTTTTCTCACTCTCTTCTGTCTCGCTCTTTAATGTGCTGACGCCCCGGTAGAAGCATCTGGATGTGCTTCTTGTTCCTTGCTAAGGCCGGCAATGTCCGGCTGGTCATCACTGTTCTCATGCTGAAAATGGAAAACAGGACCATCACTCCGGGGGTCATAGTCGACAGTGGTAATCAAGTCCTTAAAGAACCACTCATCTAACTCGTCAATATGATAGTCAATGCCGTCCTTGTCAACTTCCAGGACTGGTTCTACCGGCTGATCTTCGCGCGTAAAAGCTGGTGAAAAGCCATGGTGAACTTCCGTATAGCCATAAGTTTTGCCATAGAACTTAATCCCGTTGCCGCTCACTAAACCCATCTCATCGCGGAACCAGCGGTCAACCCGGTCAGTAATAATTAGTTTCATCCAAAACATCCCCTTTGCTGCCGATTTTGACAGCCCTTTCATACTTACTACTTTACCATGTTTCCACGTAAATCCCAATGATTTAGCCTGACAAATTGAATAATACGGTCATTGTTATAACTTTTCGCACTTTAAAATGGTAAGGGAGGGGGCCAGAACTAGCCGAGCTAGTTCTGGCCCCCTCCCATTTAAATCAGCGGTTAGTTAACATCGAGGATCTTAACCTTCATCGTCCCGCTTGGGATTTCAATTTCAACTTCTTCGCCAATTTTGTGTCCCAACAAGCCCTTGGCCATTGGAGACTCATTTGAAATTTTGCCGCTCAGCGGGTCAGATTCGGATTCACCCACAATGCTGTAAGTTTCCGGTTCTTCATCTGGCAGTTCCTTAAAGGTAACGCTCCGCCCCATGGAAACTTCATCCTTATCAACGTCTTCGTTGTCGATGATTTCAGCGTATTGCAGCATGTTTTCAATCTGGGCAATCCGACTCTCGACCATCGCCTGTTCGTCCTTTGCAGATTCGTATTCCGAGTTTTCGGAAAGGTCCCCGTAACTGCGGGCAATCTTAATCCGCTTGATAACTTCCGGACGCCGCTTCATTTTGTATTCTTCAAGCTCGTCCTCCAACTTCTGCTTTCCTTCCAAGGTCATTGGGAAAGTCTTTTCTTCAGCCATAACACACTCACTCCTTATTAATAATTCACGTCGTTACATTACCATTTATTATGGCGCTTGTAAACCGACTTACAGGGTGTGACCCCGCTTGACTAAAATGTCGCGAACCTTTGTCGTCAGCAAGTCAATGGCGACGTGGTTTTCACCGCCCTCGGGGACGATAATATCTGCGTAGCGCTTCGTTGGCTCCACAAACTGGTGGAACATCGGCTTAACGGTAGCCAGGTACTGGTTGATTACGGAATCCAAGGACCGGCCCCGCTCATCCATATCCCGCTTAATACGGCGGATGATCCGAATGTCATCATCGGTATCAACGTAGACCTTAATGTCCATCAGGTCCCGGAGGCGCTCATCATCCAGAATCAAGATTCCTTCTAAAATGATAATCTCGGTTGGCTCCACGTGGACCGTTTCCTGGGACCGGGTATAAGCCTTGTAATCATATACCGGCATCTCAATCGCCCGGTTATGACGGAGGTCACTTAACTGGCTGATCAGGAGGTCGGTATCAAAAGCCAGAGGGTGGTCATAATTAACCTGCTTCCGCTCCTCCATAGTCATGTCTGCCTGGTCGTTATAGTAGGTATCCTGGGTAATGATTTGGATATCCTGCCCCTTTAATTGATTATAGATGGCCTTGCTAACAGTCGTCTTTCCACTACCAGAGCCACCGGTTACCCCAATAATGATTGGCCGCCGTTTTTGTTCAGTACTCATTAATACAGTCTGCTCCCTCTTTTAATTTAATCTGAAATAGTATACAGCACTATCGGTATTCGAGCAACTAGCAATTAGCGCTTTGCCGCCCGACTGCTCTGGAGTTCAGCCGCAATTTGGGGAACCGACTGGGTCTGCGCCAGCCTAAACTTCCCAGCCTTGACTCCCTTCGTCTTATGCGTCTGCAGGTAGTAGCTGAACACGTATGCACTCCTCACCAGCTGTTTTTCTTTCAAGATCCTTGCCACCTCATCATCAGTCGCTCCCCGGGGGATCGTCACCGTGACCCGTTGCTGGCTAGCACTGCTCACGGGACGCAAGGCGTAGTTGAAATACTGGTGAATTGCCAAACCCGCGGCCACCAGCAGCACTAAAATAACTAAGACCAGGCGGTTTTGCTTTTTTAATTTCTGTTCTTCCATAATTTTGCCCTTAGTGAAAAGGAGGCTGGAAAGAATCTCAGCCCCTTTCCGATAATGTTATAACACAGTAACTGCTTAATAGCGGTAGACAAGGGGAGCCGCAGTGACTCCCCTTCCAATCCCGTTAATAAATTTACCGAATTTCTGCTGCCAGTTCATCTTCCAACGCCTGGGTAACCTTGGCAAAGGCCTTGTTGACCTGGTCTTCGATCAGGGTATCATGGTCATCCTGGTAAGTCAGCGTGTAGGCCAGGGACTTCTTTCCCTTTGGCAGATGAAGGCCGCTGTATACGTCAAAGAGGTGAACCTTCTTTAAGAAGGCGCCGGCCCGCTTTTCGATTACCGCAACCACGTCGGCATTCGTGACGTTGCGATCAACCAACAGGGCAATATCACGAGTGATTGCTGGGTACTTACTGATTGGGTGATACTCATTAGCCACCTTATCAGCTGCCAGCAGTGCTTCCAAGTTCAGTTCGAAGACGTAAGTCGCAGGTACCTTGTAATCCTTCGCCGTCCGCGGGTGAACTTGGCCCACAAAGCCCACTAATTGGTCATCGACATAAATATCGGCCGTCCGTCCCGGGTGCATTTCCGCCCGGTCCTGCGTTGCCCGGTAGGTGATTGTCCCGGCCAGACCCAGATTATGCAGGTACCGTTCTACGATTCCTTTGATTTGGAAGAAGTCCACCGGCTGGTCCTGCTTATGCCAAGAATTGGCCAGCAGCTGACCGGTAATTGCACCAGCCAGGTGTTCCTGTTCTTCTGGGCGCTCACTACCCTTTGGCAGGAAAACCCGTCCAGCTTCGTAAAGGGCCACGTTGTTGACGTTTCGGGCCACGTTGTACGCCACGTCAATCAGTAAGCCGCTGATGAGGCTCATCCGGGTTGCAACGTGGTCGGAGCTCATCGGGAAGTCCAGCTTCATTGGTTCCGCGAGGGGTTCAATTTGGAACTGCTTAGCCTTATCCTCAGTCGTTAAGGAATAGCTGATTGCTTGCGTCAGGCCCATCCCCTCCATTTCATGCCGGCTCGCCCGCAGGAACTTCTGCCGTGGGGTAAGGCCCCCGTGGTTGCGAGTCATTACGGGCAGGGTAGCAGGAAGGTTATCATAGCCGTAAATCCGGGCAATTTCTTCGTACAGGTCCGCGGCCACAAAGATGTCCCACCGCCGGGATGGAACGGTTACCGTCAGCTGGTCGTCATCAACGACGTCGACCGGGAAGGCCAGCCGGTTAAAAATGTCGCTTACCTCGTCCTGGCTGAGCTCGGTCCCGAGCACGTGATTGATTTTGGCAAGCGATAAGGTAATCTGCTTATCCTCCGCCGGTTTTTCACTGGCAGTGACAATTCCCGTGGTAACCTGACCACCAGCTAATTCGCTGATGAGTTCCGCCGCTTCATCCAGCGCCGTTTCCACCGTAGCCGGGTTGATTCCCCGCTCAAACCGCATTGACGATTCACTGTGAAGGTCTAACCGCCGGGCCTGCTTCCGCACCATAATTGGGTCAAAAATCGCCGCTTCCAAGGCAACCGTCTTTGTGCTGGCGGAAACCGCGGTCCCCTGACCACCCATTGTCCCGGCCAGGGCAACCGGCTGACCAGCAGCCGTAACGACAATGTCGCTCTCTTTCAGGGTCTGTTCATCCCCATCGAGGGTGGTGAACTTCTCATCGGCTTGGGCATGGCGAACGCCGAAGTCGTGACCTGGAAGCTGGTCATAGTCGTAACTGTGGAGTGGCTGGCCGTACTTGAGCAGGACGTAGTTAGTGACGTCAACCACGTTGTTGACCGGCCGGACACCTGAATTCCAAAGCTTGATTTGCAACCAAAGCGGACTATCAGCTACCGTAACGCCGTCAACCACCCGTAATTTGTAGGTTGGTGCCAGCTTGGGATCCGTTACCTGGGCAGACAAGAGGTCGCTGGTTGCCTGGCTAGCCTCTTCCTTAACCGCGACTTCCTTAAAGTGGGGCTTCAGGCCGTAGAAGGCGGCAATGTCATTGACGTTCCCGTAGATGCTCAACATGTCACCCCGGTTAGGCGTAACATCTGTATCAATGATCACATCGTCCATCCCCAGGTACGGGAAGACCGACTCGCCCGGCTTAGCATCGGCTGGCAGAAGGTAAATGCCGTCATCGTAGTCCTTCGGTGCAATCTTATCGCTAAAGCCCAGCTCTTGTAGTGCACACAGCATCCCGTTTGACTGTACACCGCGGATCTTGCCCCGCTTAATTTTGACGTTGTCACCGATCCGGGCGCCGTGAAGGGCTACAATCACCTTTTCACCAGCCGCCACATTTGGCGCACCACAGACAATCTGAATTGGTTCGTCTTCACCAACGTCGACTTGGCAGACGTGCAGGTGGTCCGAATCCGGGTGCGGTTCGCAAGTAATGACGTCCCCAACCACGATTTTCTTCAGGCTGTCGCTCAGGGAATAAACATCGTTAATATCGACCGAGGTCCGGGCAATCTTTTCGGCTAGTTCATGGGGCTCAACGTCAATATCTAAGTATTCTTTCAGCCATTGGTATGATACTTTCATTTAACTTATCCTTTCTCGTCGAACTGGTTCAGGAAGCGCACGTCATTTTGGTAGAAGTTCCGGATATCGTCGACCCCGTACTTCAACATTGCAAACCGGTCTGGGCCTAATCCAAAGGCAAAACCGCCGTAAACTTCTGGGTCCACGCCCGACATCTTGAGAACGTTCGGGTGAACCATTCCGGCACCTAGCACTTCAATCCAGCCGGTGTGCTTGCAGATCGCGCAACCCTTCCCCAGGCAGTTGAAACAGGTAATATCCGCTTCCACAGATGGTTCGGTGAAGGGGAAGTAACTCGGCCGCAAACGAACCTTGAGCTTGTCACCGAAGAGCGATTGGGCAACCACTTCCAGGGTTCCCTTCAGGTCAGCCATGGTGATGTGCTTGCCGACAACCATCCCTTCAATCTGGTTGAACTGGTGACTGTGGGTCGCGTCATCCGTATCCCGCCGGTAAACCTTCCCGGGAGAAATCATCTTTAACGGGCCCTGGCTAAAGTCGTGCTTTTCCAGCATCCGGGCCTGCATTGGCGAAGTTTGTGTCCGCATCAAAACCGTGGGGGTAACGTAGAAGGTATCCTGCATATCACGCGCTGGGTGGTCCTTCGGCAGGTTCAGCTTTTCGAAGTTGTAAACTTCCTGCTCAACTTCATCCCCGACGGCCACTTCATAACCCATGGAAACGAAGAGGTCGACCACCTGGTCAATGATCTGCTGGATAACGTGGGACTGGCCCTGGGCAACGGGCGTCCCAGGAAGGGTCACATCTACCGTTTCCGCCGCCAGTTCAGCATCTAAGGCAGCCTGCTCCAGCTCGGTCCGCCGTTCCTCGATAGCCGTGGTCAGCTCGTCACGAACCTTGTTGGCAAACTGACCAACCACCGGCCGTTCCTCGGCGCTGAGGTCACGCATTCCCCGCAGGACATTTGTGATTGGCCCCTTCTTCCCCAGCATTTTGACCCGAATTTCGTTAATCTTCTTCAGGTCCTTAGAATTCTTAATTTCTGCCAGCCCTTCGTCGCGAAGTTCCGTCAGTCGATCTTTTAATCCCATTTTTTCAGCTCCTTTGAAATAAAAAAAGCTCCGTCCCCAAATAGGGACGAAGCATCGCGGTACCACCCTAGTTTACCGGCATAGTGCCGGTACCCTTAGTCGATCAATAACGGTGATCAGCCGGAATACCATTACGTACCAGCTCAGAAAATGAAATTCACCAGTTGGCACCGGTCGTCACTTGCAGAATGAGGTGACGACTCTCTGCCGGGCCTGAACTAGCTACTAGTTTTCGTCAACGCTTTTAACATTTAACATTGTAAACACTCCGCTAAGTCAGGTCAAGCCTAAATTAGCACCACTTGTCGCTCCACTTGTGGACAGCTTCCATTACTGGTGCCAACTCACGGCCCCGTTCGGTCAGTGAGTAATCGACCCGGCTAGAACCAGGATAAGTATTCCGTACAATAATCTGCTCACCTTCCAGTTCTTTGAGCCGTTCACACAGTACCCGGTCGCTGCACTTGGTGATAGCGCCTGCAATGTCTTTGAACCGCAGTGTCGGCTGTTCCAGCAGGACCTCAATAATCAAGCCATTCCACTTCTTACCCAGCATCATAAAGGTTTGGGTAAATTTCGGACAGAGTTTACAGTCTCCTTCTTCTCGTTTCTTTGCTACCATTTCAGTCATAGTATTACTCCTCCCTACCAGATAGTACGCATCCGCCGTTTCTTAATCTTACGCCGCAGATTTGCCCGCAGTGGGCTAAAGAATTCGTGCTCCGCTTCGAAATCGTCGACTAAGGAAACGATCAGGCTCTCCGGATAACGCGGCGTCGCCATCGTTGCTCCGAACATATGCTTTAAGATAATATCCTTTTCCTTTTTATTCAATGGGGTAATCTTCTCCGCGTTGCGCAAGGCTACACGGGAATGGATGAAGGCGTGCGTCCCCAGGTCAAACTTGGTCGTCCGCCAGTCATAGTAAAACAGGTCATGCAGCAGGCCTGCCCGGGCCGTACTCCGGTAATCCAGGTGCAGACGCTTCGCAATTCGGTAACTATCGTAAGACACCGCGATTGAATGCTGGAGACGGTTAGAATGATGGTGCTGAGTATAGTCCGCTAACTTCTGTACAGCCGGTTGAGCTAATAAATCATTGACAATCGCCATGTACTCACGATCTTGACGCCATTCATTCTTTGTTTTCATGTAATACCCCTTCCTAATTGTTTTAGATTATCATACTGAAAAATGACCAGGATTTAAATTAATTTGCTCCTAGTCCAGTTCCCGGTTCAGTTGGAACATCAGGATTCCCGCGGAAACCGCCACGTTTAAGGACTCAGCGTCCCCCCGCATGGGGATATAAAGGTTGGCCGTCGTCTCTTTCAATAGGTCAGCTGCCATCCCCTGGCCTTCATTGCCCATAATCAAGGCAAAGGTCTGTCCAGGATGAACATCCCGGAAATTTTTCGCCGCCGGATTAAGCTGGGTACCATAAACGGGAGCGCCGAGCTGCTTAAAGTCCTGGATCCACTTGTGGAGGTCGCCTTCGAGCAGGGTCAAATGAAACTGACTCCCCTGCATGGAACGCACAACCTTGGGGCCAAAGAGGTCAGCCGACCGGTCGCCAACAACCACGCCTGTAAACCCCGCCGCGTCCGCAGTTCGAACCATTGTACCGACGTTGCCCGGATCTTGGACCCGGTCCAAGAGGAGCCAAGCCCCCTGAATATCTGCTGGTACTCGGTGCGCGTCTGGCAGGTCAACGACCGCAGCAATTCCCTGGGGCGTCACCGTGTCCGTAACGTGCTGCATGATCTCTGGAGTCACCATATAGGCTTCCACAGCGCGAGCAACTAAGTCCTGGTGAGCCGCAAGCTGGTCAGCCGTCCCAATCAGCTGCCGGAGCTGGTTGCCAGCCTTAACGGCCTCGTTAACCAGGTGCCAGCCATCCAGCAAGTATTCACCACTCTGCCGACGAAACTTCTTTGTCTGCAGCTTTTTCCAATTTTTGACGTGTTGGTTGTGAACAGATGTTAATTCTTCCATTAAAAACTACCTTTCTCTTATTTTTAATTATACCATGAAACAATGGTGTACAATACAGACAACCCATTCGGCAGTTACTAAGTTTTTGTTAAGGAGTTTGCTAATGATCAACTATCAGCTTACCGTCAGCGGCCAGGTTCAGGGAGTCGGTTTTCGGTGGGGCTGCTACCGCCTCGCCCAGCAGTACGGCGTCAGTGGCTTTATCAAGAACCTTCCATCCGGCCAGGTCTATCTGGAAGTCCAGGGGTTGCCAGACGCGGTGACCAACTTCATTGCCCGCGTTGAAAACGGGCCCACCCCTTATGCCCGCGTCAATCAAGTTAGCAAGCACCGCCTCCCCTGCCAGGATTACGGGGGCCGGTTTATAATCCGCCGCTAATTCGCCTCACCAACTGGCTTTTAATGCCGCTTTAAGTTAAGATATGTACTGTTACCCAAATTAAGAAATTGCAAGGAGTTATTATTAACGCATGAAACACAAAAAACTAACACTTGCCGGTCTGCTGTCCGCCTTATTGCTGACCCTGAGCGGCTGTGTACGAACAACCAAGAGCGGGAAGCCCTATGGTTTTGTCTACGACTACATGGCAAAGCCGATGCAGCACCTGATGGAATGGCTAGCCGCCCACCTCGGCAACAACTACGGCTGGGCAATCATCGTTATCGTGGTCGTGGTTCGGTCCATCTTGCTGCCGGTGATGTTCTCGCAAATGAAGAAGTCCACGATTACCCAGGAGAAGATGGCTAAGGTCCAGCCACTGATCAAGGAACTGAGTGAAAAGCAAAAGGCCGCCAAAACTCCAGAGGAACAAGCGGCGGTGAGCCAGCAGATGATGGCTCTCTACCGGAATAACAACATTAGCATTACCGGAGGGATTGGTTGTCTGCCACTGTTAATTCAGTTGCCAGTCTTTGCCGCCCTTTACGCTGCCATCCGCTACTCCCCAGACCTTTACCACGCTGAATTCTTCGGCATCGCCCTGGGGAAGCCAAGCATCATCCTGGCGGTCCTTTCCTTTATCGCCTACGCTGCCCAGAGCTACCTGGGGCTCATCGGGGTTCCAGAAGAGCAGAAGAAGCAGATGAAGATGGCCATCTGGATGAGTCCATTTATGACCTTCTTTATCTCGCTGACTTCCTCCGCCGGATTGGGACTGTACTTCTTTATCGGGGGACTCTTCGCCATCTTGCAAACTCTGATGGTTAACGCCTACCGGCCACGCATCCGGAAACGGATCGAGGAAGAAAGCAAGAACCACCCAATCAAAATGCCTGCGGCACCACAGACGCCTGCCAACGCAACCGCTAGTGCGATTGACCAGCTGAAACAGCCGGGCCAAACAACAACCGAGGCTAGCAAGGCAGCTAAGCGGAACCGGCAACGGAACGCGGGTAAACAGCACCATCACAAGTAAACATTAGATAGTGGCTAGGAGATTATTCCTGGCCCCTTTTATTTTAGGAGGATTCACCATGATTAAGCCAATCAACAGGGACGTGAATGTCCTGCGCCAAGTCAGCCAGCCGGCAAGCAAGGCCGATTTGCCAGTCGCACAGGACCTCAGAGACACCCTCACGGCCAATGCCGACCGCTGCGTCGGGATGGCGGCTAACATGATTGGGGTAACTAAACGCATCATTATTGCCAGTCTCGGGCCGCTCCAAGTGGTAATGTTCAATCCGAAAATAGTTGCCAAGAGTGGGCCTTACCAGGTCCAAGAAGGCTGTCTCTCACTCTCCGGGCAACGTCCCACGACCCGGTTTCAAAAAATTAGGGTTCGCTTCACCAACGAGCAGTGGGAACAGCAGGAGTTAACCCTCACCGCCTTCCCGGCCGAAATTATCCAGCACGAGCTTGACCATTGCAACGGTATTTTAATCTAACCTGTCTACGTGGCTAACCGCCACAAACGAAAACGTCCCAAACCAGCTTTTAATAGCCGGTTTGGGACGTTTTCCTATTCTGATTTATTTTCCTGATCTTCAATAATGGGCAGGACAACCTTGAAGAGGGAACCTGCGCCAAGGGAACTTTCCAGACTGATACTGCCATGGTAGCCCTCGACCAGTCGTTGGGCAATCGAAAGTCCTAGTCCATTCCCGCCTTTCTTGCGACTCCGGGCCTTATCTACCCGGTAAAAGCGGTCAAAGACCCGTTGGGCATCTTCCGGCGCAATCCCTTCACCGAAGTCTTGAACCCCAATTTCCACGGTGTTCATCCCCCGGGAAAGGGTCAGGTGGATCTCCTTGCGCTCCCCTGAATACTTCACGGCGTTATCACAGAGGATTACCAAGACCTGTTCCAGGTGGTCGCGGTAAATGTTCACGCTGATTTTCTCATCCACGTCATCATCGAGGGTAAAGGTAAAGTCCGGGTAAAGCATCTTGAAGTTATTAAAGACCTGATGAACCACGTCGTTTACCACCGTCCGCGGGTCACGGAAGTTGATTTCGACCTGTTCCGCCCGGCTGAGGTCCAGCATTTCTTGGACCAGGTTCTTCATTCGTTTTGTTTCCACCAGTGAAGCAGCCAGGGAGTCGTCAAGGACTTGCGGATCATCCTTCCCCCACCGCTGCAACATTTCCAAGTGACCTTGGATAATCGCGACCGGGGTCCGCAGTTCATGGCTGACATCGCTGACAAACTGACTTTGCTGGTCCAGGTATCGCTGCATCCGGTCCAGCATCTCGTTAAACATCTCAATCAACTCAGCTAGTTCATCATTCCGGTTGACCTTGGGAACCCGGATGTTCTTGGTGGGGTCCTTGCTAATGGCCTTAACGGTATCATGGATTCCGCTGAGCGGCTGTAAGAAGAAGGACGACAGGAAGTAGCCGAGCAGGCCACTTGCTAAGACCACCAGGCACAGGGCCAACCCACAGACAAGCCGTAACTGACGGTAGCTCTGAACATACGCGTTCAGGTTATTTTCTACTTGGAGGTAGCCGATTACCTGCCGGCTCTTTTGCGAATAAATCGGCATGTGCCCCGCCAGGATTTGGTGACGGGCGCCCTTATAAATTCGAACTTGCCGGTCATTTACCAGGGACGGGCGGACATCGGAGCGGCCCGTCGACAGCAACTTTTTGCCCTGGGGATTATAGATGTTGACAATCAGGTGCCCATCGCTCAGCTCTTTGATTAGCGGTCGCTTGTAGTCGGCCCCCTGGACAATCGAATGGTCCTTATCCGGATCAATCACACTGGCGATACTCTGCCTTGTCAGCGGCCGGTCATTTTTGGCTAGTTGCTGGCTGATGTTGGTCATCCCCTGATTGAGCAGTGACCGTTCTTGACGAAAAAGACTTTGGGTAAAGGTCATAAAGAGGGCCATCGTGACCACGATAAAAATCAGCAGCGAACCGACGGCGGTTCCAAAAGCCCACTTTAAGCGCAACGAAATAAATTGTTTGCTTTTCGCCTTATTCTCCATAAATCATCACGGACCTTACGAACGAATAACGTAGCCGGTTCCCCGGACGGTTTGAATGTAGCTCTTCTCACCCGGACGGTCGATCTTGTTTCGCAGGTAACGGATGTAGACGTCAACGACGTTCGTTTCCACCTTCGAATCGTAGCCCCAGACCTTGCTGAGCAACTCCTTCCGGGACATGACTACGTTGATGTTTTCCATCAGGATCAGCAGGAGCTCGTATTCCCGCTTGGTCAGGTTGATCACTTCATCCCCCCGCCGAACGACCCGGTTTTCCTTTTCAATCGTCAGGTCCTTGTAGTTAACCGTCATCTGGTGTTCCTTATTATTGCCATCCTCAATACTGATTCGCCGCAGGAGGGCCCGGACACGAGCCAGCAGCTCTTCGATGGCAAACGGCTTTACGATGTAGTCATCGGCCCCGTGATCCAACCCAGAAACCCGGTCAATGACGGAGTCCCGGGCCGTCATGATGATGATTGGGGTATCCTTTAGCTCCCGAACCCGCCGGGCAACCTCAATCCCGTTTAATTCTGGCAACATCAGGTCAAGCAAGATTACATCAAAATCCTGGTTTAAGGCAGCGTCCAAGCCGGCCCGCCCATCCAGTTCAACGTCCGTCTCGTAACCCTCATGCTTCAACTCCAGGTTAACAAAGTTTGCTAAATTTTCTTCATCTTCAATAATTAAAATTCGACTCATTAATTTCACCTACTATATCTAATCATGGTATTTAGTACTTCTTCTCATTAAATTAACAGAATAATTTTATCACAATTCTTTAATAAACCATAGTAGGAGCGCTGGCAAAATCAGAAGAACTTTGACAAAATAAAAAAGACGATCCCAGGTCCGGCGCCTAAGGAATCGTCTTTCAGTCATTAGTTGTTAGTGTTAACAACTTGCTTGCCGTCGTAGTAGCCACAGTTAGGGCATACCATGTGGGACTTGCGCAGTTCACCACAGTTTGGGCAAGGAGTCAAGCCAGGGACATTCAACTTAATGTGGCCCCGACGCATCCGCTTCTTAGCTTTTGAAGTCTTCCGTGCTGGAACAGCCATGTTTGACACCTCCTAGAAATAAATTATCCACAAATGGTTTTTAACCGCCCGCTACTTTTTTTCATCCTGATCAGGAAATAGTTTTTGCAACTTCGCGAGGCGTGGATCAACTTTTTGATTCTGCCGCTTTTCAGCCTCATAGTCATCTTCAGAGATGACCGACCAGCCCTTGCCGTTTGGCATCGGCTTGCCAGCCTTTTCATCGGCAGAAAGCACCCGTAATGGTACCTGCTCAACAATGTTTTCCGCTAAGGCCGTATCGAAATCAATCAGTTCCCGATCCTGGAGTAGGAAAACAACCTCGTCGTCTTCGTACCGGGAAAAGTGACTGCGATCATCAATATAGGTTTCAGAAAAATCAAAGTCCAGCGGCAACTGAACGGGAGTCAACGAACGAGTGGACGGAACCGTTAACGTCGTCTTCACGTTGGCGCTAATGGTGGCGTCCCCATCGTCATAAGTCACATATCCGTCCACCTTCACCGGGGCGGCCCCGAGGATGATGTCTGGAAATAGCTTCGTCAATGATGCGTTCAGGTCAAAAGTACTCTGAATATGAAGTGGTTCATTTTGATAACGATGTAACTCAGCTAACGACCATTTCATCGTACTAACCTCCTAATGCAACATGTGCAATTATACTAGTCTACCTGGTCAGTTGTCAACGTTTTTTCCTTGACAGTCTTCCTAGCTAGCTACTCTCTTGATTTTACCATACTTCACCGCCAGATAACGGGAGCGTGTTTCAAGTCCTGCTCGACCGGGGTAAAGGTTTGGTACAGTTTGCCGGCCCGGTAATCAACGTTATACAAGCGGTCGCGCATCTGCTGGCTAACCTTGGTAAACAGTGGGATTGCGACCTGCTTTTTAACCTGGTGGAGGTACTCCTGCCCCCGCCGGTTGAAGCCCAAGATGTGAATGTAGGGGTGGGCGGCGTGCCAGGCCAGCTCCTCTTCCGTCAGCTGCAGGGTTGTATACAGGCAGAGGCGGATTAGGTGGGCATACGTATACCGCTTCGTCTTAATGGCGTGGATAAATTGGTCAAAGCCTAGTGACTGCTGGGCCGCAGTCTTCAACCGAAACTCCAGCCCCTCTGCCATCTGGTAGGTTTGGCGGAGGCTTTCAAGTGGCGCCTGAATTAACTGGTTGCGTAACAGTGGGTACAGGTCCTCCCAATCTGGTACGCTAACCAGCCGCCGCAAAGCCGCGCCCGTTTCTCCTGGGACCGCTTCTGCAAAACTAGCGTGCTGGTCAACCGCTTCGCGAATCGCGCTCGCACTGGCGATCCGCCCGGTAATGACCTGGTCATGGTAGTTGCTTCTGACCCGCTGAATCGGCACGAGCCGCATTTGGTAATGGTGGTCCAAAACCGCCTTGTTGTAGGCAAAGGCAAGGATATCATTCGGCGCTTTCAGGCTAACACCGGTTTGTTGGGCAAGCTGGTCATTGAACTGGGTAGCGTAAGTCGCATTGTACTGTTTGAGCGCCGTCTGGTCAAAATCAACGGCCAGGCGAACGAACTTCTTAAAATCCCACTGGGGATGTTCCGCGCCAAAAACCACCGTCGGAACCTGGAGTTGGTCCAGGAGCGCCAAGGCGCCCGCCGCAAACCGGTGGGCCGGCTGGCAAGCAAAGTAAAGCGGCAGCTCAACGACGAGGTCCACCCCATTCGCCAATGCGGCCCGGGTTCGTTCCCACTTATCAACGATTGTGGGTTCGCCCCGCTGGGTAAAGTTGCCGCTCATCACGGCAACGGCCACGTCAGCGCCAGTCTGCTTTTTGGCCTGCTGGACATAGTAGACGTGCCCATTGTGAAAGGGATTAAACTCAACTACCATTCCCACTGCCTGCATTTCATCACCTACTTTTGACATTCGAAGAACCACCGGGTCGTTTCAGGAGTAACCTCCTGACGGCCAAAGTCAGCTGTCACTTTTACCCGTTGAAAGCCCGCCTGCTGGAGCGCCGCCTGCAACTCTTCCAGGGGATAACTCCGCTCAAAGTGGGTCTCACCAACCCGGTGGTAGTTACCATCCGGCAGCTGGTTGAAAAAGGCCAACTCATGGATGACCCCGTGTTTCACGTCGTCATCGGCAAAGCTGCGCCAGATAAACACCCGCTGCTGGTCTTCATCCTCATAATTATACATATAGCCGGGATAGACAACATCGGTCTGGTAGGGGCTGATCATATCAAAGAGGAACTGGCCTCCGGCAGCCAAATGAGTAGAGACCTGGCTGAAGGTTTCCTGGACGTCCGCCAGGTCATCAAGGTAGCAGAGCGAGTCCGCATAGCAGGTCACTGCGTCAAACTGGGGGAAGCCAGCCAAGTCACGCATGTCGGCTTGAACTAACTGGAGATCAACGCCGGCTTCGGCAGCGTGCTTGCCCGCCAGGCTAAGCATTTCTGGAGAAAAATCAGCGACGGTTAGGTCCAATCCCGCCGTTGCTAGTAAACAAGCTAACCGACCCGCCCCACCGGCAAGGTCTAAGACGGTCTTACTAGTGGAAGGGAGCCGGTTAAGGGTATAATCCTGCCATTGCTCGTACAGCTGGGCATCAAACAGCTCATCGTACAGCTGGGCAAAGCTCTGGTAAATCATTAGTCGCTTACCCACTCGCTCAGGTTAACCAACGGTGCCTGCGACCAGAGCTTTTCAAGATTGTAGAATTGACGGGTCTCCTCCCGGAAAACGTGGACAACCACATCGCCCAGGTCGATCAGAACCCACTTAGCATGGTTCTTTCCTTCAACGCTGCCAATCGTGACCCCGGTTTCGTGGGCCTTTTCAATCACCGCGTTGGCAATCGCCTGTACTTGCCGGTCAGAACCACCAGTCATGATAACAAAGTAGTCCGCCATCGGACTGATTTCGTCGACCTTGAGGGCGGTAATGTCTTCCGCCCGGCGGCCATCCGCCGCTTTAACAACCATTTCCAATACTTGCTTGCTATCCATTTATTCAATCTCCTTTCGGTAAGCCGGTACCCAGGCATTGTATGTGTCCAGAGTCGTTGGGTAAACCGGACTATTGCGTTTCACCAGATACTCCAGCGTTTGCTTCGTTTGGTAGGCTACTCCAGCGCCCAGGTCCTTAGCGGTTATTTCCCGGGCCTGGTAGACCTCTGGGAAATCCCGACCGGGTTCAATATAGTCCGCCATATAAACTACCTGTTCCAGCGGACTCATTACCGCGGCGCCGGTAGTATGGTGGCGAACGGCATTCAGGATATCCTCATCCCAAATCCCCAGCTCGTCCTTGATTAGTTCAGCACCAACCACTCCATGCCAAATCGCATTGCCATAGTTCAGCAGGTCGGGATTGAGCCCCTTACGGTGAATTTCGTCAATAAAATCCTGGTCAGGACGCTGCTTGGCGTAGTCGTGACAGAGGCCGGCAATACTAGCCTTTTCGACGTCAACCCCGTTGGCCCGAGCTAACTTAATTGCAGTCTGCTCCACCCGCAGGACGTGCTCAAAACGCTTGTCCCGCAATGCCGCACGCAGACATTCTACCAGTTGGTCACGGCTAAGGGGAATATAGTTATGGGTATAGGTTAATTTTTCAGTCATTATATAAATGATGCTCCTTAATAAAAGCGGCCACTGACCGCGGTAGCAGATAATTGACCGATTGGCCCTGCCGGATCCGGGTCCGGATATCGCTCGAGCTAATATCAATTGCGGGAATATCCACCCAGATCACCGGATACTTCGTCTCATTCTGTGCGTGAGGCCGCCGAACCCCGACAAAGTGAAAACGGGGCAGCTTGACCAGGTCCTCAATCCGGTACCACTTATCCAGGTAGTCAACCATATCACCGCCGATAATAAAGTAGTAATCGGTATTAGGATGGCGCTCAAGCAAGGCCTTCATCGTATCATACGTATAGCTGACGCCGCCCCGCTTCAGCTCCACATCTTCAATCCCCAACATGGGGTTACCCTCAATGGCCAGTTCCAGCATTTGACGGCGCAAGTCAGCGCTGACGGCAGACTTATGGTCAACGTGCGGCGGGATTGCGTCAGGCATCAGCAGGACCTTATTTAGACATAGGGCGTGCCCCACCTGGTCTGCTACTATCAGGTGGGCATTGTGCACCGGATTAAAGGTCCCACCGTAAATACCAACCCGCTGGTGGCGGGAACTTGTCTGCGGCTGGTACTGAACGGCCGGCTGGGTTTTCGCGTAGACTTGACACCCCTGCATAATCCAACCGCCTCGTTAAATCCGGGCAACTTGGTCTGACAGCTGGCGCAGGTTTTCCTTTGAAGAAACCTTGAAGAGCACCAACACCCGACCAATCGTCTGCACCACTTGGATGTCGGTCTGGTCCTCAATAAAGGTCTTGACCTCATCAGTAGTCACATCCGCGTTTTGCAAAATATTGACCTTGATCAGCTCGCGCCGGTCCAAGGCCCCGTCTAACTGGGCCAGCCAGTTATCACTAAGGCCTTCCTTCCCGACCGCGAAAAGCGGCTGCAGGTGGTTGGCCTGCGCCCGTAAGAAACGCTTTTGTTTTCCTCGTAATTGCATGTGTTCACCTCATTAAATCATTGCTTTGCGCACTAATGCCGCGACACCCTTTGGTACCCAGGCCGCGACCGTCACTCCGGCTGGAACAGTAACCCAGCCAAGGCCTTCAAAAACGACGTCACTCTTCTCGTTAACGTGGAATTCCTCTTGAACCAGCGGTGGAAAGTCGTTTGACTCCGCCGCTGTCGGCGGGGTCAGCAAGCTGCCCCGGTGCTTTTCGTAAAAGCTGTCGGCATTGCTTAACTTGGTCCGGTGAAGCGTCAGATTATTGTCAAAGTAAGTAACAAAGCCGGAATGGGGCCCTGTTTCGAAGTCAAAGCGTGCTACTCCGCCGATAAAGACGGTCTGCCCGGGGTCCAGCTGGTAGGTCCGGGGCTTGATTTCCTTTTGCGGTGCCACGATCTTAAGGTCCTTTGCAGAAAGAACGTGGGCCATCTGGTGGGGATGGATAATTCCCGGCGTGTCGACCAGCTTATGACCGTCGTCCAGCGGGATTTCAATTTCATCGAGCGTCGTCCCAGGAAAGCGGGAAGTTGTTATCAGGTCCTGAACGCCGGTCCGCTGCTTGATGATCTGGTTGATCAGGGTTGACTTACCCACGTTGGTGACCCCAACCACGTAGACATCCCGGTCGTGGCGGTACTTTTCAATCGTCGCCAGCAGCTCATCAATCTCGTGGTTCTTCTTAGCGGAAACGAGCACCGTGTCAACCGGCCGGATACCAGCCTGGTTGGCCTGCTGCCGGATCCAATCACAGAGCTTTGGCCGGCGCAGGGAACGGGGTAAGAGGTCCTCCTTGTTGCCCACTAGCAGAACCGGGTTGTCACCAACAAAGCGGTGGAGGCCCGGAATCAGACTGCCGTTAAAGTCAAAGATATCCACCACGTAGACGATCAGGGCGGTGGAGGCCCGAATCTGGCCGAGCAAGCGCAAAAAGTCATCGTCGGTCAGTGATACCGGGGCAATTTCGTTATAGTGGCGAAGGCGGAAGCAGCGCTGGCAGTACAACTCATCATTGGTCAACCCTCTTTTGACCGCTGAGGCCGGCGTATAGCCGAGCGCCGTAGGGTCCGTCGACTGGATTACCGCCCCACAGCCAATGCAACGTAATTCTTCATTTTGCTCAGTCATTCAAATCCTCCTGCCATTGTAGTTGCGGATACTTTTTCCTTAATTCACGCCAAACAATTCGTTCAAAGAAGCGGTTGATTCGGGTGTCCCACTTATCTGTATTCAGGAGGGGCTTGACCAAAATACTCCGTACCCCAGCCTCGTTTGCCGCGATCATGTCGGTCATCAACTGATCCCCGACCATCACCACTTCATTTTTCTTTAGGCCCAGTTTCGTTCGCGCCCGGTTAATGCCAAAGCTCAGTGGCTTCAGCGACCGGGAAACGAAAGGAAGATCGAGGTTCGCCGTAGCCTTGGCAACCCGGTCCTTGCTATTATTTGAAATTACGATTAACGGAATCCCAGCTTCCTGTAGCGTAGTCATCCACTCCCGCAGCTCTGGCGTACCATCAGGGTTATTCCACGCAATCAGCGTATTATCCAGGTCACTAAACACCGCCCGGATTCCCCGCTTCTTCAGCTGGGCGGGAGAAACCGCGTAAATACTGTTGACCATCCAGGTAGGTTTAAATTTATCTAGCAATATCGCACCTCATAAAATTTTGTCATAATTAAATCAATTATAGCGATTATAAAATCGGGTTTCAATCAATCCCCACCAGGGGCGGGATAAAAAAAGCCACCCACCACTGAAAGATGGATGACTTCTTAATTTAACTTAGTTTAATGCTTGCTTAGCTTGGTCAGCGATGGCAGCGAAGGCCTTTGGATCGTTAACCGCCAAGTCAGCCAGCATCTTCCGGTTGATGTCGATGTTAGCCAGCTTCAAGCCGTGCATCAACTTGCTGTAACTGATGTTGTTCATCCGGGCAGCAGCGTTGATCCGGGCAATCCAGAGTTCACGGAACTTACGCTTGTTGACCTTCCGATCACGGAAAGCGTAAACGTAACTCTTCATTACTTGGTCCTTAGCAGTCTTGAATAAACGAGACTTAGCACCACGGTATCCTTTTGCTAACTTCATAACGCGCTTCCGACGAGCACGCGTAACAGTTCCACCTTTAACTCGCATGTTGAAATCCTCCTACGTATTTTAATTCTTATTCGAATGAAGTTTACTTAAATGGTAATAACTTCTTGTAACGCTTTACGTTGGACTTGTCCATCATGCTCAAGCCACGTAATTGACGACGTTGCTTCTTAGTCTTACCGTGGAAACGGTGGCTCGTAAATGAGTTACCACTCTTAAATCCACCATTTGCAGTACGCTTGAAACGCTTAGCAGCAGCGCGGTTAGTCTTCATCTTTGGCATCAGATATTCCCTACTTTCCTAAAATACTATTTCTTTGCTTTATCAGCAGCTGGAGCCAGAGTTAAGAAAATACTCCGCCCCTCCATCTTTGGACGTTGGACAACAGTAGCAATGTCTGAAGTTTCTTCAGCCATCCGTTCAATCATGTCACGACCGATATCCTTGTGCGTGATGGCACGACCCCGGAAACGGAGTGAAACCCGGACCTTGTCACCCTTCTCAATGAACTTGCGAACCCGCTTCAGCTTAACGTTGAAGTCGTTCGTGTCGATTGAGGGGCTCAGGCGAATTTCCTTGACCGTCACTGTCTTCTGTTTCTTCCGAGCTTCCCGCTCTTTCTTTTGCATCTCAAAACGGTACTTACCGTAATCCATGATGCGGGCAACAGCTGGACGAGCCTTTGGTGCAACCAGCACCAAATCAAGGTTGGCATCTTCTGCTAATTGCAGCGCTTCACGCTTTGACTTGATCCCTAATTGTTCGCCATCCTGGCCGATCAGCCGCACTTCGCGTGCACGAATACCGTTATTGACAATCATATCTTGTGCTATGGCAACGCACCTCCAATTTTATTAGCGAAAGATCAAGCAAAAAAGCGGAGTGCCAAACGCACCCCGCTCAATAGGAACAGACCTTCCTCGTCTGCTCAATTTCATCTCGTCAGCCCGGCAATCCTAATCACCAAGGCGAGAAGCGGGTGCTTCTGCTTTTTCTTTCAACGCTTATTAGAATACCGAATCTCCAGATAATTGTCAAGGACATTATCCCTTAGAACGCAAATTATCTCCCGTCATCGGCAATTCCCGGGACAGGAACTTGACCCGTTCCATGATTCGCTGGGCCTTCAAGGGTTCATGGTCACCCTGGGTGTCAATCGCCAAGTGGTTCTTTTCCAGTTCATCCATGGAGAAGTTAGAACTAAAGAAGGTCGGGAGCTCTTCCTGCATCCGGTACTCCAGGATAATTCCCAAGACGTCGTCACGAACCCACTTGCTCATCGCGTCGGCACCGATGTCGTCCAGCATCAGGACCGGTGCTTTCTTGACTGCTTCCAGCTTCTCGCTGGTATTGTTCTTCTTAATCGAGTTGCGCATCTCAACGGCAAAACTCGGGAAGTGCAGCATCGTCGTCGCCACACCCTTTTGCTTTGCCAGCTCGTTGGCAATCGCTCCTAGGAGGTAGGTCTTGCCAACCCCAAAGTTCCCGTAAAGGTAAAGCCCGGGCATGAAGTGGTCCGCGGAATAGTGGTCGGTAAAGTTGATGGCTGCTTTTAGGGCTGCCATCCGGGTCGCGGTCTGGTGCTGCTCGTCAATGTAGAAGTTATCCAATGAAGCATTCTGGATAAACTTTGGCATGTTGATTGAGCGGACGAGCCGCTGAATGTGCCGCTGCCGTTCCTTTTCCAGCAGTTGCTGGGTGGGCACATATGTGACATCTATTTGCCCGGAATTCAGCACTAGCTGCGGCGAATAGCCTGGAGCCACCGTGGTTTCTCCCTTCTTCGCCAGCTGTTTTTCATGGTAAAACTCATACAGCTTGGATTGCCCGCTTTGGACCATCTCCCGGGAAATCCGCTCCTGATTGTCCTGCAAAAAGGCCTGAACATCCGGATCGGCTAGCACTCGCTTCATCAGCTGGTCGACACTGGTAGTCACGTTTTGGTTTTTCATCAGCCCTTGGAGGGTTTCATTTAACGACTTCATTGCTTTCACCACCCCTATTTCTGCTTTCGTTTAGCCAGCAGGGCCTGAACCTCTTGAACCTCTGCCTGCGACGCTTTCTTGGTGCGCTCTGCCTGACTGGTCTTGGTCCATTCCGGCATCTGCTCTTCAATCTGTGACCGGCCCCGGTAATTTTTCCGCTGACGGGGCCGCCCCTTTGACTGACCAGCCGCCCGTTGCTGGTTAAAGTTCTTGAGCTGGAGCAAGGCACTGGCACCATCATGGACCCCTGCTTTGACCCAGCTATTGGCAATTGCGTCTACAAAGTTAGCCTTCAATAGATCGTTGTCTAATTCGGCAATCACGTACCAGGAAAGGACGTTGATGACTTCCGGACTAAGTTTGACATCCGCTAACAGGTGGGTCAGGATATGCCGCTCGCTGGCGGTCACAAAGCCCCCGGTCTGTTCTTTAAGTCCCTGGAGAAAGTCCACCGGGGCATACCCGGTCACGCTCTTTAACAGCTGCTGATCCTTAGCAGTCAACTCCTGATCCTTCTTGGCCGGCTGGTTGGTCCCGGTCGAGCTGCCAGTTGAACTGCCGGTCTGCCGGTAGGCCGCGGCAACGACCCGTTTAAACTTTGCCGCGTCAAAGTGGTTGTCAGCCAGGTTGACCGCCTTCAGGATCAGGTCCTTCATCGTTGGGACGTCAATGCCGTACAGCTGGTGTTCGACCTCGATTAACTGCCGGTGGGCGTCCAGATCCTTTTTGACAAGCGGCTGGTTAGCGAGGAGCTGAAAAAGAGTCGGCCAGTCAAAATCACTAGCTGCGAGTGACGGGCGGGCTGTCTCCACGCTGAACTGCTGCCGTGCTTCTTTGATGGGTGCTGGTGCCGTGATAACTGACTCCGCGGCAACATGGAATTCATCCAAGAAGCGATGGCTGACTTCCCTTAGCTGGGGCCGCGAGGTCAACTCGTAACGCCGAGCCCACTTCGCCAGGTGAGCAAAGGCAGCGCTCCCCACCGCCTCAAGAAGGAGGACGCTCAGCAGGTCATCTTCAATAAAGGCGGCAGGGGAAAGGGTCGGCTGGAGCTGGTAAACGTAAAAGTCCCCCTGCTCATCATTCCCGGCGAAGGTTCTTATCAGTCCTACTGCTTCCAAACGGTGAAGGGCGTGGGTAATCTGCTCCGCCCCCGCGTTCATCTGTCGAATAAGGACAGCTTGCAGGCGCCGGTCAGCCAGAGTTGGCCGTTCCAACAGCTGACTATGCAGGGCATAGAACAGACTAAAGGCGGTTGGCCCCACCACCGGCTGGTAAAAACGGGCCAGGGTCGTGGCATTAAAGTTCACAAAGTCGCTGGCCGCCGTCACGAGGAAGGCTGCCTGTGGTGCAAACTGGTCCTCCTGCTTAGCCATCCTCATTCCTCCTAATCATTACTTTTGTGCTCCGTCTTCACCATGGTTTCCAGTTCACTCATAAAGGCGTCAACATCCTTAAACTGGCGGTAAACACTGGCAAAGCGAATGTAGGCCACCTCGTCGACGTCTTTTAGTTCGTTCATTACGTACTTACCGATCAGCTGACTGGAAATTTCATTTTCGCCCAGGCTCCGCACCTTCTTCTCGACCTTATCCGTCAGCTTGGTGAGGCGCTCCATACTGACCGGCCTTTTCTCGGCGGACCGGACAATCCCATTAAAAATCTTCTGCCGGCTGAATTCTTGCCGGGTCCCGTCCTTCTTCACAACTAACAGCGGGGTCTCTTCATAGCGTTCAAACGTGGTAAAGCGGAAGCCGCAATGAACACACTCCCGTCGCCGGCGTATAAAGCTGCCATCTTCACTCGGCCGACTGTCGACGACCCGTGAACCATTATGGTGACAATGTGGACACTTCATGCGCTTACCTCCCTTATAATACTTAACATTTTATTGTACCATACCTCGGCCTAGTTTAATCGTTTAACAAGCTGGGCCACCTGCTGCCGCAAATGATTATCGTCTCCGTTGTTATCAATCACGATGTCCGCCCGCGCGACCTTCTTGTTTAACGGCATTTGAGCCGCTACTCTAGCTTGCGCCGCCGCTTGAGATAGGCCATCCCGCTTCATCAGGCGTGCGAGCTGGGTCGCCTTATCAACGGTCACCACCACGACTAGGTCGCAATCCTCGTCATAGCCCTGCTCAAACAGCAGTGGCACGTCTAAAATGACGGCTGGGACGGCAGCCTTCTTGAAACTTGCAAGCTGCCCCATAATATTTTTCCGAATCAGGGGCTGCATTACTTGGTTCAGCTGGTTGCGAGCATCTTGGTTATTAAAGACGCACTGACCGAGCCGCTGGCGGTCGAGGCTGCCATCCATGGTGACAATTGACCGGCCAAACCGCTCTACCAGACGTTCAAAACCTGGTTGGCCGGGCTGCTGGAGGCGGTGGGCAACCAGGTCAGCGTCGATGATTGGAAAGCCAACTTGACCCAGCAGCCTGCTGACGGTCGACTTGCCGCTGGCAATCCCGCCGGTTAATCCCACTATTTGTGTCATCTTAATCCTCCACTAGCGGCTGACAATGCGGACAGAAAGTCGTTCCCCGCTGGGCCACCTTGATTTTGACCATCTTGGCACCGCACCGGGGACACTTCTCGCCGCCCCGCCCATAGGCGTTCAACCGCTCCTGGAAGCCCCCAGCATCACCAAAGGCATTGGTAAAACTGTGCACAGTCGTCCCCTTATACTTAGTTGCGACCGCTAATTCCTTAATGATGTTGTCATGCAGGACTGCTGCCTGGGCAGGGGTAAGGCTGTTAGCCGGCTGTTCCGGGTTGATCTTGGACATCCAGAGCACCTCATCGACGTAGATGTTGCCGAGACCAGCGACGTGCCGTTGGTTCAACAGGAATGGCTTGATCTTGCCCCTGCTCCTGCCCAGCTCATCCTGGAAAAAGGCCAGCTTAAAATCAGCGGTGGTCGGTTCAGGTCCTAAGGTTTTCAAGCCGCCGACTGTCTTCTCATCTCCCGTCTTAACCAGGGTCATCCGGCCAAACTTACGGGTATCGTGGTAGCACAGCTCGGTGCCATCTGTAAATTGAAAGACAACGTGGGTGTGCTTGTCGATTGGTCCCCCAATCGGCTGGTTATAATACTTCCCTTCCATCCGTAAATGGGACACCATCGTTAGATTATTACTAAAGCGGAACAGCAGGTACTTTCCCCGCCGGTCAACGTCTTCAATCGTCTGCCCAATCAGGGCCTGGCGAAAGTCTTCCACGTCATTAGTAATCGTCTTGCCGTAGTAGACATCAATTGCGTTAATTTTGCGGCCCTTGGCGATTTTTAAAAGTCCCCGCCGGACCGTCTCAACTTCAGGTAATTCTGGCATTTTCTACCGCCCCTATTTCAAGTCGTACCAAGTATTGCCAACCTTGCTCTCAACTTTCAGCGGCACGTTTAATTGAACCGCGGAGTCCATGACCTGGGGAACCAGCTTCTGGAGGACCGGGATTTCTTCCGCCGGTGCTTCAAAGACCAGTTCGTCATGGATTTGCAAGAGCATCCGGGCTTGGAGTTGGCGCTGCTTGATTTCTTCCTTCATCCTAATCATTGCAATTTTAATAATATCCGCTGCGCTCCCTTGGATAGGGGTGTTCATCGCCGTCCGCTCAGCAAAGGACCGCTGGCTAAAACTCTTCGCATGAATATCCGGCAGGTAACGGCGGCGGTGGGTAATGGTTTCGACATAGCCGTGCTCGCGGGCAAAGGCAATCGTGTCATCAATATACTTCTTTACACCCGGGAACTCCTTAAAGTAATTCTGGATAAACTCGTGGGCCTGGGAACGGCTAACGTGAATCCGCTGGGCCAGCCCGTAGTCACTGATCCCATAAACGATCCCGAAGTTAACCGCCTTGGCTCGCCGCCGCATATTACGGTCAATTTCGGCGTCGGCCGGCAGGTGGAAAATCCGCCGGGCCGTGCTGGCGTGAATGTCCTCCCCGTTCTTAAAGTCCTCCTGGAGGTTCTTATCGCCGGTGATGTGGGCCAGTACCCGCAGTTCCACTTGGGAATAGTCAGATGAAAAGATCTGCCAGCCTTCATGGCTCGGTACAAAGGCCTTCCGGATCAGGCGGCCTTCCGGCAGGCGAACCGGGATGTTTTGCAGGTTAGGATCCACGGAGGACAGACGGCCAGTTTGCGTCAGGGTTTGCAGGTACCGGGTGTGAATCTTCTGGTCGCTAGAATGAATGACCTTCAGCAGGCCGGTGATGTAAGTCGACTGGAGCTTGGCGATTTGACGGTACTGGAGGATGTCCTCCACAATCGGCGCCTGGTCAGCCAGTTTCTCCAGCACATCCACCGCGGTCGAGTAGCCAGTCTTGGTCTTCTTGATGACCGGCAGTTTCAGCTTTTCAAAGAGGATGTGCCCCAGCTGCTTGGTAGAATTGATATTAAATTCCTCGCCAGCGGCCGCGTAGATCTGGTCTTCAATGTCGGCTAAGCGCTCGGTCAGCTTGCTGCCCATGTCTTTGAGCGTCTGGGCGTTAACCTTGATCCCGGTGATTTCCATCGCCGCTAAGACCCGGGTCAGCGGCACTTCGATGTCCGTATAAAGCGGTGTCTGCTGGTTATCGTCAAGTTTCTTAAACAGCGGGTCCCGCAGGTCGTTAATCGCCCGGGCTTTTTGCGCCAGGTGGGTATAGAAGGTCTGGTCATCGTCCGGGATGGCCCGCTTAGCTCCCTTACCATAGACCTCCTCGTCAGTGGCGACCTCATGATAATCATGCTCCAGGGCGACCTGCCCAAGGTCATTGCTGTTGTCATTTGTGTTCAGCAGGTAGGAGGCCAGCAGGAGATCAAAATCAACGTTCCGCAAGTCAATCCTCAGCCGGTGTAAGCCGACAATCTGGGCCTTAGCGTTAAAGACGTTCTTCGCGACCGCTGATGACTCCAACAGCTTTTTGAGCGGGTCCTGCTTTAAGAGTTCTGTGTCGCGACTAACCAGCCAGGTCGTGCCATCACCGATTACAAAGCCGGCAAAGGGGGAGGTATGGTAGTTAGCGTCCGGCATTTCGAGGTAGAAACTCAGTTCATCCTTAAGCTGATCGACCGCCGCCAGGTTATCCGCGGTTAGTTCCGTATACTTCACCGGCGCGCTGTCATCCGCCCCTTCTTCGGGGGCCAAGTCCATCTTCGCGAGGAAGGACTTAAAGCCCATCTGCTGGTAGAACGCTACCAGTTTCTCCGTCTGTTCGCCCCGGTAGGCGATGTCGTCTAAGCTAATTTCCAGCGGTGCGTCCTGGAGGATGGTTGCCAGGGTCTTGCACTGCCGCGCGATCTCTTCGTCTTCGACCAGGTGTTCCTTCATCTTGCTCTTTTTAAGGTCATCAATGTGGTCGTAGAGGTTTTCGACGGAGCCAAACTGCTTGACCAGCTTGATGGCCGTCTTTTCACCAATCTTGGTGACTCCGGGATAATTATCCGAGCTATCGCCCATCAGCGCTTTCATGTCGATAATTTGCCGCGGCGTAATGCCGAGTTTTTCTTCTACGTGGGCCGGAGTGTAGTGCTCGGTGTCGGTAACCCCCTTATGGGTAACGGCAACCGTGGTGTGGTCGCTGGCCAGCTGGGTCAGGTCGCGGTCCCCGGTAACAATCAGGGTTTCATAGCCCGCTTCGTCCCCCTCCTTCGCCAGGGTCCCGATAATGTCGTCGGCCTCGTAATTCTTTAGTTCGTAACTGTGAAGGCCGCACGCTTCCACCAGTTCACGGACGTAGGGAAACTGCTCCGTCAGCTCGTCCGGTGTCTTGTTCCGACCGCCTTTGTAGTCATCGTACATTTTCGTCCGAAAAGTGACCTTTCCGGCATCAAAGGCTACCAGGGCAGCGTCCGGGTGAAACTTATCCAAGACGTGGTCCAGCATCAGCTTAAAACCGTAAATAGCCGCCGTATGCAGACCATCTTTATTGGTAAATTTATCAATTTGGTTATGCATCGCAAAAAATGCCCGAAAGACAATGCTGTTTCCATCGATTAGCAATAATTGTTTTGCCATTTATTCTCCGTCCCTTCTCTTGATAGTGTTATTGTACCAAAGATTAAGGTCGACCGTTAGTTACCTGTTTAATCTTCTAAGTGTAATATAATGAGGATGTACTAATTTGCAAGAAGGAATTATTTTGGACAAACTACTAAACAAACGTCACGTCGAGGAGGCCCGGCTCTTTGCCATCCTCACCTTTTTCGGCGGCTTTTTGGACGCCTTCACCTACATCCAGTGCGGGCACACCCTCGCTGCCGCCCAGACTGGCAACATCGTCTTCCTCAGTGCCGCCCTGGTCAACCACAATGTCATCGGCATCGTTGACCGCTGTGGCGCCATCATCCTCTATATTCTAGGCATCATCGTCGCTATCGGCTTTCAGGCCCACATCAAATACTGGCGAATTTTCTGCCTCTTCCCGATCCTCATCATCGGTGGTGACGTCCCCACCTACCTGTCAGTCGGACTGGTTTCCTTTGGCCTTGCCCTGCTTAACACCGCCTTTAGCAAAATCGAGGGACTCGGTTACAGCAGCGTCTTTACCACCGGGAATATTACGTCGCCTGGACGGAATACGGCTACCACCACGACCGCGCTGACCTCATCGTCGTCTTTGACTACTTTCTGATTGTGCTGGCCTTTACCACCGGCGCTATCAGCTCTACGGTCATTCAGCCCTTTCTCCGGATGAAAACCATCTGGGTTGCCGTCCTGGTTATCTTAGTCACCGATGTTATCTACTACTTCCAAAAGAGGAGAGCGAACCCCTAACAAAAAGCAGCGCGACCAAAACCTCTTTGACCGTGCTACTTGTTTATCGCCGCTTAAATTTAACCGTCTTCTTTTTTGGAGAAATCTTTTCCACCTGCCAGCCGTAGTCCAACAATTCCTTCTTGTAGGAAAGAAAAGAATGATCCAACGGCACCCCCGCAGCCTGTTCAATTTCAGCAAACGATAGCGTGACAATTGTCCCATCCTGCTGGCTTACAAGCGACCAAAGTGCATTATACTTACTCATTTTGATTACCCCCAAGCAAAGACTCCTGCGGCCCAATCGCCACAGGAGTCTTTGCAAAATATATTAGTCCCGGTCGCTCATCCCAAAGATTTGCAGGAAGGAGATGAAGAGGTTGACGAAGTCCAGGTAGAGCTGGAGTGCGCCCACGATTGCCAGACCCATCACTGAATTTTCATTGCTGTAATTCAGGTAGATCTGCTTCATCTTCTGCGCGTCCCACGCCGTTAGCACTACGAAGATGATCACGGCAATGTAAGAGAAAATGTAGGTAATTGCCGAGCTCTTCAAGAAAATGTTGATGATTGAAGCGATAATCAAGGCTACCAGTGCCGCCATGGCGTGGGCACCAAACTTGCTGAGGTCCCGCTTAGTAACCGTCCCGTAGAGGGCCATCGTCGCGAAGACCGCCGCCGAAGAAATAAAGGCCGCCGTGATATTAGCCGCCGTAAATGTTCCCGCAATCAGTGCAAACTCAACCCCGTAAATAATCGCCACCAGCATCAGCATGATAAAACCGCCGACCGGGTTCCGGGTGGCGCTAAAGCTAATCCCCATCGACAGTACGATTGGCAAGAGGAGAATAAGCCAGACCATCCCCTGGTGCTGTTGGAAGTAGCCCAGCACCTGCGTAGCAAAGACGTTCATCGTCAAGTAGGCGCTCAGTGCGGAAACTAAAACTGCCAGGGTCATGTTTCCGTACATCTTAGTCAGGAAACTATTCAACCCCGCCTGGTCGGCAACCACGCGCCGGCCAGAATCATTTGGAAAATTATCCATTATTTAATTCCTCCTAAAGGCTTATTGAAATACAATACCACATTTGGACTTGCCGGTGGTCCTTTTGACTACTTATTAAGTAATTCTTTGAACTTCTCTTCATACTTTTCGATGTCGCCGGCCCCCATGAAGATCAGCACCGCGTTATGGTACTTCGTCAGCTTGTCAATGCTATCCATGTCGACCCCTTCACTGCCCGGAATCTTGGCTTCAAGGTCTGCACTGGAAACTGACCCGTCCTGCTCACGAATGGAAGAGAAGATCGGCGTTACAAAGACCTTGTCCGCCTTGCTCAGACTAGCAGCAAAGCCATCAATGTACGCCGCCAGCCGGGAGTACGTGTGGGGCTGGAAGACCGCCACGATTTCCTTATCCGGGAACTTCTGCCGCGCAGCGTCAATCGTTGCCTTGATTTCGTTTGGGTGGTGGGCGTAGTCGTCGATCAGCTTGTCGTCAGCAACATCGGTCTCACTGAACCGCCGTTTAACTCCGGAGAAGTTGGCGAGTTCCTGCTTGATCTTGTCCATGTCGACTTTTTCCATGTAAGCCACCGCCAGAACTGCCAGGCTATTCAGGATGCTGTGTTCACCATAGAGGTGGATGGTGAAGGTTCCCAACTTCTGGTCGCGGAAGTAGGCGTCATAGGTCGAACCAGCTGGGGTCCGGCGGATATTCTCAGCCCGGAAGTCGTCGTCATCCCCAGTCCCGTAGTAGTAAACCGGCACGTCGACGTCCAACTTCCGCAGGTTGGCATCATCACCCCAGGCAAAGATGGCCTTCTTGACCTGCCGACCATAAGTTTCAAATGAACCACGCACGTCATCAATGTCTTTGAAGTAGTCCGGGTGGTCAAAGTCAATGTTGGTCATAATGGCATAGTCCGGGTGGTAAGCCAAGAAGTGGTCCCGGTATTCATCCGCTTCAAAGACGAAGAAACGATCGTCATCGTTCCCCTTGCCGACACCATCACCAATCAGGTAGCTAGTTGGTTCAACCGCGGCGAGGACGTGGGACAGCAGAGCCGTGGTACTGGTCTTGCCGTGGGCACCGGCAATTCCGATACTGGTGTGGTCCGCCACTTCCTTTTCGACCGCTTCCGGATAGGTCAGCACCGGCAGGCCCATTTCCTTAGCCCGCAGCACTTCTGGATGATCTTCGGCAAAGGCATTCCCCTTGATCACCGTCATCCCCTCCTCGAGGTTGGCAGGGTCAAACGGCAGGATCTGGATACCCGCCTTGAGCAGAGGCCCCTGGGTAAAGGTTTCCTTCGCAATATCTGAGCCTAAGACTTCGTTTCCTTGATCATGTAAAACACGGGCGAGGGCTGCCATCCCGGTGCCTTTAATGCCGATGAAGTAATATGTCTTCTTTTCCATTCTCTCTTTTCCTTTCCGTGTTCCTGCCTAGTTTGCTGGGAAGAAGGTATCAGCCTTGGCAAAGTCGACCGCCTCGCCGACCTCCTGCCAATCATCAGGAATAATCCACAGGCCCTTCTTGTCCGGAGCATTCTTCATCCGCAATTCACGGAAGCCACAGAGCATCCCATCGCTTTCGACCCCCATCAGTGCGCCGGGCCAAATGAGCTTGCCATCGGGCATCATGGCACCGGGGCGCGCCACGACCACCTTAATGCCGGTAGCGACGTTCGGCGAACCACAGACGATTTGAACTGTCTGGTCAGCACCGATCCGGGTCTGGGTGACCTTGAGGTGGTCGGACTTCGGGTGGTCTTCCATCTTCTCGACGTACCCGACCACGAACTTTGGCGTATGGTCGGCCGTTAATTGCTGGTCAAACCCGGCTTGAGTCAGTTTCTGGTTGAGCTTGGCAACCTGGTCATCGGTCAGGAAGACCTGACCATTTTCCTTTGTCAATTCCGGCAACAGCTTGCTGGCATCCATAAAGTTGTAGCCAAGCAGCTGCTGGTCCTTGGCACTCATGATTTGGACAACTCCATCCTTGATCGTGCTTGTCTGGTCACCATTATTAGGCGCGGTAATCGTTACTAGGATGTCGCCCATCTCTGCTGGATTATAGCTTGCAATTAACATTCTCTATTCATGTCTCCTTTACTTTCAAACCGCTGAATTAGAAAAGGGAGTGGGACTGAACCAAACCACCTGGTTCGTCGTCCCACTTCTACTAATTCACAGCAGGATCAGCGCAGGTCGGGGTCAATACCGGCTAAGCTGCTAACTGCCCTGCTGCTCTACTTATCTCCACAAAGAAAAAGGAGGCTGAGTGGTCCCCGGCCTCCTTATAAATCTAAAAAAGCGGGCCATTTTGACTTGCTTTTTTTATTTTACTTCAAATTCCGCAAAAAATCTTCAACTTGTTCCTTAGTTTTGCGATCTTTATTGACTAGCCGGCCAATTTCCTTGCCGTGGTCATAAGCGATAAAGCTAGGAATCCCAAAAACGTTTAATTCTGCTGCCAAGTCAATGTTTTCATCGCGGTCGACGGTGTAGAAGGTATAATCCGCAAAATCCTGTTCGATTTCCGGCATGGCAGGTTTAATAAAGCGGCAGTCGGGGCACCAACCAGCGGTGAAGAACAGGACAACCTTGCCCTGACCGATCTTGTCGATTAACTGGTCATCTTTAATTACAGGTAACTTTTCCATAGAAGTATCCCTCCTCATTGATTACAACGTTACTATACCATAACTGCTTCTTAATTACTCGTGAATAGCACCTGCTTGGCTTTTTACCGCCGTTAATGTTAGAATTGGGTAATCATTATATTAAAGGAAGCGTTGCAATGAACGATTCAAACAACACACTCAATCCATGGCTGGTCCCGGTAACGTTGGGAGCCTCCGGGATCGCAGGCTTTCTGGCCGGCAAGCTCTTCGGCAAACGGCCCTACCCGGCTAACCGGGCGCTCAAACAAATTCGCCGGGACTTTGCTAAGGAGGGAACCATCACCGGCAGTTGGATCGACCACCGGCAGACTCCCTTCCAACGCTTCGCCGTTAAGACCAGCGCCTACCAGGGCGGCTTAACGCGCTTAGAAGATGGTGAACCGGTAAATTACGAGTTTAAGGTCGACGCCTTTACTGGCAGTTTGCTGGAATTAAAGCGGCTGGAAAACTAATTTGTGAATGTAAAAGGGTGGGACAGAACTAGCTGAGCTAGTTTTGTCCCACCCTTTTACTTTTTAGAGCATTATATTGACGTCCCCACTGTTCCATTGCCATAATCACTGATGACAGGCTCTTGCCCAGGGATGTTAGTGGATAATCAGTCTTAGGCGGCACAGCCGGATAAACTCTTTTCACAATAATATTATCTTGTTCCAACTCATTAAGTTGCAGGGCCAGCATCCGTCACGAGCAATGTGGCATTAATTTCTACAATTCGCTAAAACGGCACACCTGCTTTTTCATCAGATGATATAAAATGACGCTTTTCCATTTTCCCGAAATAATTTGAAGCGTGCTTTCTACCGGGCAGCCGGACGCACAATCATAAATATGTCTTTGCAAGCTAATACCTCCTCAGTTGTAATGATATAATTATTGACTTTCCTCAACCATAGTGAAATATTTGTTACTTAGGCATTTTTATTTCTCCTCTTGTGCTCCCATCGCGTTCCTTTACTATTAGTAAGTAAAGGAGTGAACTTTAATGAAAGCAATCGGATTTACCGAGCATTTACCAATTGATAATCCCCACAGTCTCTATGAATTTCAGGCAGCAGTCCCCAACCCACACCCTCATGACCTACTCGTTAACGTAGCTGCCAGCTCAGTTAACCCCGTTGATACCTATATTCGCAAAGGCGGACGAGGGAAACTGAAGTCACCAAAATCATTGGCTATGATGCTTGTGGAATTGTAATAAAAGCAGGCGCAGCGGTCACCTTATTTAAACCCGGGGACCGAGTCTTTTACGCCGGCTCAATCCTGCGTCCTGGAAGCAATAGCGAATACCAGTTGGTCGATGAGCGAATTGTCGGTCACGCACCACAAAAACTATCAGATGCTCAAGCGGCCGCAATGCCCTTAACCTCCTTAACCGCATACGAGGCTTTATTCGAACAGTTGGGAATCAGTCAATCTTCACAAACTAACAGTGGAAAAACAATCCTAATCATCAATGGTACCGGCGGGGCCGGCTCAGTCGCAACTCAGCTCGCCCACCTAGCTGGACTAACCGTCATTGCCACCGCTTCACACCCCAAGGGAATTCAGTGGACAACAGAACATGGCGCTCAGCTGGTGGTCAACCACCACCAAGACCTAGTTAAGCAAGTTCGTTCCCACGGTTATAAATAGGTCGATTACATCCTCGGACTAAGCAACATTGACGCCCACTGGAAAGAAATGTGCCAACTCATTAGACCCAACGGCTCAATTGCATCGATTACTGAAAATAGGCGACCAATTAATCTCAGCTTATTGACCAAGAAGCGCGCTCGTTTTGCCTGGGAATGGATGTACACCAAGCCTTATTATTCGACACCCGATATGATCACGCAACACCAAATTTTAGACCGCGTCGCCCAGTTGCTTGATGATCATCTTCTTTCGTGTACCTTAACCAAAGAACTTACTCCTTTTACTGCCGCTAATCTTCGTCAAGGCCACCGCTTGGTTGAGAGTGGCCACATGATTAGCAAAGTGGCTATTTCAGGTTGGAAATAATTTGCAATTAAAAAAGCGGATAATAGCTTTCCATATTAGGTTGCCATTATCCGCTTTCTTATTTTTGTTCGCTAAAATGCGTCGTCAGCTTATAGATTGGCTGGCCCTTGGCCGCGAACTTTTGCTCATACTCAGTTTCGACGTTATGCTCGTTCTCATCACTGTTGTGTAAATCGAGCCACACCCCGTCAAAGAGCATCCCATAGTTGTTCATGCTTTGGAGGGAAAATTCAAAGAAGCCCATGTTATCGGTCTTCAGTTCAATTGCCCCTTCTTCTTTGAGCACCTGCTGGTAGCCAGCTAAGAAGGTCTGGTAGGTCAGCCGCCGCTTGGCATGACGCGTCTTCGGCCATGGGTCTGAAAAGTTCAGATAGAGACGGTCAAGCTCGTGGTCCTCGAAGTAGTTGGTAATGTCAGAACCATCACCACAGATCAGCTGGAGGTTGGGCAACTCCTCTGTGAGGGCCTTCTTCAAGGCGATTGCTGCTACCGTCCGCTGGATTTCCAGGCCGATAAAGTTGATCTCTGGATGGGCCTTCGCCATCCCAATGATGAACTGCCCCTTCCCCATACCGACTTCAACATGAATTGGCTGCTTCTTAGCAAAACGGTCCTGCCAGTGACCCTTCACCTCCTCAGCATTGGTTACGATCATCTCCGGGTGGTCCGCAATCAGCGGATCCGCCCATTTTTTATGTTTCACACGCATAATTAGTATTCCTCACTTAACTTTTTTATTCGTAATTTGAAGTAGAAGCGGGTCAAGACCCCGACCTCAATTATGGCAAGGACCAGGTTGAGTAAAAAGCCCCGCCAGTCGAAATGCAGACCAATACTTGCCAGGACAATCAGTGTTGCCTCAATCACGGTTACCCGGATCAGGAGCCGTTGGAAGTCCCTGACCCGTTCCTCAGTTTGAACCGGGTAGAGGTGGGTCAAGACGTTGGCATCGTACTGACCGTACAACGGCATTAACTGGGTTGCAATCAGGTAGATAAACAGGACGACCAGCGCGGTGTTTAGCCACTGGAGCGGAACCAGGAAGGCCAGCACCATCCCCAGCAGGGTCAGCCGGATCACAATCCCACTGATGTCCGTATTGCGGACAAAGCCCCGTGCGTAGAGGTACGCCCATGGCCGGTGGCCGTTTGACAGCCACCGCACCAGTCCGTTCGCCCAGCGACGGCGCTTGACGTTTCCCTGAACACTCGGCACATCGGTAAAGAGGTTGAAAAAGCGGTAAACGCTGTACATTCGGTTACTTTCCATTTTGACCGCCGCCTGCCAGTCAATTGTCAGTTCACGGTAAACTAGCCGCATCGCAACATCCAAAATTACCGCCACTGCCAACCCCAGCAGGGGGCTGACCAGCCAGGTCACCGCAGCCGCTAACAAGGGGTTCAGCCAATATTCTGCTTGGGTTCGCCAGCCCTGCTTTGACCAGCGGAGACTGATAGACTTGCGGGCGGTAAATAGCCAGTCATCCTTTGTCACTACCGCCGTCAGAAAAACGGCTACAATGTCAACTGTCGATAGTCGTTCCGTTGTAAGGGCGAACGGCAGGGCAGCAAAGGTTCCCGCCAGGGTCATTCCCTCCGCGAGCACCAGGCTGTAAAGGTAGGCCCGTCTCAAATAGCCATCCATGGCCCGAACCTGAGGCAAGAGGAAAACCGGGTCCGGCCGCTTAATCAGGGTCGCCAGCCGACCAATTTGGGCCAGCAGGACAAACCAGGCAATCAGCAGGAAACGGGGCCACCACTGGTTAGCACTGAGGGTTGGCAACCATTCTGAATACCCGTAGGCCAGCGCGCCAAAGAGGAAGAAAAGGGCGATGACAAAGTGGTCGTTGAAAACCAATCGCCAATACTTCAGGAGCATCATAAAATGACGCTGGCGCCGTTTCGTAAATAGTCTACTCATCTTGATCATCCCTTGCTAAGCCGAGATAAATTTCGTCTAGCGACTCATCCGGCCGGTCTTCCTGCTTACGGAGTTCCGCCAGGGTTCCGTGGGCCCGGACCTGCCCATTAGCTAAGAGGACAAAGCGGTCACAGTAGCGCTGCGCAGTATCAAGGACGTGGGTCGACATCAGTACGGCCACCCCCTCCTTTTTCTTTTGTTCAATCAGCTTCAGCAAGTCATGGACAGCCAGGGGGTCCAGCCCATAGAAAGGCTCGTCCACAATCAACAGTTTGGCATTGGTCATGAAAGCACAGCAAATCATCACCTTTTGCTTCATTCCCTTGGAAAAGTTCGCCGGGAACCAGTCCAGCTTATTGTCGAGCCGGAACAGTTTAAGCAGCTTATGAGCCCGCTGCCAGGCTGCCTCATGGTCAAGTCCGTACGCGTTCATCGTTAATTCGAGGTGCTCCCGCAACGTCAACTCGTCATACAAGATTGGCGTCTCGGGAACGTAGGCAATCTGCTGCTTATACTCGGCCGGATTTTCGGCCAAGGTCAGTCCGTTGAGGGTGATCGTCCCGGAAAACGGCCGCAGCAAACCGATAATGTGGTTTAAGGTCGTGGACTTTCCAGCCCCGTTTAAGCCGATCAGGCCCACTAATTCCCCCGGCTGGACCACCAGGCTAACCTGCTTTAGGACGGGAATCTGTGAATATCCTCCCACCAGATTCTTTACTTCAAGTGCCATTATCGTTCCCCCCTTGCTAGTCTTAATTTCAACTATTAATTATAACATATCCGGTGCAGCCCTCCCGCTTTTTCGGTATACTAGGGATAGACACAAAAGTTAAAGGAGTGCGATCACATGACTGACTGTATTTTTTGCAAGATAATTGCTGGGGAAATCCCAAGCTACACGGTATACGAAGACGACGTTGTCAAGGCCTTCCTCGACATTTCCCAGGGCACCCCAGGTCATACCCTCGTGGTTCCTAAGAAACACGTCAAGGACCTCTTCGCCTACGACGAGGACCTGGCTGCCGCTGTCTTTTCCCGCCTGCCGAAGATTGCCCGCGCCGTTAAGAAGTCCAACCCGGCAATTAAGGGGATGAACATCATCAACAACAATGGTGAAGTGGCCTACCAATCAGTCTTCCACTCCCATATTCACCTGGTTCCCCGCTACACTGACCAGGACGACTTCAAGATTATCTTTAAGGATAATTCTGCCAAGTATGACGAGGGCAAGTACAAGGAAATTCAGCAAGCAATCGTTAAGCAGATGGAAGATGAACAGTAATGTTTAAGGCAATCAAAGAAACGGTGACTGACGTTCGGCAGCTCGTCCGTTCCTATCAGGGATTGACCACTAACGTCAAACAACTCCAGGATAGTCTGCCCGCGGTCAATAAGTTCCAAGCAGAAGTGCAAAAGGACATTGCCAAGTGGCAGTTTAAGGATCAGCCGCGCCTGGATAAAATCCGGGAAATCACTGAACGGTTAAGCAAACAAGGCAAAGAGTAGTAAAAAACATCGGGCAATTAAATGCCCGATGTTTTTTACTTACCTAGTTATTAGCATTGCTGGAAGAGCTGCTGTTGCTCGAATTGCCCAGGGTGCCGCTGTTACTCGTCGCACCGTTGGAATTCAGGTAGTCATCCAGGATGTTCTTCTCATCATTTTCCTTAATGGAGACATTCCCCTTCTTGAGGACGTTAGAAACGACCTTGTGGAGGAAGGTCCGGTTGTTCATGTTTTCCTGAACAATCTGAGTCCGCAGGTCAGCGATGTGCTGGCTCTTCTTCCCCTTAGCCGGGTGTTCGATCATGTAGATCACCTGGTAGCCATCATCGGTCTTGACCGGGGTCGTGGTGTATTCACCAGTCTTGAGCTTAAAGGCAGCTTCCTTGTATGCTGAATCTAGCGAGTTATCCGTATTGTCAAAAGCGGGAACCCGGCCGCCATTATCCTTATTGGAAGTGTCGGTCGACTTTGACTTTGCCAGCTTCTTGAAGGTCTTGTACTTGTCGCTTGAGTTGTTCAGCTGGTCGATGATGTCCTGGGCATCGTTCTTGCTGCCGACCAGGATCTCAGCTGTTTGAACTTTTGGCTGGTATTTCTTCCACTGGGCATTGATCTGCTTGTTCGTAATGTGGGAATAATCACGAACCGCGGCTTCCAGCAGGAGGTTAGACCGCAGCTGCTGCTTGAGTGACTTTTCGGTCATCCCATTTTGCTGCAAGAAGGCGCTGAACTGGGAGCCGTACTGGGACTTGTAGCTGTTGTACTGGGCATTGACCTGCTTGTCAGATACCTGCTTGCCGTACTCCTTTTCCAGGACCTTATCCAAAATCATCTGCTGCAGGACCTGCTTACCATTGCTGGTGGCCTTCATACTGGAATAATATTCGCTCTGGGTAATCTTTCCCCCGCTGGTTGTGGCTACCGCCTTGTTTCCGCAGGCAGCCAGTGGCAGCATCAGGGCCGCCCCAGCGATTACCGCAATTAACTTCTTTGATTTCAAAAAAACACATCCCTTGTAGTATTTTAACTTTCACCCTGACGAAAAACGTCAGCCGGTGGTCTTCGCCCCACCGTTTTGTACCTTCTCAATATACCACAATTTGCCCCTCCGCCGAGGCTTTCAAGAAAAAGTTTAAGTGATTTTCACAATTTATTCACTATCTAGCCGTTCAAGGTCAATTACGTCCGTTAGCTGACGGGCCCGGTAGTCGGCAGTAAAGTAAAGAACCTGGTTATGGCGGGCTAATCGGGTCAAAATTGCGAGTACCCGTTCCTTGCGTAGATAGTCAAAGTTGACAAAGCCATCATCAATAATAATCGGCAGGGAGACCTGGTCACTCATCACACTGATAAAGCCCAAACGCAGCGCAACGTAAAGCTGTTCGGCGGTCCCAGTCGACAGCTCTTCGACCGCAAACCGCTCCTGCCCAGCGGTCAACACCGCGACGCCTTCTTCATTAAGCAAAATCTTGGTATACCGCTGGTTCGTTAAGGTCGCAAAAGACTTCTCCGCGGCCTTAATGATGGCCGGGTACCGGTCCGCGGAAGCTAAAATCAGTGCCTGGTTGATCCATTGGGCCGTCAGCTGGTAGGTCGTCCACCGCCGAGCCTCCTGCCAAATCCGGGCCGCGAGGTTGGCCGCCCGCTGTTCTAGTTCTGGCAGGGTCCCGTTAGCTGCCAGCTCCCGAATTTCCACCTCCGCGGCCTGCTCCTGCCGGTGCGCCGCTTCTAAGGTTACCTGTTCACGGGCCACCCTGTCACTCAGCCGCTCCCGCTCTCGTTTTAGCGCCGTCTCATCCGTAAAACGCGCAAGTGCTGCCTTATCCTCGTCCGTCAGCTGCTGGTCATATACCGCCGTGGTAACTTGCTGCTGGTGGGCCCGAGTCCGCTGCTGGAGGAAGCGGTCAAAATCCACGTCACTATTGACACCAGCCGACTGGTAAATAGCCCACTTCTCATTCTGCACCTCCCGGAGCTGGCTCTTTAGGGCCGTTAGTTGCCGCTGGGCCCGTTCTAGCTGCTGGCGGATAGTTTGCCAGGACCGCCACTGGTCGGCCCGGCAATTTTCCCAAGCGAGCAGGTTGCGGGCCAATTCCCCGGCGTGCTCCCCACTGACTTTACCAGCCAGCCGCTGCTTGATAGTCAGCAACTGTTCGTGGCTCTGGCCTGCCCCTAACGCGGAGTTTGATAACTGGTTACTGAGTTCAGCATAGCGATGAAGGTCCGCCTGCATGGTCAGCCACTGGTCTGGTGAAAAGCTGCTGAGCCCGTGAGCCCGGCCAAAAGATGCTAAGGCCGCATCCCGCCGCGCTAACTGTTGTTTTTCCTGCCGGTAACCGTAGTAGCCCCAACCGCCGGCTGCTATTACTAAGAGCAGGCCAAGGTTGCGCAAACCACTATGCTGGCTGGCCAAGCCGAATAGGCAGAGCAGGCCGCCAAACGCTAGCAAAGCTAAAATGACCCCCTGGTTAGCTAACGGCGCCGGGGCCTTCCTGAGCTGCTCCAACTGGGTCAGTTCCCGTTCGCTCAGCGGCCGGGGTGGTACCTGTCCATACCGCTCCTGCAACTGCTTTTTCTCCTGGGTTCGGTGTTCCTGGAAGCGTCCCTGCTGGCGCTGCTGGTCATCCCGAGCCGCTAGTTGGAGCAGTTGGCCCCGCATTTCCTGGTACTCTGCCAGGTGGTCATGGTAGTCATTTAACTGGGACTGGTCAAACTGGTTGAGCCGACCGTTGAGCTGGGCCAGTTCAGCTTCCTGACTTTTGATTTGCCGCCGCAGCTCCTGCTCCTGGATACCGAGCCGGTCGGCTGCCGCCACTTGTTCATCGCTGATTAGCTCAGCCCGCGAACCATCCTGGCCCCGCCGCCACTGCTGAAAGACAGGCCAGAGACGGGCCAGGCGTTCCAAATCATTTTGGCGGGCTTGCTCCTTTTTCAGCTCTGCCTGCCCAGTCTTTATCTGCTCTTGGGCCGCCCCGCGAGTCTTCAGCAAACGCTGGTAGTCATCATACTTGCCCCGCGCCTGCTGAATCCGTTGCTGTAAATCCTGGTACTCGGTAAGGTGTTGGTTGAGCGTCGGCTTGCGTCCCCGGGGTTTGAAGACTTCATCCCCCTTTTTGAGCAATTGCGCGACCAATTGGCGCCACTCACCACTATCGACCGCCCCGACCTGCTGTAATTGCCGTTGCACATCTTCCCGGCTAAGGTCACCGATCCTGGCGAGGTCCGCTTGCCGAATACCAAAGATTGCCTGGTAGAGGTCCAGGTCAACGTTCCCCAAGAGGGCCGCTAACTTCTCCTGACCAAATTGCTGGCCCCGCTGGTCGGTGACGGTTACCCTGCCGCCGTCGCGCCCCGCCGTCCGGGTAATCCGGTACTGCTGACCGTCAGCTTCCACCAGCAGGCTGCCGCCATATGCCGCGGTCGTTCGCGGTCGGTACTGCTGAAATCGGTTTTTCCCCTTTGCGTTGGCAAAGCCAAATAAAATACTGCGGATAAAGACGGCGAGCGTCGTTTTCCCGGCCTCGTTTTCACCATAAATCACCTGCGGGTTTGCCGCCAAGGAAAAATCCTGGTCGACCCACTTTCCAAAACCGTCAATGTGAACACTTTTAATTCTCATCCTGCTTCTCCCGTTCACTAATCAAGGCCGCCGCCCACTGCTCAAATTCCGCCAAGTTCTGGTGGTCAGCAAACTGGTCATAGAGGGGCTGGTGCTTAACCAGTGGCTTGATCACCGCCGCTAGGTTCTCCGCCGTGAAAACCGCCTGCTTGGCCTGGGCCCAGTAGCGCTGGTCCAAGGATGGCAAGTGCGGTTCCCCTTGCTGCGTCGCCAAGGTCAGCTGGTAAGGCCACCACTCGATTGTTTCTTCCATCCGTAGACGACCTTGCAGGTGAGTAAGCAGGCTGCCGTTCTCCACTAGCAGCCGCCACTGCTGCCTGCTTGTTGTTACCTGAACCGCACAAAGCTGCAGGTGGCCGCCCGCGTTGCTGGTGGCCGCACTGGTAATTGCCCGGTCAACTGCCGCTTCCGTTTGACAAGCGTCAAGGTCAACACTCACCGTCCGCCAGCCGATGCCAGCAACCGGTTTGAACTCCGGAATCAGGCGGGAACCCTGACTGTGAACCAGGTAGTAGCCATGACTGCCAGCCTCATTTTTATGCCGTCCCTGAGGATTTCCACTATAAACAATCGGCGGGGTGGTAGCCAGCTCCTGGTGCTTGTGGATATGGCCTAGTGCCCAGTAGTCATAATGCTTGCTCTCTAACTCATCCACCGTAAAGGGGGCGTAATGGTTGTCGGCCCCTGCCTGGTATGGTGCGCCATGCAAGAGCCCGATTTGCCAGTCAACGGCACCTTTTACCGGGTATTTTCTCGCGACATCCGTACTAATCCACCGCTGCCCGTAACTAAAACCGGTTATAGCGACCCGTTCACCGGTTGTTAGTATCAGGGCGGCCGTTGTAACCTGGTTGCCCAAAACGTGGGTATTCGCCGGGAAGGATTGGTTGGCAGCGGTCACCTGCTGAAAGTCATGGTTGCCGTAGCACAGGAAGACCGGAATGTGCTGCTGGGCCAACCGGGTCAGTTGGTCGTTGAAAAAGTCAACGGCCGCAATGCTTTTCCGTTCACCATCGTAAATATCGCCCGCAATCACGACGAAATCGACCCGTTCCGCAATCGCGGCGTCGACGATCCTCCGCAAGGCGGCAAAAGTGGAGTCATAAACTTGCCGCCACAGCTGACTAGGCATCTCGGTCAATCCTTGGAAGGGACTGGCAAGGTGTAAATCTGCCGTATGAATAAACTTCACCATTTTCACCCCATTCTTCATTAACAATACAAAAGCCCCCACCGTTCTAGCAAAGCCGAACGCTGGAGGCCAGGTAGTACCATGAGCCGGGAAAACTTTCCAAGCCCACTTACTAGCGGGTCCTGCTAGTTATTTTCGTTAGACTGCGGCATGATTTCACTGTACAGATCCTGAATTGGGCTAGTAATCGTCTTGTTCAGCTGTTGCAGCATCTGGTCGATTTGCCGTTCTTGGTTCATCAAGTTTTGCACTGCCTGCTTGCCGCTGATTTCCTTAGCCAGGGTCTGGATGGCCTTGATTTCGTCTTCGCTTGGCTGTTGACCCTTCATCTGCTTTTGCTGTGCTTCGGCCTGCATCTGTTGGAACTTCTTGAATGAAGCAAAGGCTTCGCTATCCGCCTTCAGTTCGTCTAAGGCCTTCTTCAAGCCTTGGTATTCTTGCGTTTCAACTAATTGCCGGCTCATGTCATTCGCCGTGTCATAAATATTTACAACCATCTTCGATAACTCCTTTTCGGTTCATTATTATAAATTGTATCATGTTTTGCCTAGTGGTGAAACGGCGGGGCTAAAAGAGGGACTTAACGTTGTTCCAGAACTGGCTGGCCTTGTCGCCGATATTATTGACCGACTGGTTGAATCGGTTCATCAGGTCGTTGTCCCCACCATTAAAGAAGGACTTCCACCCCGACGTGTTTTTGACCCGCTTGTTAGCCCGGGTCTGGGCATCCTGGACCGTAAATTTGGTTCCCGGTGTATTCGCCAGAATCCCGGACATTTCATTCTTAAAGAGGCCGTTAATGTTTCGCTCGGAAATATCGTTCAGCACATGACTTGAGTTGGTATCATCATAGCCTTCCCAGGTGGCGACCACCACGTCAGGAGTGTAGCCAACTATCCACTTATCACGGTCATTGGACTCGTCACCCTTGACCCCGGAATTAGTCGTCCCAGTCTTTCCAGCCAGGGTATACCCTGCCGGCTTAGCGGTTTCCCCGGTTCCGTGCTCGTATACCCCGATCAGCATACTGGTCATTTCACGAGCCGTCTTGCTGGAGATGACGTGCTTGACCTTGGAGCCCTTATTCTGGGCGACGACCTTTCCCGAAGCATCCTCAATCTTAGTGATGTAGTACGGGGTCGGCATCTGCCCGTCATTATCAAAGGTCGCGTACGCGCGGGCAATTTGCTGGGGCGAGACCCCCTTGGTCATCCCACCGAGGGCCAGGGCCAGGTTCTTATCACCCTTTTCCACCGGCAGGCCGAATTTTTCCGCCATCTTGTAGCCCTGGTTGACCCCGATCTTGTTAAGCAACCAGACTGCCGGAGCGTTCAAACTCTCATACAGGGCCTTGTACATCGGCACTTTGCCGCTATACGTATCATCGTAGTTCTTCGGCGTGTAGTTGTTGGTCCCGTAAGACTGCTTCTTGTCCTGGAGCTCCGAATCATAGAAATAACCGTGTTCCAGTGCCGGTGCGTAGACAACGATTGGTTTGATCGTCGACCCCGGCTGCCGGCGCATCTGGGTAGCCCGGTTAAAGCCCCGGAAAACGTGCTTACCCCGGCCACCAACGACCGCAGTCACGCCCCCTGTCTTCGGGTTCATCGCAATCGACGCTGACTGCACCATCGTCCCATCAGTAGAGTCATCAGGAAAATTATTGTCATTATCATAGGTATCCTGCATTGATTGCTGCTGATCCTGGTCCAGGGTTGTGTAGATTTTGTAGCCGTCGTTCATGATCGACTTTTCAGAAATGTTATACCGGCTGGCCGCCTCGGAAATCACCGCGTCAAAGAAGTAGGGGTACTTGTAGCTGTCATTAGCCACGTAGCCGCTATCGATTCCCAGGGACGTCTTCTTATAGGCGTTTGCGTCCGACTGGCTGAGCTTTTTATTCTCTACCATCAGCTGCAAGACCATGTTCCGCCGTTCCCGCGTTGCTTCCGGGTGGTCAATCGGGTCGTAAATCCCCGGCGAGGTCAGCATCCCCGCCAGAGTAGCTGCTTGGGGAACCGTCAGTTGGCTGGCGTTGACATCAAAGTACCGCCGGGCCGCGTCCTGGACCCCCCAGACCCCGTGGCCGAAGTAGGCATTGTTGAGGTACATGGTCAGAATCTCGTTTTTGGAATACTGGTTCTCGACCTCGATCGCAATAAAAATTTCCCGTGCCTTTCGCGAGAAGGTCTGCTGCTGGGTCAAAAAGGCATTTTTGACTAGCTGCTGGGTCAGAGTACTCCCCCCACCAGAAATGTAATCACGGTGGAGGACCTTATTCTTGACTAGCAGGAAGGCTGCCCGACCCAAGCCCTTTACCGAGAAGCCGTGTTCATGGTAAAAATTCCGGTCCTCAGTCGACAGTACCGCGTCAGGAACACTTGACGAGATGTTATTCAGCTTCACGTAGGTTCCCTTTTGCGAGTACAGACTGCCGGCCGACTGCTTCTTATTATCGTAAATCATCGTCGGTCGTGACAGGCGGTTTTGCAGGTTCTTGACGTCCGAAGTCTTCGCCACGAAGGTCAAGTGGATGCTCATCAACAGGAAGAGGCTTAGGAAAACGACTATTAACCAACGGGTCAGCTGGTAGCGGTGCCAGACTTGTTTGAGTTTTTTCTTAAAACGCTGCCAGGCATCTTGCAAAAACGTCAGCAGCTGTTTGCCCACCTTCTTTAACCAGGCCACCAGGCGGTCCTTGGTAGAATTTGTTTGTGGCTCACGTTTCATTGTTTCTCTCCATTATCCGTTCATTTTAGAATGCAAACCATTTTAGCACACTTTCCACTGGTTGCCGCACTTTCGGCGATTTTTTTAGCAAGGCTTAACAAGTACATATGAAAACGGCTGGACTTGGAAACCAAATCCAGCCGTTTGCTAGTTTATTTCTACAATGAAGCCCGGTCAAGTTCTCCCTAACTACATCTCGTCCGGAGCCTTGATGTCCAGCATTGCCAGGGCATCCTTGAGGACGTGGCTAACGGCCTGGACAAGGGCTAAGCGGGCCGGTTGGTCTTCGTCGTCCTGGAGGATCCGGTTGTGGGCGTAGTACTGGTTAAACTTCTTGGACAACTCCAGCGCGTACTTGGCGATTACAGACGGGTCATAGTTGACCGCAGCCCGTTCCACCACGTCACTGTATTGACCAAGGAAGCTCAGGATGTCCCAAGCCGCGTCGCCCACCTTGGTCAGGTCAACATTGCTGAAGTCGCGGATACCACCCTTGCGGAGGATGCTCTCAGCACGGGCCCGGGCATATTGAACGTAGGGGCCGGTTTCCCCTTCAAACTTAACTACGTCTTCCAGCTTGAAGTTAACTGCGTTCCGCCGGTCGTTTTTGAGGTCGTGGAAGATGACAGCGCCGACACCGACCTGCTTAGCCACCTCATCGGCGTTTGGCAGGTCCGGATTCTTTTCGGCAATCTGTTGGCGAGCCAGCTTGATGGAGTCGTTCAAGACGTCCTCCAGGTTGACCACGTTCCCCTTCCGCGTTGACATCTTTTGCCCGTTCAGGTTCATCAGGCCGAAGGAAATGTGTTCGAGTTGGTCCCACCAAGTGAAGCCCATTTCTTTGAGGACCGCCTTGAGCTGCTTGTAGTAGTTTTCCTGTTCGGCACCAACGACGTACAAGGACTTGGCGTGACCAAACATCCGCTTCCGGTAGAGGGCCGTCGCTAGGTCCCGAGTGATGTAGGTGGTCGTCCCGTTGCTCTTGATAATCAGCGGCGGCGTCAGCTTGTAGGCGTCCAGGTCGACGATTTGGGCACCCCGGCTGACCTTGAGCAGTTGTTTGTCCTTTAACAGCTGGATCGGGTCATCCATCTTTTGGGCCGAGAAGGCTTCCCCGTTAAAGGAGTCAAAGTGGACGTCCAGCATATCGTAAACCTTTTGGAACCGTTCAATGGAAATTTGGCGGAACCAGTGCCACAGGCGCCAGGCCTCCTTGTCACCATGTTCGAGCTTGGCAAACCATTCCCGGCCAGCGTCAGTGTATTCCGGATGTTCTTCGGCTTCAGTGTTGATGCGGACGTAGTACTTCAGTAGAGTGTTGATTGGGTCCTTTTTGACCTCTTCTTCGCTCCCCCACATCTTGTAGGCCGCCATCAGCTTCCCAAATTGGGTTCCCCAGTCACCCAGGTAGTCGATCCGGACTGGCGTGTAGTTTTCCTTCGCCAGGATCCGGGCGATGGCTTCACCGATCATGGTCGAACGGAGGTGCCCCATCCCCATTGGCTTGGCAATGTTCGGTGACGAGTAGTCAATCGTCACGTTGGCCCCGTGACCGAGGTCCTTCTTACCATAACCAGCCGGGTCAGCCAAAATCGCCTTGATAATCTCCGCCCCAACCTGGGCCTTGTCCAGGAAGAAGTTGATGTAAGGACCGGCGACAACGACCTTTTCAAAGCCGGCCTGGTCAATCTTTTCCACCAGGTCCGCCGCAATCATCTGTGGAGCCTTGTGCAATGTTTTAGCTAGGAAGAAGGTTGGGAAAGCATAGTCCCCGTTGTTGGCATCCTTTGGCCGTTCAATCTTGTCAACAATTTCTTCTAATGATAAGTCTGGCAGGGCAGCAGCAACTGCCGATGCTACTCGTTGTTTTTCGTCCATTTGATTTCCTCCTCAAATAAAAAGTCCCCAGTATGAAAAAACATACTAGAGACGAGATTTCCCGCGGTACCACTCTAATTGAATTGGCTTCCACTCTTTAAAGACTAATTTAGCTGTCCTGACGTGCACGCCTTCACTGAAACCACTCCCCCAACTCACACCAAATTTGGGGTCGCTGCATAGTGGTCATCCGTTACTACTCACGCCAGCTTTTACAGTCATTCATTATAGCAAAGATTCGTGTAAATACAAGCGACAAAAAAGAGTCAAGTGAAATTCACTTGACTCTCAATTAAGCGGGTAACGAGAATCGAACTCGCGACGCAACCTTGGGAAGGTTAAGTTTTACCACTAAACTATACCCGCATAACTAACTTAATCATTAACACTAAGTTAGTATACACCAATTAATCTTTCTTGTCAGCCTTTTTTGTGATTTTTTTCCGCTTAGCTGGCTTTTTCTTGGTATCTTTGCTTTCTTCCTCGTCGTCAGTATCTTTGTCTTCCCGGGGAACTGCTTTGATCATCTTAGCTTCGTCTTGCCGAATCACTGCCCGGCCGTTCAATTCATTGACACCGCTCTTATCAGCTGGATCAAAGTCATTAATTGAAACCATGATCGAATTGTTATAAACTTTCTCCACTACTCCCTGGAAGTCGTGATCCATCGGCCCAAACTTCTTGCAGCCAACAACATCACCGATTTCAAAATCAGCCATAGTTTTCACCTCGCTAATAATTTCCAATGGGATAACAGGAAACACTTTACACTTTTTTCAACCCTTTTTCAAGTCTAACGACCGGTTGGTCACCGTCCAGCATTAATGGTAAAATCATCGTAGAAAGGAATTACTGTTATGATAAAACCAATTGCTGAAGTGATGGTCGTAATCTTAATTATCGCTACCATAGGAGGAAACCACTCCAAAAAGGAAAAGCACGTTGCCGACTGGCTCGGCATTGCACGGATTGCCTACTTCATCCTGCTAACCCTCTCAGTTATCAAGCTGATTACTAATTATCCGGTTGTCCTCATCCCCAATATTCTCTGGCTGCTCTACCTAATTATCGTCTACATTTACCTTGAAAACACCTTCCGCCTCAAACGGGAGACGTTTGGCAACCCCCTGCGGACCACCGGGGTTACGATTGCCCTGCTCATTGCAATGATCGTAATTATCGTCTTCTTCTAGCATTTTTCTTCATTAAAAGAGTAAAAGCCACCCGCTTCCGTCCAAGCAGGTGGCTTTTTCAATGAAAATTAATTAGTGTTCTTCAACTTCGTCCGGGTGCGCTAATTCGTAGCGGTGTTCCGTCCAGAAGTAGAGGGTAATCAGTGCAAAGCAGATTGCTGGCACGATGAATGACAGCTGCATCGAACCAGAAAGGTCGGAAACCCGGCCCTGGATAGTTGGCACGATGGCACCACCAATTAAGGACATCACGATGAAGGCCCCACCCATGGCAGTGTGCTTCTTTTCGTGAATTTGGTCCAAAGTGTGGGCGTAAATCGTTGGCCATTCTGGGCCAAAGAAGAAACTCGTGGCAATGGCCGCCACAACCGCCGTCATGTTTGGCACGGTAAAGGTAATTACCAGAGAAACCGTTCCGAGCAGTGAGAACCAGGTCAGAACCTTGGTGATGGAGTAACGCTTTAAGAACCAGTTAGCGACTAGCTTACCGAAGAACCAGGCAACGTAACTGTAAATCATGAAGGTCGAAGCGTCGGCATCGGAAATGTGACTATCAATCCGCAGGGCCAGCCGGATGGTGAATGACCATACCGTCGTCTGCATCCCGGCGTAGATGAATTGGCAGAGTACCCCCTTCATGTAACGCTTGTTGTGTGACAGGTAGTGGAATGACTCCCGAATACTTGGCTGGTCTTCCCGGGCCTCTGCACCGGCTTCACCATTGGCACCGGTAGCCAGCGCCTTGGCCCGCGGCATCTTCGTCACTGCCAGGACGATGAAGATAATGATCAGGACAATCAGGATGTACTTGTACGGCCGCAAGGTCAACTGGAGCATGTGCTGGTTAAATGCTTCGGCCTCAGCCGCGCTCATTCCCTTGACCTTGTCCGCAATATTACCACCCTCACCAAAGATCAGGTATTTTCCGAGGACGATCCCCGTGATGTCCCCCAGTGGAATCAGGACGTTGGCAATGTTCAACCGCATGTTGGCCTGGGCCTTCGGACCGAACATCGTAGCGTAGGTATCACAGGAAGTTTCCAGGAAGCTCAAACCGATGGCGATGGCAAAGATGGCCGCCAGGAACATACTGTAGGTCGCAACGTGGGAAGCCGGGAAGAACATCCCACACCCGATAATGTAGAAGAGCAAACCGACTAGGATTGAGAGCTTGTAGGAGGTCTTCTTAATCAAAATCGATGCCGGGATGGCCATCAGGAAGTAACCACCATAAAAGGCACTCTGCACGAAGGCAGTCGCAGTATCGTTCAAAGTAAAGACAGTCTTAAACTGCGTAATTAAAATATCGTTTAGACTCGCTGCGGCACCCCAAAGTGGAAAAATTAAACATAAAATTACAAATTGGAAGATTGGGGTCCGGTTTAAGTAACCGTCAGGAAGCTGAATCCAGCTCTGTTTTCTTTCCTTATCCATTTTCTAACTCTCCTTGTTTAGAATGTAACGCCTGATTCGAGGATGATGTTGGAGTACGGAGTCATTTCCCCAGTCCGAATAAAGGCGTGGGTCTTAGAAAGACTCTTCTTCAAATCGCTGTGGGGCATAAAGGCAATTTCCACGTCTGGCAAAGCAGCCTTGATGTTTTCCAGCTGCTGTGGATTTTGGTCCTTAATCTCGTCTGCCAGGTAGATTTTTTGAACCTTGAGCTCCTTGAGGACGTTTTGCAAAACATCCATGAAACTCGGCAGTTCCTTGTCGACACAGAGGTCGATCTTCTTGGTATCGGCCGGCACCGGCATTCCGGCGTCACCGATTGACAGCCAGTCCATGTGGCCCATGCCAGCAACTACGGAGGCAACTTCTGAATTTAAAATACCAGTTTTCTTCATCACTATTCTCCTATTCTTGCTTCAATGCTGCTTTAACGTCTTCACCGGTTGGGATTGACGGCATCGCACCCATCCGTTGCACGGTCAGGCTAGAAGCCCGTTGTGCGTAGCGGAGTGAATCTTCCACGTTGGCCAGGTCCTTTTCCAGTTGGGAACACAGGGCACCGATGAAAGTGTCACCGGCAGCGGTCGTGTCAACCGCCTTGACCTTAAAGGCGGGAACCAGCCCATGGTCGTCTGGGGTAGCGTAAAAGACGCCCCGGTCACCCAAGGTAATCAGCAGGTGCTTAACCCCGCGTTCACGGAAGTAGTCCGCACTCTTGAGCATTGAATCTTCATCCGTGAGTTCAATCCCCGTCAGCAATGCACATTCGGTTTCATTCGGTGCAATCACGTCCGTGTACTGAAGCAGTTCCGGCATAATTTCGTGAGCTGGTGCAGGGTTCAAAACCGTGGTGACCCCCTGTTCCTTTGCCTGCTTGAACAAATCCAGGGCCACTGCCTGCGGTGTTTCAAACTGGGCAATCAGGAAGTCCGTGTGGGCAAGCAACTCAGACAAGTCGCCAAATTCCCCTGGCTGCATCGCCTGGTTAGCACCACCATAAACCATGATGTCATTTTGACCATTGGCGTCCAGGGTAATGGCCGCGCTCCCCGTTCCATGATACTTGTCGATGTTGATGTGACTAGTATCAATATCATTTTCTTTCAGTGCTTCCAGCATGTACTGGCCTTCGTTATCGGAACCCACGGCCCCGACGAATGCAGTTTGCGCACCGGAACGGGCGGCAGCTACGGCTTGATTAGCCCCTTTGCCACCGGGAGCTGAACTCTTACTCTGCGCAGCGATTGTTTCACCGGGCTGCGGGAAACGGTTCACGTGATAGGTAGTATCCACATTGATACTGCCCAGAACCACGACATGGTTAACCATCTTTTAGTCCTCCATTTCAAACAAAAAATAATCTAACGTTTCATAAAAACGTTTTCAAGATGACTTTTGTATAGTAACGCGTATTAAAACGTTTTACAAGACTAAAGATAGCCAAACGCATAAATTCACAAATTTTGGGTAAATCGTTTTATCAACTATGCCCGCCATTTTCATGATTTAAATTACAACTAAAATAATTTGTGAAATTTAAACTTTTTTGCTTGCTGTTAAAAACACAACCGGCCCGTAGCACCCTGATTGGGAATACTACGAGCCGGTAAAAGCCAACTGATTCTAATTTTAATGGTTTTCGTTGTAATAACTGTCTTCGAGCCGTTTGAAGGAACCGGGTTCCACCTCTTCCAAGGCTGTCCCAATCTTTTCCAGACTCTTTGCGTATTCGTATTCACTAAACAACTGGCGCGCCTCCTGAGCAGCCTTTTCAACCGTTTCATCATTTGGGAAACGGTTGGAGTATTGCAGCAGTCGTTCCGTGAGCTCGACACTGTCCCGCAGGTCGTTTGTCTTAGTATGCAGGGTCTCCAAATCAGCTTCTACCATAATCAGCTGTTTGGTGACGTCGTCCATATCGACCTTGTATTGCCCTAAGGCCGCGGCTAGTTTCTTTATCTCGTCACTAACTCCCTTGAAGTAATCAAGGTAATCAGTTGACAGCCCTGGCAGGTTAAGTTGCTCCACCTGGCGCTTAATGGTTCGAATATCGACCGAGTACCGTTGGAGCATTTTCTTGGCCCGTTGTTCATCAGTTTGAAGTTTAGCAACCTCATCGTTGATTTCCCGCTGCTTTTCCTCGACCGCGGTCAGCTCCTGCTGGTTCGCCTTTTGGCTTGCGAGGATCTGACTATACAGTGCTTGATTGTCCTTGATGGCCTGGACATCACGCTGGTAGTCCTTGTCGATTGCCTTGATCCGTTCATCAAGACGGCGGGCAGCCTCAATTTCATTATTATTGAACGTGTAGCTAAGGTTGAGCCGCTTTAGTTCCTTTGTCAGCTCATCATTCTGCCGGCGGGCGTGACTGATGAATTCACCCATCACCTTCATTAGGTGCTGGGCTTCTGGCTTGGCATCCAATTCCTTTTGCATTACGTCATACAAGTGGTCGATTTCGGTAGAAAGGTCCTGGTTAGACTGCTCGACCACATCCACTTGAAGGTCGGTCAGCTGCTTAACGGTTTGCGTCAATTTTGCCTGCAACTGATCAATTTTTTGTCCCAGCTTTTTCTCCGTAAAGTGATAATGCTGCTTGGTCAAGGTTTCGTAACCACTCCGCAATTCCGCCAGCTGATCCGGAAATTCAGCCACCAGCGGTTTGTAAAGTTGGGGAACCTTTTTGAGCAAGTCGTCAAATTCCTGGTTATCAGTCTGGAGGTCGGTCAGGATTTCCTGGGCGGCTTCCAAATCGCCCTTGGTCGTCAGGTCGGTAAATTTAGCATAGCGGTCTTCTAAGTCAGCCAAGCGTTCATTCAACTGGTCAGTCGTCTCGCCGTACTCAAAACTCTTATCATCAAGCTGTTGGTGGTACTGCTGGTAACGCTGCTTCAGCTGGTCAACGGCTTCGTGGTGGTTCTCTTCTTGTTGATGGAGGGTCCGCAGCTGCTTTTGCAAGCGGTCAGCCTGCTTACTAGCCTTTTCGATTGCCTCACGGTAGTCGCTAATCGCCGAATTAATCGTTACTAACTGGCTAGTCTTAACGGCTGCCCGGAGATCCTCGCCCTGCTTATTCAGCCGCTTAATGGCGGGGGCCAATTGATCGTATTCCTTTTGCAACTTTGTCAGCTGGTCGCGGGCATCCCCCACCAGCTGCATTTGCTGCGCCTTCTTCAGGTTAGCCGCCAGTGGTTGCTTACTAAGGTGCGCACTGACCGCCTGTAATTCACTAATTTGCTGAATTGCCCGTCGTTGGAACCACACGATTCCTAACAGCAGTAACAAAACAATCACTAAAATTGCAATTAAAATTTGAAACATCATTACCCCACCTAATTATTCAACCAGTTGACAATCACTGCCAGTGGTATATTCTAGGTAAAATTATACCATAGTACCGCCTGCTTGCCGGTGCTTATCTGAAAGAAGGGTGAATTCACCATGAAGAATAACCAATTACTGCTTAACCAGCTGACAAGCCTCCTTGCGGGTGAACCTTCCCCGCTGGCAATCCTCGCCAACGCCAGCGCGCTGATCAACCAATCTGTAAGCCAGCTCAACTGGGCCGGGGTTTACCTCTATAACCAGGCAAACGATGAACTGGTCCTCGGCCCCTTCCAAGGGCAGGTCGCCTGTATGCACATCAAAATGGGAACCGGGGTTTGTGGAACAGCGGCCCAAACTCAGACAACGCAGGTGGTCGCTGACGTCAGTCAATACCCCGGCTACATCTCCTGCGACGCTGCGGCAAGGTCAGAGTTGGTCGTCCCCCTTGTCAAGTCGAATGGCGAGCTTTATGGGGTCCTAGACCTTGACGCTCCGGTACCAGACCGCTTCGACGACCAGCTGGTTACTTGCATGACCGCCGCAGCAGCGATTATTATGAAAGCTATTGACGAGGCAGCGTAAATCATGGTATTCTATATTTTGTGTAAAATAATGCAGCAGTGAGGGGCAAGCTCGTCAACAGACTGGTGCCGTAAGGTGTTTTTAGTAACCCAGCTGCAAGGGTGAAAAATTCAAATCAGCCTGCACGAATGTCAAGCTCACAATCGGATTATTTTACTCCAAGAAAAAATATTGGAGGAATTCATTTATGTCTCGTTATACTGGTCCAAGCTGGCGTGTATCACGTCGTCTTGGCGTTTCACTTTCTGGTACTGGTAAGGAATTAGCACGTCGTCCATATGCTCCTGGTGACCACGGTCGTGACCGCCACGGTAAGCTTTCCGAATATGGTACGCAACTGCGGGAAAAGCAAAAGCTGCGTTTCATGTACGGCATGACTGAACGGCAATTCGCTAACCTTTTCGTTCGTGCCGGCAAGATCAAGGAAGGTACCCACGGTGCTAACTTTATGGCATTGCTGGAACGCCGTCTGGACAACATGGTTTACCGTCTCGGTTTGGCTACTACCCGTCGTCAAGCTCGTCAACTGGTTAACCACGGTCACATCACCGTTGATGGCAAGCGCGTTGACATCCCTTCATACGAAGTTGATGTTAACCAGGTTATCGGTGTTCGCGAAAAGTCCAAGAACCTGGACATCATCAAGAACGCTGTTGATGCCGTTGTTTCCCGTCCTTCATACGTTGACTTTGATGCCGACAAGCTGGAAGGTAAGCTGAACCGCATCCCTGCCCGTGAAGACATGGACGCTGACATCGACGAAGCTCTGATCGTTGAATTCTACAACAAGTAATCACGATTACTTGTTCAAACAAAAACCGTCTGCGATTTGCAGGCGGTTTTTTATTGTTTCTTAAAAAGAGAGTGGGACAGAACTAGCTTGTCTAGTTCGTCGTCCCATCTCCGCAAGGATGGCTAGGTTGGTCAAATGCTGATTTATCAGCTTTTGACCTGCCAGCCAGCTACTGCGCTGAGGCATTATTAATCTATAAAATAGTTAAGAGGTTGAGTTAATTTCCAGCCTCTTTTTATCATTTACTATTCAAAGACTAAGCGCTGCTGAGCAAATGAAGGAACAAAGCTAACGTCATCCAGCCCCGAATCAGCCGAGTCAGTGCTGCTGTCATCAGTGGCCGTCCTTTCATCAAACGGATTATCCGAATTGTCCACGTCGTCCATAGTATCCAAGAGCTTTCCAATGTCATTGAGGCTGTCCACCATGTTCAGCAGATCAGCCAATTTATTTAAAACATCCGCTGATTCATTCAACTCCTTGGCAAGTTTCTTTTGGTCAGTCTTGGCTGCCCAGTCCTGCGGTTTATTCGGCTCCTTGCTCCCCCGGTAAAAGAGGAAGTACTTCTCACCCGTTCCGACGGTCATTTTTCTCCAACCGGGGCCAGTTCATTTTCCTTACTGTAAGTGCCATTTCCGTAAAGATCCTTAGTGAAGTCCTTAATGTCACTTTGCGAGTAACCCGCCTCCTTGAAGAGAGCGGATTTGTACTGAAGATACCATTTCCCCTTATGCTTTACCGCTTGCATTGGGATTTTCGCCTCAGTCAAGTAATCCTTATACAGTTTACTATTCATTAAGTTCTTCGCTTCCAAAGCCGTACTGTCCTTATCAGCAAGCTCACTGATGACTTGATTGTTCCTATCAAGTGCCTTTGTCAACCGCTTGATCGCCCGGCCAGTATCAGTTGTAGAAACATACTGAAGATAACCTAATTTCTTGTTCTTACCATCTTTTTCAATCACGATTTTGACGTTTTTCTTACCGTCAATGTAACCATAATAGGTTCCGCTGACCCGTGGATGAGCAACCCACACCGCCAGCAGAATAGCGAGAAGGACGACCATCCCGCTAATAATGCCAATTTTAGCGCGGCTTTTTAGCCACATCCCAAAGTTCTGTCTACTATTTTTATTATCCGATTTTGCCAATTGTGTTATCCTCCTATAATCGTTTCTCCTTAGTGAATCGATTACATCATGGAGACTTTTTGATTTGAATCGCATTTTGAATAACACTGTTTTGCTATCAGTCGATAACTAAAGTCCCGACAAAAAAGGGAGGTGACCAGAACTAGCTCAGCCAGTCCGTTGTTCCATCCCCGTTGCCCCCTAGCTACCCTATTTGACCTGCCAGCCAGCAGCATTACTATCTTTAAAATAGCAAAGAGGCCGGTCAGCCAGCCTCTTCACTCCGTCTATCTTACTATTCATCCAGGTACTGCTTTGCGGCAGCGATAATATCTTTCAGCCCCTTCTTGGCATCTGCGAAGAACATCCGGGCCTGGTCATCACTGAACAGTGGGTTAGCAATCCCAGCATAGCCAGGGTGCATCGACCGCTTGATAATGACAACTGACTTGGACTTATCTACATCCAGAATCGGCATCCCGGAAATAGCATTGCCGGACTTCCGGGCCATCGGGTTCGTAACGTCGTTCGCCCCGATAACCAGGGAAACATCGGTATTTTCAAACATCGAGTTGGCCTCATCCATCTGCTTCATCTCTTCATACGGGACGTTAACGTCCGCCAGCAGGACATTCATGTGCCCTGGCATCCGTCCGGCAACCGGGTGGATGGCGTAGTTAACGTTAATCCCGTGGTCGGTCAGCAATTTAGCCAGTTCAGCAACCTCGTGTTGTGCCTGAGCGGCAGCTAACCCATACCCAGGAACAATCATGACGTTGTGGGCGTAAGCAAGCTGAAGACCAATGTCATCGGCAGAGGTTTCCTTAACGTTGACCGGAACGTCTGCGGCAGCACCGGCATCACTGGCACCGCCACCGAAACCACCGGCGAGGATGTTAGCAACGGACCGATTCATCGCTTCCGCCATTTGCAAAGTCAGGATCGTCCCAGCGGCACCAACTAAGGCCCCGGCAATAATCAGGACCTGGTGATCGATGACGAAGCCGGCAAAGGCAACTGCTAGCCCGGTGAAGGCGTTCAGCAGGGAAACAACAACTGGCATATCGGCACCACCAATTGGCAGGGTCATTAAGAGACCGAAGACCAGGGCGGCGACTAATTCAAGAACCAGTGCCCAGTAATTTTGTGGGAAACCAATCATCCAAACTGCACCGACAACCATGGCAATGATGGAGAGGGCGTTGCAGAGCCGACTACCTGGGAAAATAATCGGCTTACCAGAGACGTGCCCGGCCAGCTTCCCGGTGGCAATCAGCGAACCGGAGAAAGTTGTCCCACCGATTATGACATCTAGGACAACCGGGATGGATAAAATCAACGCCAGGTGCGTTCCGTTAGCAACTTGCAGGTAGTCAAAAATCCCGATCGTTGCCGCGGCACCACCACCAACGGCATTAAAAAGCGAAACCAGCTGGGGAACGTCGGTCATCTTGACCTTGCGGGCCTTCACGACCCCGTACAGGATCCCAAGGACCAGCCCAGCAACCAAGGCAATCCAGCCAGCGGCATTAATCTTACCATCGGCAATAATGGTGATGACAATCATAACGACCGCCAACGCCATCCCCAAGCAGGAGAGACTGTTCCCTTTCCGAGCAGTCTTCGGTGACCGCATCAGGTGGACACCGATAACGTAGCAGATGGCGGAAACCAAGTAAACTAATGATGAACAGGTTTGTAATCCAGTCATTATTGTTCACCCCCGTCCTGCTTAGTATCTTTAGCGGGTGCTTTACCCCCCCGCGGGCGGTCAAACATTCCCAGCATCCGGTCAGTCACCGTATAACCACCGGCAACGTTGACGGCCGCAAAGAAAGCACAGAGGAAAACCAGAATGTAGAAGCCCCAACTGTTGGCTTCTGCGGCAACCACGAAGGCCCCCACGACAACGACCCCGTGAATCGCGTTCGCACCGGACATCATTGGCGTTTGCAAGGTTGCAGGGATCTTGCTCATAACTTCAAAGCCGACGAGGAGACTTAAAACAAAAATTGCTAAATTAGAATATAATTGCTCACTCATACAATCGCTCCCCTTTCTTATTTTTGGGCTTGCTGCTGATCATCGGCAGCAGGCTCTTTTTCTTTCTGTTTGATTTCCGGGAGACCCATCTGAGACCGTAACCGTCCCGAGATGACTTCACCCTGGTAGGTAGCAACTAGTTCGGACATCACATCGTCAGTCGTGTCGATTTCAATGTTGCCTTCCTTATTCAGCAGGGCCTTGATAACCGCTTGCACGTTCTTAGAGTACATCTCGGAAGAACTGGTTGCCAGGTCACTCGGCAGGTTATCCGCACCAACAATTTTGGCGCCATTAGCCGTTTCAACTACTTCGCCGGGCTTGGAACCAGCAACGTTCCCGCCGAGGTCACTCGCCGCGATGTCAATGAAAATCGAACCCGGCTTGGCTTCTTCCACGGACTTGGCGGTAACCAGCATTGGCGGCTTCTTGCCGGGAACCCGGGCCGTCGTAATCACGATGTCGCTGTCGGCAATAAAGCCGGCTAGTTCATCCTGCTGTTGCTGTTGCTCTTCCTTTGTCAACTGCCGGGCATAACCGCCCTTGCCAGCAGCGGAAACGGAACTGGTCAAGAACTTAGCCCCGAGTGATTCAACCTCACCCCGGGAAGCAGGCCGAACGTCATAGCCTGAGACAATCGCCCCGAGCCGTTTGGCGGTCCCAATCGCTTGCAGGCCAGCAACCCCAGTACCTAAGACAAGCACTTTTGCCGGTTTAGCGGTCCCAGCAGCAGTAATCATCATCGGGAAGTAGCGCATAAAGTGGTCAGCAGCAACCAGGGCGGCCTTGTAACCAGCAACCGAAGACTGCGAACTCAAAGCGTCCATGCTTTGCGCCCGGGAAACCGTCCGGGGCAGCAATTCGAATGAAAGGGCCGTTACCTGTTTTTCAGCTAACTGCTTGGCAAAATCGTGGTCAACTGCCAGGGAAAGCAGGCCCAAAATTGCCTGCCCTGCCTTGAGCTGGTCCAGCGTCCCGTCGTCTGGGCGGTTCACCACCGTCACCAGGTTTGCTTGCGTCAAGGCGGCGTCCCGGTCAACAACCTCGGCCCCCGCCTCTTCATACTGTTGGTCAGCAAAGTTGGCTGCCGCCCCAGCACCCTTTTCAATGAGCACTTGGCAGCCCTGCTTAACCAATCTTTTAACAACACTTGGCACTAGGGAAACCCGGTGTTCGGCCGGCGCTTCCTTTAGCGCTGCAATTGTAATTGCCATACTGATTCCTCCTCATCTTTAATAATCAACCGTTTTCATTACCAATGATAGTCTACTTTGTATTTTAAATCATACTTTTTCAGACATTTTTATGATTTTTTAGCCCTTTTTACCAAGGAGGGGCTAGTACAGCATATTGGCCTAGTCCATTTTTTGAATTCTCCCTGAATGCCATAATGAGCAAGCAGGATCTGGCGGACAGCTCCCGTACCAGTTTGCTAATTAGCTTTAAAATAACAAAGAGGTCGAGTTAGCTCCCCCACCTCTTCAATAATTCTTTTCTAATCAAAGGGTAAACGCAAGGCTGTCGGCAGTAGAGAGTTCGGGACGAAAGCGGTAGCCACCGACCGCAAACCTTTTGACCCCAGCCAGGTCACGAATGTCGTTTTCCGCAAGGTAACGCACCATCGTTCCCCGGGCCATCTTTGCTTGGGTGGCCTTTTGCTTGACCCTGCCAGCAACCTCCTCGCCGAAGATACACTTGACTAACCGCCGTTCACCAGTCACATAGGGACGGATGGCCTGTTCGTATTCCACCGACGCAAGGTCTAACACTAACTGGTCGTCCCGGTACAAGCTGTCCGCCAGCCGCCGCCCCCAAAACTGGTAGAGACTCGCTGTTCCGGCCACGTGAGCACGGTCGCCCATCCCCAGACGGTACGGCACGATTCCATCAAAGGGCCGCAGGAGCCCGTAGAAACCGGAAAGGATCCGGAGATGGTCCTGAATATACTGTAGTCCCTGGTCAGAAAAGACGTCCGGCGCCATGTGCTGATACTGCAAGCCGGTAAAGGCAATGATCGCTGACGTAAGGTGGTGGTGTAAATCCAGCACCTGCAACCAGCGGTAGTTCTTCTCCGCCAGCCGGGTGCTGCAATTCCACCATAGCCGGTGAAGTTCTTCGTAGCTTAGCGACCGCATCCAGGTCAAAATCTGCTCAGTTTCGGGCAAAAACTCCGGCAGGTCCTGGTAGGGAAAACTATCCTCATCAATCTTCATCGTACGGGCGGGCGCAATAATAACTTTCATCAGTGCTTTGTCCTCCTTTTCAAGCCGTCAGGCAAGGCTTATTTACTAATTCAATGGTACAATAAAAACATTATTCTGACTAAGGAGGAATTAACGTGGCAGAAGAGAAAAAATCAGCACTAGAGCAGCGGCTCAATAACGGAATCTACGGGACGCCCCAACTTAAGCCAGACGAACAGCGCCGCTACCTGGGAACATTCCGGGAGCGGGTCTGCCTAATCATCAGCGTGGCGGAACTGCATGAACAGAATTGGGAATCCGCAATGGCCGCCGAATTCAAGCGGGGCATTGGCAACTTAGTCTTTTTTAACGGTAACCTCCCCCATGAGGAAATCCGCCCCTATGTTCGCGCAACTGCCCAAGCCGGTGCCGGTTTTACTATGAAGACCGACCCTGAATTTAAAACCGCTCCCGACTCCCTGGCCGTGGTGGTGGCAGCTAAAGAAGCTGTTTACCAAAGTCCAGTCGACGTCAAGAAACGCTACCCCCAGCTAGTCGCAACCGGAACGGCTAACGAACAGCAGACTAAGCAGCAAGAGACCGGTGGCTTCTTCCACCGCCTCTTCCACCGGGAGGGATAATGATGGAACCACTCGCCTATCGAATGCGGCCCCGGACACTTGAAGAAGTCGTCGGCCAGCAACACCTGGTCGGCCCTGGCAAAATTATTGCCCGGATGGTCAAAGCCCGGATGCTTTCCTCAATGATTCTCTACGGCCCGCCGGGTACCGGAAAGACCAGCATTGCCAGCGCCATCGCCGGTTCCACCAAGTACGCCTTCCGCAAGCTCAATGCCGCAACGGATAGTAAGAAGGACTTACAGGTCGTAGCCGAAGAAGCCAAGATGAGTGGGACCGTTATCCTCCTGCTGGACGAAATCCACCGCCTGGACAAGGCCAAGCAGGACTTCCTCCTCCCCCACCTCGAGAGCGGGCGGATTGTCCTCATCGGCGCCACGACGGAAAATCCCTACATCAGTATTAATCCCGCCATCCGGAGCCGAACCCAGATTTTTCCGGTTCATCCCCTGAGCAGCGACGACGTCAAGGTGGCAATTGCCCGCGCACTGACCGATAAGGAGCGGGGGCTGGGAAAGCTGCCGCTCGTGCTGGAAGCCAATGCTGAGGAACAATTGGCCCGGGCAACCAACGGGGACTTGCGCAGCGCCCTCAATGGTCTGGAACTGGCTGCCCGGTCAACTGATCCTGGTCCTGACGGAAAGATTCATCTGACGCTGCCAGTAATTGAAGAAAGCGTGCAAAAGAAAGCCCTCACCGCCGACAAGGATGGGGACGCCCACTACGACGTCATCTCCGCTTTTCAAAAGTCGATTCGCGGTTCTGATGTCGACGCGGCCCTCCACTACCTTGCCCGTTTGATTGAAGCCGGGGACCTCACTTCAATCGTCCGCCGATTGATGGTGATTGCCTATGAAGATATTGGCCTGGCAAATATGCCGGCAGTCCAGCGGGCAGTCACCGCGGTTCAGGCAGCCCAGCAGGTTGGCTTGCCAGAGGCACGAATCCCGCTTGCCGACGTGGTAATCGAACTCTGCCTCTCGCCAAAGTCTAATTCTGGAATCAGCGCAATTGACCGGGCCCTCGCCCAGGTCAAGCAGGGCGGCTACGGTGATGTCCCGGCCTACCTGAAGGATGCCCACTATAAGGGCGCCGCCAAGCTCGGCCATGGGGTCGACTATCAGTTCCCCCATGATCATCCCCAAGACTGGGTGGCCCAGCAATACCTTCCCGACCGGATCAAGGATGCCCAGTACTTCCAGCCAAAGCAAAACGGCCGCTTCGAGCAGGCCCTCGGCAAGCAATACTGGCAGTTGCGGCGTGCTCAGCGGCAGGCCCTCGGTGGCCACCACCACCCGACGAAATAATTGCCACCCGGACCAAAAAATGCTAACATAAGAGTTGAAAATTCTGTGGTGTACGCGTTGTCTAAACGCAGGTTTGCCTTACAGTCTTTTTACTTTGGGACTAGTGTCATGTCTTCTTTTACAACATGCCTTTTCACTTGGTAGTTGGCGACTAGACAACCGTGTCCCACCTGTTTTACACACAGGTCAACACTGAATGACAATTAACGGCACTAACGGAGTTTTCGTACATAACAGCGGCCGGTGACATGGTAGCCATTTGTCACCAGCCGCTTAATTATTAAATAAAGGACTGTTGACCGATGCTTTTACCAATCTTAGTGACCCTTTTCGGACTAATTGCCCTGTTTGAGGGCGTCTTCTTCCTGACCCACCTCCATAAGGACTTCCTGATCCTTGAACCCACGCGCAGCCCCTTTGTCGCCCGCCAATTAAAAGTCTGGGGAATCATCCTAACCATTTTGGGACTGATCACGGTTGGCGCGGCGTGGACCGATAACATTACTTTTATTGTAATCATGGTCGTCCTTGGCTGCATTTTAGAAACCCAGATGGCCTTTGCGGTCACCAGCGAATTTCGGGCGAAGTACCACTAGGTTCTTTACCGCCAATGGTAGAAAAGTGTATAATAATAGTAAATAAATTTAAGGAGGCACTATTATGGCACAAACATACAAGCACATTTTGGTTCCTGTCGATGGCTCTGCGGAAGCTGAATTGGCCTTCAAGAAGGCCGTGGCCGTTGCTAAGCGGAATGGGGAAGATGCGGAATTACGGCTGCTGCACGTTGTCGACACCCGGGCGTTCCAAAATATTTCCAGCTTTGACACCTCAATGGTCGAACAAGTAACGGATACCGCCAAGAAGACGCTGGATAAGTATATCGATTACGCCAAGAAACAGGGCGTTAAGAATGTCAACTACTCAATTGAATACGGTGCACCAAAGACCATTATCGCCCGTGATGTCCCTAAGGAAATGGGTGCTGACTTAATCATGATCGGTGCTACGGGGCTCAACGCGGTCGAACGGATCCTGATCGGTTCTGTAACTGAATACGTTACCCGGACGGCAATTTGTGATGTCCTGGTAGTTCGGACCGATTTGGACAACAAGCCAATTGCTAATCCTAAGAAGCGCAACAAGCGTTAATTAGCGACTAATTTAACTTCAAAAATGCTTCATATTGTCGATAAACGACGCGGATATGGAGCATTTTTATTTCACCCTTAAATTTTAAAAGGAGGAACCAGCGTGAATTCCAAAACCAATTTACTAACCTTTGCCGATGGTCAGCAAATGCCGCAAGAAGGGTTCGGGCTCTACAAAGTTACCGGCCAGCAAACGATTTCCGCGGCAATCGCCAGTGCCTACCAGGCCGGCTACCGGCTGTTTGACACTGCCCAGCTCTACCAAAATGAAGCTGAGGTTGGTCAGGCCCTCGCTGACCTGCACGTCCCCCGGGAAGAACTATTCGTGACCACTAAAGTCGCCGAGGAAAATCAAGGCTACCAGCGGACGATTGCTTCGGTGAAGGATTCCCTTCATAAGCTCCAGCTTGACTATGTTAACCTCCTGATGATCCACTGGCCGATTGAGCGGGCCTTCTTCGATAGCTGGCAGGCCCTAATCGACCTTAAAAAGGCGGGCCTAACCAAGTCCATCGGGGTCAGCAACTTTCAAATGATCCACCTGCAATACCTCGCGACCCAGGCGAGCGAGCTGCCAGTCGTCAACCAAATCGAACGGCATCCCCGGTTAAACCAGGCCCCCCTGGTCAAGTTTGACTGTGAGCACGGCATCGTGACCCAGGCTTGGAGTCCGCTGGGCCGGGGAACCATCCTCTCTAATCCGGTGCTCAAGCAAATTGGCGACCACCATCATAAGTCCCCTGCCCAGGTGGTCCTTCGGTGGCACCTACAAAGCGGGGTCGCCTTTATTCCTAAATCAGTCCACCAGGCCCGGATCGAGCAAAATATGGATATTTATGACTTCGAACTAACGGCTGACGAAATGGCTAAGATCGACGCCCTCAATGATTTCCACCGGACGGGCAAGGAACCCGCACTGGTTTACGAATATAATAAGAAGTGGTAAACGCGAGCGGCTTTGGTCAACAATTAGCTTTAAACTAATAAAGGAGACAGAGAGAAAACAAGTTTTCTCTCTGTCTCCTTATTTTATTGATGACTAACCTGCGCTTTGATCCGGCGCGGCTGGTGCTGGTGCCAGTAGCCGATTCCATTAACGTGGCGGTAATGGTCCCACTCGTGCTTTTTAATCAGGAGACGTTTCTCCGGTTCACCCACTGGCGATACGTCCACCTTATCCATGCAGTATAAGTACATGGCAAGCAGGATCGTGTCGGAAACGATGCCCACTCCGGTAAAGAGGAGCAAGAAGCCAACTACGGAGAAGACCTTTTCAAACTTTGTCCACCGTCGGTAGTAAATTACCCCTTCTTGGAGCCTATCTGTCTCAACTGGTTTTAACTTATGAAACTTCACTAATCCTGCCTCCAGTTCTTATTTACTAACCATATTCTATACTTATCCGGACAAATACGCAAGCGGTTCCAGATGAATTAGATAATCAAAGGCGGCCACCAGGAAAGTGGCCGCCTTTGATATAAGGGGTGAACATGTTAATTACTTGATGTCGATCAATTCGATGCCAAACAGGTTGGCAAGAGTTGCCATCTGGTCCATCGTCAGGTTCATAGAAAGAACAGTGTGGTGACCACCACCATTGTGCATCCAAGCGGTAGCGCCCTTCTTTAAGCCGCACTTTGGCGTCCACATCTGCTTAGCAACTGGCAGGTTAGGCATTTCCTTTTCTGGCTTAGCACAGTCCACGTCGTAAGCAATGAACTTGTAGCCATCGTCGAAGTATGACAGGGTAACGTCGATTCCTTCACCTTCTGAACCGGTGAATACCAACCGTGCTGGGTCGGCCTTATCACCGATGTCCAGTGGGTGAACTTCAACGCGTGGCTTGTCAGAAGCAAGGGTTGGGTCAACTTCCAGCATGTGGGAGCCCATAATTGCCTGGTGACCAGAACGCAGGTCTAGGGTGTAGTCTTCCATGAAGGCTGTTTCCTTGTTTTCAGCCGCAATCTTCAGTAGACGGGAAAGACCGGCGGACTTGAAGTCCCCTTCGGCACCGAAGCCGTAACCATCAATCATCAGCAATTGAACAGCTAAGCCTGGTAACTGTTCCAAGCCTTCCAGGTCTTGGAAGTTGGTGGTAAAGGCATCGTAGCCCTTTTCGTCTAGGAAGTGCTTAATTCCTAAGTATTCACGCAGTTGGTAACGAACGGAGTGCACGTACTTGTCGTGGTCGTTGTCGCCTTCAACCATGTCGTAGTTTTCTTCCAGCCGCTTGTACTGTTCGTCAATTTCTGCTTCGCTAACCGCGTTAACAGCGGCAACCAGCTCAGCTACTGGCCAGTAGTCAACGGTCCAGCCCAGCTTGATCTGGGCAGCGACCTTGTCACCTTCCGTAACGGCAACGTCACGCATGGTGTCGCCGAAACGAGCAATCTTAATCTTGAAGCTCATGTCGTAGGCAATCGCAACTTTTTGCCAGTCAGCGATTTCTTCTTGAACTTCGGGATCGTTCCACCAGCCGTAAACAATCTTTTCAGGAACGCCAAGACGGGCGTTGATGTAGTCATATTCACGGTCGCCATGGGCACTCTGGTTCAGGTTCATGTAGTCAAAGTCAATGGTGTCAAATGGGATGTGGTCCAGCATTTGGGTTGCCAGGTGCAACAATGGCTTTTGCAGCAACTGGGTTCCCCGAATCCAGTTCTTAGCTGGTGAGAAGGTGTGCATCCAGGTCATTACCCCGGCAACCTTATCATTGTAGTTAGCATCCTTCATGAACTTTGTAATGCTGTCAGCAGTGGTGGCAACCAGCTTAAAGACTACCTTGTATGGCAGCTTGCCGCTGGCGTTCAAGCCGTCAACTAGCTTGCGGCCATCCTTTTCAACCTGCTCTAAGGCTTCTGGGCCGTAGAGGGGTTGACTACCAACAGCAAACCAAAATTCGTAATCTGGAGTTTTTAACATAGTGAACAGATCTCCTTTATCTTAAATGATCTTGCAATCAATAGCTTGTTACTAAATCGCTTACATTGACATTATATATAATTTGTACGGATAAATCAACACATAAATCAAAGTAATCACATAAATTACTAACAAGAAAAAGAAGCGGAATCAGACTAGACAAACCAGCCCGATCCCGCTTCCACTTTCACTAGAAATTATGCCTTCTTCTTAGCAGCAGTCATCTTGCGCATTGAAGCTTCGATCTCTTCCAGCGACTTCCCCCGGGTTTCCAGGAAGAACTTGTTGGTAAAGATGATACAAATGACACAGATAACACCGTAGATAATGAAGGTATTCGCAATGTCAAACGCTGCTAGCATGGTTGGGAAGGTCAAGGAAACAACCATATCAGCCAGCCAGTTCGTAGCGGAACAGAGGGAAGTCCCCAACCCACGGATGTTCAGTGGGAAGACTTCACCAATGTAAACCCAAGTAATTGGTGCCCAGGTACATGCGTAAAAGGCAATGTAGACGGTCAGCGCAATCGCACTGACGTAAGCAGCGGCTTGGGAACCGCTATCCATCTTCAGGATTGCGGCCATGACAAACAGTGACAGACCCATGCCGGCAGCACCAACGGTCAGCATCTTCTTCCGGTCAACGTGGTCCATCAGCAGCATAGCAACCACTGTCACAATCACGTTAACGATCCCGATACCGATGTGGGCCAGCAAGGCAGCGGCCACACCCCAACCAACTTTGGTAAAGATGGTTGGTGCATAGAAGATAACCGAGTTAGAACCGATAATCTGTTGGAAAATGGCCGCCCCTAACCCAGTAACCAGGGCTGGCCGAACATCAGCACCGAACAGTTCTTTCCAGCCACCCTGCTTTTGGTTGGCGGAAACCTGAATTTCTTCCAAGGCAGTGTCAACGGCTTGTTCATCACCCTTGTTGGTGTTCATCAAAACGGCCCGGGCTTCATCAGTCTTACCAATTTTAACTAAGAACCGGGGACTTTCTGGCAGGAGAAGGGCACCGAAGAAAAGAATAATAGCAGGTAATGCAGCAAATCCCAACATCCAACGCCAACCAGTGTACATCCCTTGGAAGGTGTAGTTCAAAATGTAAGCCAACAGGATCCCAATCATGACCATCAGTTGGAACATCGTCGCTACCGCACCGTGCATCCGTTTTGGTGCCAACTCGTGCAGGTAGGCAGGAATCAACGCTGAGGTGATCCCAACACCAATCCCCAAGATAACCCGGGTTACCAACAGTGTCCAGTATTCTGGCGCAAATCCTGAACCTAAGGCACCAATCGTAAAGATAATTGCGGCCCAGATCAATAGCTTCCGCCGCCCGTACTTATCTAGGAACTTACTCGTTCCCAACGCACCAAGAATGGCACCAATCAGAACGGACGAAACAACCATCCCTTGTTCCCAAGAGTTCAAACTTAACTGCTTTTGGATAAATAGAATGGCACCAGAAACGGAAGCAATATCGTAACCGAATAGTAAACCACCTAACGCCCCAAAAGTATAGATAAATCCATTTGAAACTTTCCTCAATGTTGTTCACTCCTATACTTTCTTAACAAATAACTACCTCAAAACTTAGAAACCACATGTGATAATTCTATAAATCATTTCCTTCAAGCGCTTACAGACACAGTATAGATTATTTGTCCGTATAAGTCAATAAAACGGTTACAATAATTTGACGGATTATGCAGACAATTTTATTCTATACCGGACAAATCCTATTAAGGCGCGCTTTAAGCGGTAAAACTTCCCCAAAACAAATAGACACACGCCAGCAAAAATGCCGGCTAGCAACTCCTTATTTTACGGAATTGCCAACCGGCATTGGTATATTTGTCTGGTAGTTAATTTACTTTGTGAGGTCTTTTACAGACTGCCGCTCAATAATCTCGGGATGGTAAACAATCGGGTCAACCTGCTCCCCCTTGATCAGACGCAAAATCATCTTTCCGGCATCCATCCCCATCTTGTTCTTCGGGTGAACGACGGTCGTCAAGCCGGGCAGCACAGACGCGCTCAGCAAGTAATCGTCAAAGCCGACAATACTAATATCATCGGGAATTTTCATTCCCAGCGACCGGACAACGTCCATCACCTGAATCGCTAGCTGGTCATTGTAGCAGGCAATCGCCGTTGGCCGTTCCGTCCCTTGCAGATGCTGGGCCAGCTTGGCAAAGATGGAGGCGACATCATCGCTGGACTGGTACATAATCACATTACTCAGCAGGGCCTTATCCGGGTGCGCGGTGTAAGCATCCATGAAGCCCTGCAGGCGCCCTACCCCCTGCATATCGTCAATCTTGAAGATCCCCAAAATCCGCTCGTGGCCCTTGTCAAACAGGCCGTTTACCAGCTGCGCTTCCGTTTCCCGGTCTGCCAAGTCAATGTACGGCAGAGACGAGTCGTCGTAGTGGGCATCAATAAACATTGCTGGGATCCGGGACTTTTCGATTTGCTGGTAGAGGTCTCGGTTGGGGTTCGGCCGGGCACTTTGGGTCGGCTCCAAGATTAGGCCATCGACATTGCTATCCAGCATCCGTTGCAAGCTGAGCCGTTCCTGGTCGTGATCGTTGTGGGTATTGCCCAAGAGAATCGAGTAGCCCTGACTAGAGAGGGCCCGGTCAATCCCGCTAATGATGCTGGGGAAAATGTAATCTGCCAGATGGGTCGTAACCACCCCGATGACCTTCTGGTTAACCGGCTGGTCATGGTTGTTGTGCCAATCCTCGACAAACATTCCGCCACCTTGGATCCGGTAAATGTAATGCTCGTTCTCGAGTTCTCCCATGGCCCGGCGAATCGTGTAACGACTGACCTGGTACTCCTTCATCAGCGCCGATTCCGTTGGCAACTGGTCCCCCGGCTGGTATTGTCCAGAGCTAATCACCTCGCGAATTTTTCCCTTAACTGTTTCGTACTTAGTTGCCATGATGTCTCCTAACTAAACCGAGCCGTGACCCAACTATCCAGTTGTCCACGACTCAGTTAATCCTATTTTAAAAAATATCGTTAATTTTCCCGCTTAGCATGGTCCTTGCTGTGGGCGTTGTTTTGGCCGTAGTAAGCATTTGCCCCGTGCTTGCGGTAGTAGTGCTTATCCAACAGGTATTGTGGCAGATGGTTGTCCGCCCGGGTCAGCTGCAGGGTGTGGTAGTCTTCTTCAGCAACGACTTCCAGCACCTTGGCATTGTAGACCGCCTTGTCTGGAGTTGGTCCCCAGGCAAATGGCCCGTGCTGCATCACTAGGGCAGCTGGCGTCGCTTCGTAATCGAGGCCCCGTTCCTTGAAGGAGCGAACGATTACCTTCCCGGTGTTGCCCTCGTAATCCTCTTCGATTTCTTCCTTGGTCAGGGCGTCGGCAGCCGGCACATCCGTGTAGAAGGTATCAGCGTGGGTCGTGTTCATCGCTGGAATATCCATGTGAGCCGCCGCAAAGGACACTGCCCATGGGGAGTGGGTGTGGACAATCCCCCCGATCTTTGGGAAGTGGTTGTAGAGGTAAGTGTGCGTTGGGGTGTCACTGGATGGGTTAAGGTCCCCTTCGACCACTTCCCCGTCCAAGTTGACTACCACCATGTCTGAGGGCTTCAATTCTTCATACGGAACACCGGACGGCTTGATTACAAACAAGCCCTTCTCCCGGTCGATTCCGGAAACGTTCCCCCAGGTAAAAGTGACCAGACCTAACTTAGGCAGCTTCATGTTGGCTTCGTAAACTTCTTGTTTTAATTCTTCAAGCATTGTAAATCTCCTTTGGCTTAGTTTAACTTCATATCTTTACCGGCTTCGATTTCTGCTGGCAAAGCTGCTTTATAGTTGTCGATAAACTTTTCGTAGCCCTGGACACTTTCAGGTTCAGGGTACAGGGTTGCGCTCTCGCTGTCAACAAATACTTCGTCATCCAGGTAGTCTGCTAGGTTTTTACCCTTGTTATCACTGGCGTAGAGGGCTAAAACAGCCATCCCCCATGGGCCACCCTCACCGGCATTGCTCATCAGAGTAATTGGGGTGTTCAGGGCGTCTGCCAAGACCTGTTGGGCAACTACCGGGGTCTTGAACAGTCCCCCTTGAGCAATCAAAACATCCGTTCGGATATGTTCTTCACGGAGGAGGATGTCCATCCCGATTTTAAGGGGTGCAAAGGCAGAGTAGAGCTGAACCTTAAAGATGTTTGCCAGGGTAAAGTGGCTGTCCGGCTTACGGACCATCATCGGCCGCCCGTCCTGAACCTTGGTGATGTTTTCACCGGACAGGTAGCTAAAGTTGACCAAGCCCCCGGCGTCCTGATCACCCCGCAGGGAAGCATCAAAGAGCTTTTCGTAAAGCTGGTTCGGTGACAGGTTGACTCCCAGGACCTTGGCAAACTGGTTGAAGACACTGGCCCAGGCGTTGATGTCGGACGAACAGTTGTTGGTGTGGACCATTGCTACTGGCGCCCCGTCCGGCGTCGTTACCATGTCAATGTCCCGGTGAACCTTATTCAGTTTCTGGTCGAGGACCACCATTGAAAAGGCGGAGGTCCCAGCAGAAATATTTCCTGTCCGCTTCCGGACCGCATTAGTAGCAACCATACCGGTCCCAGCATCCCCTTCTGACGGCGCAATCAAAGAACCGGCTTGCAACTGGCCACTAATGTCGAGGAGTTTGGCTCCCTCTTCGGTTAATTTCCCGGCTGGCTGACCAGCTAAGAGGACGTCTGGCAAGATCTCCCTAATATTCCACGGGTACTGGGCAACTTCCGGCAGACTCGCAAACTGTTCCAGCATCTTGCCATCGTAGTTCTTCGTCGCTTCATCAATTGGGAACATTCCGGAAGCGTCACCGATTCCCGTGTTTTTGTTGCCAGAGAGCTTCCAGGAAACGTAGCCGTCCAGGGTGGTGATGAAGTCAATGTCCTTGACATGGTCTTCCTTGTTCAGGATGGCCTGGTAGAGGTGGGCGACACTCCACCGTTCTGGAATATTGAAGTTAAACAGCTTCGTCAGCTTTTCGGCTGCCTCGCCGGTAATGTTGTTCCGCCAAGTCCGGAACGGCACGAGCAGGTTGCCGTCCTGGTCAAACGGCATGTAGCCGTGCATCATGGCACTGATTCCGATCGAACCGATCTTCGTCAGCTTGAGCCCGTATTCCTCACTCACGCTGGCGGCCAAGTTAGCATAGCTGGTCTGGATTCCCTTCCAGACCTTTTCCAACGGGTAGGTCCAGATGTTGTCATGCAGCTCGTTTTCCCAAACGAAGTCCCCAGAAGCAACGACTTGGTAGTCATCGGTTACCAAGACCGCTTTGATCCGGGTCGAACCTAATTCGATTCCCAAAGCAGTGTTGGCGCTTTCAATTTTTTCTTTAATGGCACTGTTATTCACAGGAATAGCCTCCCTTGTAATTCAATCTTCAACACCCATATTGTAAAATATTTGTCCGTACAAATCAAACTAATTTATTAGTTAACTGTAAAATAATTTCATTTGCAGGCTCTCCCGGAAGTTGCCAAAGCCCTGTCCGTAAATGGTACAGCCCCCTTTATGAGTGGCCGTCTTCTTGACTTCAAAACGGAGGACAAAGCGATCCGGATCATAACTCAGGTCCGCCAGTGAAACCGGTGACCAGGGTTGCCCATCCAGGTAAGTACCGTGGTCGGTAATCCGGAAAGTCTTTTGCAGGCCATACTGGTTGACGTTATTCGGCACCCAGGCCGGCGTGTACTTTCCCCGGACATCCGAAAAATCCCCCGGTGAAGTCCAAAAGCCCAGCTCAGTTCCGTTCACAGAAACCGTGATATCGGACGGCCAATTATTATTAGAAAAGGGAAATTCACTCCCGAGTTCTGCCACGATATCAATCATCTGGAGGTGGTCACTGTCCTTGAGGTGGTTGGGCAGCTGGTATTCAAGGTAACCATCATTGAACCAGACCATCCCTGCTTCCATTCGGTGCGGATCCATGAAGTAGGATGGGTTATCGACCTTGCCAATGTAGTCAGTGCGGCCCGCCATCCCGCACGAGGGTTTGACGGAGAAGTTCGTAAACTGGCCGACCGGGACCTCGGTTTTATAAACATTGAAGAGTTCATAAATGGTCTTTGGAAATGCAATATTAATTTTATCTACCTTAATTTTGGCAACCTTCTTGTGCCCGACCTGGTTAAATTGGATAATTTCCGCCTTTGCCAGTTTTTTCAGGTGGCGGGCGGTAATGGTCGCACTCAACCCTAAGTGCGCGGCCAACTCCTCGATGCTGAGCTGTTCCTTCGACAATAATTGGATAATTTCTAACCGCACGGGGCTGGCAAGTGCCTTATACACATCTAAATAGTCTTGTGAAATGGTAGTTTCCACCCTTTTCTCCTCCTTCACCAAACTAAAAAGTTGATATTAATGCAACAACACTACAAAATGCTGGTAACTAAGCATTTTTAATAATAAATTATTTAATACCGCCGTTAAGAAGCAGTCCGGCTTCCCGCGAACTGGGCTAACTTGTTCAGTTAGACCCATTTTTCCTTTTTTTAGCCAACTTTTTAGTTATCTTTTTCACTAATTATGACACCGGTTACAAGAAACTGTCAAACAAATTGTTGAGTTTGGCAAAATTTGTTCAATAAATTATTAACAACATCTTGAAACCCCTTTCTTCAGACGGTATCTTATGCTTGTAAAATCAATTATCTGTTTTGAGGAGGATTTCTAATGGCAGAAATCAACTACACCGCCCCGCTGATCATTCAGCGGGCGGATCCATACATCTATCGGCACACCGACGGCTACTACTACTTTACCGCTTCGGTGCCAGCCTATAACCGGATTGAAATTCGGCGGGCACGGACAATCGAGGGCCTGGCTCACGCTGCCCCACGGACGATTTGGCGCAAGCATGACGAGGGACCAATGAGCCAGCTCATCTGGGCACCGGAACTTCACTATATCGATGGCAAGTGGTTCGTCTACTTTGCTGCTGCTGAAACGACGGCCTTCGACGAAAACGGGATGTTCCAGCACCGGATGTTCTGCATTGAATGTGACCAGGACAACCCAATGGGGAAAGAAGAGGAATGGGTCGAACGCGGCCAAGTCAAGACGCCGATGGATTCGTTCTCCCTGGACGCCACAACCTTCGAACTGAACGGCAAGCTCTACTACGTTTGGGCTCAAAAAGATCCTGACATCAAAGGGAACTCCAACCTCTACATCGCGGAAATGGAAAATCCATGGACACTCAAGACTAAGCCGGTCATGCTGAGTAAGCCGGAATACGACTGGGAAACCAAGGTCTTCTGGGTTAACGAAGGCCCGGCGGTACTCCACCGCAATGGCCGCCTCTTCCTGACCTACTCCGCCAGTGCCACCGACGAAAACTACGCGATGGGAATGCTGACTTGTGACGATGACGCCGACGTGCTCGACGCCGCCAACTGGTCCAAGTCAAAGACGCCGGTTTTCCAAAGTGACATTGACCACGACCAATTTGGTCCCGGCCACAACTCATTCACGGTTGCTGAAGATGGCAAGACCGACCTGATGGTTTACCACTGCCGGAACTACACCGATATCAAGGGTGATCCCCTGTACGACCCGAACCGCCACACCATCGTCAAGCCTTTCACTTATGACGAAAACGGGGTTCCTGAATTTGGCAAGCCGGTTCCATACAACTACAAATAATAGAAAGGACTGTTGATTTTGGATAACGCACAAAATAACGCTCCACAAAAGCACCGGAGCAAGGATTTCTGGGGCTTCCCACTAACCGCCCTCACCTACTTCTTCTGTTGGCAAATTATCTTCGGTTACCTGACCCTGTGGCTCAAGCAGGTTGCCCACCTGAATGGGGTCGAAGCCGGGGTTATCTTCTCCATGATGTCTGGTTTGTCACTCCTGTTCCAACCAGTCTTCGGGGTTCTCTCTGATAAGCTGCTCTTCAAGAAGAACCTGGTTTTGACCATTTCCTGTGGTTTAATCCTGGTAGGTCCATACTTTACCTTTGTTTTCCTGCCACTGATGCACGCAACTAACCGCCTCTTTGTTTCAATCATTACCGGGCTCTACCTCAGTTTTGTCCTGAGTGGTGGGGTCAGCACGATTGAACAATACATGCAACGTGCTAGTTTGGCCAACAAGTTCGAATATGCCCACGCACGGATGGGTGGTTCCCTTGGTGGGGCCATCGCTTCCTTCCTGGGTGGTAAGCTCTTCCTGTGGCACCCAGATGCAATTTTCTGGGGAATCACCGTTTCTGCAATTATCTTAACTTGCACCTTCTTATTCAGTGACAAGATCCATATGGAAAATGCTAGTGCCGCGGTAAGCAGCGACGACAAGCTTGACCTGTCCCTGCTCGGCTCCATCTTCAAGCTGCGTAACTTCTGGTTCCTGTGCTTCTTCTACATCGGGACCTCAGCCCTGTACGATGTCTTTGACCAACAATTCATCATCTTCTTCAAGGACTTCTTCCACTCTGCAGCAGCTGGTACTACTGCCTACTCTTACATGACCACCGCACAAATTGCTCTGGAATTCTTGCTGATGTTCCCAATGCCGTACATCATTAACAAGATTGGGGCCCGGAACGGTCTGATTGCTTACGGGACTATCCTGGCAATCCGGATTATCGGTTCTGCCCTGTCACCAAATGTTTACGTCATTGTCGTCCTGCGGTTGCTCGCCGGTTTCGAAATGCCACTGATCCTGACTTCCATCATGAAGTACATCTCCGGTAGTTTCGACCTTGGCTTGTTTGCGACGGTCTACGCCATCACTTGTAACTTTGCCAAGCAAATCTCCGTCTTCATCTTCTCGTCCTTAGCTGGTCACTGGTACGACGTTTTAGGTTTCCAGCACACCTACATGATTCTGGGAATCATCGTTGCCGTTGTCACCGTGATTTGCCTGTTCGGTCTAACTAAGGAAGACCCTGTTCAGGCCGGCGAAGTTAAGGAAGCCAAGAACTAAACTACTTTACACCTACACCCCAAATACACCTCACAAAGGGGCTTCAGAGTTCGGCTTTGCCGAGCACTGAAGCCCCTTTGTGTACTGCGCTTTTTTGTTAAAGTAATAGTAGCCTGTCTGGAGTAATTTAGTCTACTTAAAGAAGTCTGGATCCTGGTATTCAGGGTTAGGGTAGTGATAGAAGCCCTGGCCGGCCTCAACCCCGGTGTGACCAGCGTCAATCATCGGCTTTAGCTTGTCAGCAATCTTCTTAAAGAGCTCATTATGGGTCTGCTCATACTGGTTCAGCACCACCGCGTAGGTTGTCCGCAAGCCCACGATGTCCTGAATCATAAACGGTCCCAGCGGCGAACCGTTGGAAATCATCCAATCCTTATCAATCGTGTGCGGGTCAGCAACCCCGTTTGCCCACAGTGCCATGGCGGCATTCAGGAGTGGAACCAGGAGTGCATTCATGATATAGCCGTGCTGTTCCTTCTTCAATACTACCGGTACCATCTTGATTGACCGGGCAAAGACTACCAGGTCATCAATCACTTCCGGCTTCGTTTGCGGGTTGCCAACGATTTCGGCCACGTTGTGCTTCCAGATATGGTTGGCAAAGTGCAAGTGGGCAAAACGGTCGGGCCGGTCAGTAAAACCGACCAGCTCACTCGGGATAAAGGTCGAGGAATTACTGGTCAAAATCGTCTTCTCCGGCAACAGTGGGCATAGTTCTTCATAGAAAGCCTTCTTGATTTCCACTGACTCAGAAACGGATTCAATCACCAGGTCGGCATCCGCCACTGTTGCTTTCAAATCGTTGCTAATGCTGACGATGTTGTCCATCGCCGCTTGGTAGTCTTCTTCAGTCGCATCCATCTCCTTCATGAACGGCTCCTTAATCGCTGCCAACCGTCGCTCGGCCCGGTCGGTGTGCCGGTTCCAAATCTTAACCTGGTAGCCATAGCGAGCCGCCTGAAAGGCAATCTGGCTCCCTAAGACTCCCGCACCAGCAATTACCACATTCTTAATTTCCATAACAACGCCTCCTTAGTTTCTCTGTCTTTAGTCTATCATTTCTTGGAAGCGTTTTCTATCAATCTGGTTGCAGGCCCCTAAATTTTATTTGCTAGCACAAAAAGGACTTCCAAAGCTGGCTGTGTTGTGCTTTGGAAGTCCTTGATATCCTAATTTTTAATTAAAGAAGTCGTGACCATCACCATAATTAACCATGTCCTGGTTGATTTGACCCAGGTAGTAGGACTGCTTAACAGCATTGCTGCCATTCTCATCACTGGCATAGCGGCTCACCAGGGTGTAGCGGTGACCAAAGGTGAAGCGCGGCGTCTGTAGGCCAATCTTAAAGCCCGACTCGCCGGCATTCTGGTACTGGTTGCCATACAGGCGGGCAATGTCTGGACGGCTCGTGTCCCGGGCCGGCAACATTGGGTTCCCGTAGGTCGCACCGCCGACCTGCTGGCCAGTCGTGTTATCAATTAACATGATGTCGTGGTACGGGCGACCAGTAACGGCATTCGAGGCGTGCCAGCCGCTAGCAAAGAAAAAGATCCGGTTCGAGTTATCGGAGCTCAGGGCTGGGTTGATGAAGACCGCCCACTTGTCGAGTGCGCCGACCCCATCACCGGTCCCCCGGACAGCCCGGGAAGTTGGCTGGGTCACCGTGAATGTCTGCGGGGCAAACCAGTAGTCCGTCGCATTGCCGTTATCAGCCGGGTCAGTAGTCCAGCGACTGACGATTGCGAGCCGGTGGCCATCAAGCTGGGCCGGGTCAAAGGCAAAGTTGACGTTAAAGCCGGAATCCCCAGCATTCAGGATTGTCGGGAAGGCGCGGGCGACGTCCGGACGTTGTACCAGCGGCGTTTCCACCCGGCTAAGCTCTTGACCCGTTGTTTGGTCAAAGAGGATGACGTAGTGGTGCTGCTTGCCAAGGGCCTGGTTAGAAGCGTGCCAGCCAGTCGCGGTCAGCTGGCCGTTGGCAAGACTAAAGTCATCCAAGTTGGCCCGGTTGCTCTGGTCACTAACCAGCAGTTGCGGCGCGAACCAGTAGTCGACGTAGTCGCTGTTCTCGCTGCCAGCGGAAGTCCAACGGCTGACGATTTGGATCTGGTCGTGGACCATTTCTGGTTGAAAATCAAAAGCGGCATTGAAGCCTGAATCGGCGGCGTTATAAATCGTTGGGAAAGCCTTCGCAACGTCAGGACGGGCCAGGCGGCCAACAGTTTGCCGACCGAGTTCCCGGTGCTGGGTGGCATCATACAGAATGATCACGTGCTTATCAGTTCCCAGCTGGTTGGTGGCGTGCCAACCGCTAACACGAAGCTGGTTGCCGCTAAGAGAAATATTCTCTAAGTTAGCGTGATTCCCCTGGTCGAGCCGCATTGCCGGCATCCAGTAGTCAGTGTGATTACCTTCACCGTTAGTAGCATCATCAGAGTAACGAGAGATAATGCTCAGTGAATGCTGGCTCGTGCTTTGAAGGAGGGCAAACCGGGCCTCAAAACCGGACCGATTGCTGTCGAGGACATTTTGGTACTGACGCGCAACGTCAGGCCGGAGGATCGGTTGGGTAGCAAAGTGCGAGTTCCCGTAGAAGTCACTGGCCTGGCCCTTGATTGGCATCCGGATAACTTCCTGGTGGGTATCGTTATCGTAGAGGATGACCCAGTGGTACGGCTGGGTAAGGCTATTCCCAGCAACGTGCCAGCCGGAAACGACGAGGTCGATCCCGGTCCCGTTAGTACCGCGCTCCGCATGGTAGTTGTCAACCCAGCCGGCATTGACCTGGCTGTTGACTAAGCGGGGAACGGCCAGCCAGCAGTCGGTCCGGTTGCCCTCCCCGTTAACGGCATCATCGGAGTAGCGGGCAACCACGGAAAGGTTGTGACCCAATTCGGCACGGGACAGGGTAAAAGTGCCGTCAAAGCCGGATTGGCCGCTGTTGGCAATTCCCGGAAAGGCACGGGCAACATCGGGACGGCTGACAACGTAATTATCAGCATCTGAGAGCTTAACCCGCTGAATTTCGGAATTGGTGGTGTTATCAAAGAGGATCAGCCAGTGACTGCCTTCGGTCACACTCCGGCCCGCGGCGTGCCAACCGACAACGTTCAGCTGGATATCACCATTCCGTGAATTAGTGCTTAAATGGTAGCCATCCATGTTGGCCTTATTGGCATTCAGGTCGGTGACCGGGTTGAGGTTGTTGAAGTAGTAATCCTGGTACTGACCATTGCCGGCCGGGTCGTTGCTAAAGCGAGCAATCACCGTCAGACGGTCCCCGTAGGCATAGGTTGGGATGTCCACGTCAGCCGTAAAGCCAGCCGCCTGGCGCCCGTTGGTGTTCGGGTAAAGGCGGTCAACGTCTGGCCGGTCAACCAACTGGGCTTGGGCCCGGCCAACCTCCTGACCATTGTCCAGCACAATGATGTACGGGTACTGGTAGTCAGCGCTGGCGGAAGAAACGTGCCAGCCTGCTAAATGGAGCTTGCCGTTTTGTGCGGAGTAACTGTCAAGCCAGCCATTGTTTTGGCTGAGGTCAACGGTTTGGTTATTGACCGGGTAAACAACGATTGACATATGGAAGTCCCGGTTGGGAATCTTGTTATCATACATTGATTCGTCACTAGTATCGAACATGTAACCGGCTGGCGGGTTCAGGTTAAAGCGTGTCCCCGCTTTTCCAGTAACTGTTTGCGTACCAATGACTTCCTCTTGCATATTGATAAAGTCAATTTTGACCGTGTACTGCTGGTCATCAGTAGTTGGGGTGTCGGGAATGCTGCTCGTTGGAGTAACGTAAATCTGAATCGTATCGTCCTGATCGCCAAACTGCCAATTCTTCCATGAACTATCGCTCGGGTCAAATTGGTAACCAGCTGGCGCATGGACAATCCCCGGTGCTACCGGGTCACCAGACTTTCCAGTGAAAGTCTGGGTAGCGACAACTTGACCTTGAAGATTTAGGTATTGAACCACCAGTTTTACTGTTTGAGAGTTCAACAACTGGTTGAGGTGATTTTGTTCCGTTTTTAGTTTAGCTTGGTCTTTTGTTAATCGCTGTTGGTACTGCTGTAACAGTGACTGAGCCGAATCTAATTCATTCTTAGCCTCTGTTAGTGAATTCGAAAGTTCTTTCCCTTCTTTAGTGTACGTGAAGTAATAGTTAAATCCTTTTTCGCTATTTAGCCATACAACTTCATGATCCAACTGTTTCTTGGCGGATTCATAATTTGTTTTTGCCTGTTGATAATCTTTGTCTAAATTAGCTAAATTTACTTTTAGATTCGTCCACTCATAATATTGGTCTTCAGTTTTGTGATATCTGGTCATATCATGGTGGTCTTCTTCAGCAACTTTCAGGTAGTACTGTAAGTCGGCTCGATAATGAGTCAAAGGATCATCCGCTAACAAATTAGGGTCGATATTATTTAGAATTTGGGTAAGTTGCTTAAAACGTTCCTCTTTTGCACTTCTATTAGCAGGTTGTATTTCAGCACTTAATTTTTGATACTCCTGATTAGCTTCGTCATACGAGCTTTTGTAAGGTGAGTATTCATTTTCTCGAGCAAACTTTAATGCATGGTCATAAGAAGCCTGCGCGCCTTGATAATTTCTATTAGCGCTATCATAAGTTTCTTGCTGCTGATTAACCTGCTCCTGGTCTTGTTTAATAGCCGCTTGCCGTGCATCAACTACCTTTTGCTGTTCTGCCGCGGTCGATGCATTTGTGTTCTGAGTATCTAGCCAGCCAGAAACGGAACCATTAACGGTTGGGTACCCATCATAACTACCATCGACTGAACTATTAATTGCCGCTGATTGCGCAGTCGCAGTAACATTAACTACCGGTTGATTAGTCACTGTATCAGTTGCAATAGGTTGGCTTTGATTAGTCGTATCCGCATGAACCGAAGTCGTTGCCAAGGCAGTCCCGGCAGCGACCGCAAACAAGGTTGCAACCAGCCAGTTTTTGCCGGCTTTGTATAGTTTCTTATGTTCTTTTGCCATTAAAAAATCTCCTCATCTCTAAAGTAAAATAACACCACTTATTTTAGCTCAATCTACTAAAGCCACGTTTCATTCAACGGTAGCATTGTGCATTAAAGGGGACTTTTTTAAATTCAAAAAGCGACTGGGAAATAATTCTCGGTCGCTTGGTTTTAGGTCAAATTCAGTATAGAAGAATATCGATTAGTACATTATTGAAAAAACTAATTTTCCCGCTTAGCATGGTCCTTGCTGTGGACGTTGTTTTGGCCGTAGTAAGCATTTGCCCCGTGTTTGCGGTAGTAGTGCTTATCCAACAGGTATTGTGGCAGGTGATTGTCCGCCCGGGTCAGCTGCAGGGTGTGGTAGTCTTCTTCAGCGACGACTTCCAGCACCTTGGCATTGTAGACCGCCTTGTCTGGAGTTGGTCCCCAGGCAAATGGCCCGTGCTGCATCACTAGGGCAGCTGGCGTCGCTTCGTAATCGAGGCCCCGTTCCTTGAAGGAGCGAACGATTACCTTCCCGGTGTTGCCCTCGTAATCCTCTTCGATTTCTTCCTTGGTCAGGGCGTCGGCAGCCGGCACATCCGTGTAGAAGGTATCAGCGTGGGTCGTGTTCATCGCTGGAATATCCATGTGAGCCGCCGCAAAGGACACTGCCCATGGGGAGTGGGTGTGGACAATCCCCCCGATCTTTGGGAAGTGGTTGTAGAGGTAAGTGTGCGTTGGGGTGTCACTGGATGGGTTAAGGTCCCCTTCGACCACTTCCCCGTCCAAGTTGACTACCACCATATCTGAGGGCTTCAATTCTTCATACGGAACACCGGACGGCTTGATAACGAACAAACCCTTCTCCCGGTCAATTCCGGAAACGTTCCCCCAAGTAAAAGTGACCAGGCCTAACTTAGGCAGCTTCATGTTGGCTTCGTAGACTTCTTGTTTTAATTCTTCTAGCATTGTAAAATTCACTCTCTTTCGCGTTATCTAATCATTAACAGTTTCTTGTTCAATTCCTACTTTGGCAAAGATCTCCTCAAAAAACCGTTTTGCCCCTTTAATTTCAGCAATTGGGTCACTATCCTGATTATCGCCAGTCCACATCTCAATTGTGTAGCTACCATTATAATTCAGACGAACTAATTCTCTTAATAGTCCTTCAAAGTCAACGCAGCCAGTGCCGAACGGAACATTTTTAAACTGTCCTTTGTAGTCCGGCGTAACTGCCTTTGTATCTTTAAGATGGATTGCTGCAATATTTCCATCAAACGATTCCAACTGCTGAGGGACATTATTTTCCGGCCATGCACTCAGATTTCCTAAATCAGGATATGCTTGCAACCATGGGCTCTTAATTTGCGTTTTCAAGTGACTAATTTTCGTCAGTGAGTTAATAAATGGGTCATCCATCGTCTCAATCGACAGCATTACCATCTTTTTAGCCGCCATTTCAACGCACTTTTTCAGATTTTCCACGTACAGTTCGCGTGAATTCATCGTCTTATCCTCGTAATAGACGTCATAACCTGCCATTTGAATATTATGGATTCCTAGGTCAACCGCCAAATTGACAGCCTTTTGCATCATTTCGAGTGATTTTTTTCGAACTGCTGGATCCTTAGAGCCAAGTGGAAAGCGCCGATGACCAGACAGCATCATCGTATTAATTCGACTATTAGTTTCCCACATTGCTTGTCGGAATTCGTTACGTTCTTCCTTAGTCCAATCAAGACGAGCAAGCCGTTCATCACTTTCATCGATTGAGAATTCTAGAAAGTTAAATCCTAGTTTATGGACTAATTCAAATTTTTCTTTCCAGCTTAAGCCTTGTGGCAATGCTTTTTCGTAAATACCTAAAGCATTAACTGTCATTCTTAGTTCCTCCTGCTTGTATCTAATTTAGTTAATCGCTTAACAAAAATAACCAGTAAAAGGGAGTGAGAATATAGTCATCACTGACTGCTTCCCACCCCCGCACGACTAGCTTCTGTGCTAAGGTGCTCTTCTTTTAGGTAATAAAGAGGTTTCCTATTCTTACTGGTTAATAAAGTGAAATCTTGACGCAGAGCTTCCGGTTGTGTTCAGGCTTGCCATCAACCTCACCGTGAGCTGCGTGGAGGTCAGTTGGGTCAAAGATTGCGTAGTGACGATCAGTCAGCAGAACGCGCCCATGCTGCTTTGGATGGTCGAAGTACTGAATATCTTCCTTAGCATCGTACTCTGACCGTGGAGCAGCATCCCCATCATCAGCAAACCGGCAGTATTCACGTCCCTTAATCATGTAGTGGATGTCGATGTGGTCCTTGTGCGTTTCGTAGGCCATCTTGTCGTCATAAGGACGTGAATCATAGCTTTGAAAGCGGAGCTCGACGCCGTCAGAAATCACCTTTTTGCCAATCGGTTCATTCAACAACTCTTCTGTTGTTCGAGAGTCAAGCCAGTTCAAGGCCATCTTAATACGGTTTTGTACCATTTCATTACGCTTGTGATTTTTACTTAATCCAAATTCCATAAGTCAAAGCTCCTTTAATAATCAATACCTTTTATTCGGCGTCTACATCAACGTGGCCCGCGCTAAGAGTTTCTTGGTTTTCCTTAACAAACAGGCAGGCAACAAATCCTAAGAATGGTGCAATTGAGACAACCAGGAAGGAAGTTACGTAGCTGCCAGTTGCAGTTAACAGTGAACCCAAAATCATAGGAAAAACAAATGAACCTGCTTGGTTGAAGACGTTAACGAAACCAACCCCTGTACTCTTCAGTTCTGGAGGAACTACCTCGGCATCAAGCAGGTTAACAATTGTACTGTAACCAAATGAACCCATACCTACTAAACCAGCCCAGAAGTACAAGGCAACCATGTTGTTCCCTGGGCAGAGCGCTAACCCGATTAATGCTGGCGTAAAGACTAACATTAACCAAGCCGCCAACTTCCCACGTGACATCTTGACATGGTCTGAAAGCCAGCCAGCAAATACCATGGCAATCAATGATGCAACACCATACCATGCCATCGCTTGCCCCGCTTGAACGGCGGTGTAACCCAGGTGGCTAACAATGAACAGGTTCATCCAGTTGGTAACACCCCACTTAGCACCGTTGGTTAAAATACCGATGATACTCAGCAAGATGATGTTGCGGTTAGTGGCAACCTTACGAAGCATTTCCCAAACGGACTGCGTCTGCTTCTTCTTAGCAACTTCCTTATTCTTGTCAACGGCGTATGGTGCCTTACCGCGGAGTGCAAACACTGCAAAGATGAATACTAGCAATGGCAGGACCGCAGTAATTGCCATCGCCATCCGCCAACCATGCGTTGTCGCAACGGCCGGCGCATATGCATTGACGATTGTTAACCCAAACGAGGTACAAGTAACAAAAATACCATTAGCCGTAGCACGGTCCTTTTCAGAGAACCAATCAGTTAACATCCCCATACATGCGGCAAGGTCAGGCCCACTAGCCAAACCGAGCAGGAAGCGGAAAGTCAGCCCTGACCAGTAGCCTTGCATGAAGCACATTAATGCCATAAAGATAAAGTTACCAGCGACAGAGGCGAGAACCATCTTACGGTAGCCAAGTTTATCTGCAAGAATCCCACCAGGCAAAACCGTAATTGTATACCCAATGTAGAACCAAGTAACATATGATGTCCCTTGCGAAACTGTAAAGTGCAGTGACTTGTTAACGATTGGCATTAAACTCGACCATGACAGCCGTGTAATAAAACTAACTAAAAATGATACCCATAAGCCAATCAGCACCAGCCATTGTTTTCCCGTCCAGTGCCGCATCCCGGCCTTTTCTTCACTCATATTTATCCTCCTCAACGTCCTAGCTTCAATACAATTTTTCGTACATGAACCGGTTTGTTCACTATTCCATTAGTGCGGTGTGGTTCATGCATTCCGATTAATACAAAATCACCTTGATGGAGAATGACCTGATTAAAATGCTGTGGCTCTTCAACATATTGGATATCACGTTCCTGGTTATAATTTGTAATCGGAACAAAGGCTGTATCAGAAGAAACATCAATCCGTTCTTCGCCCTCAACAATGTAATGAAGGTCTAATCTCTTGTTATGAATTTCAAATTTGAAGTCGGTAATTGGTTCGGTGTTATATTCCAAAGTCTGACAGTAGAACCGCTCACCATCTTGATGACTCCGCCCTAAGGGTGTCTTAGTGAGATCAGTCGTTTTCAGAAATTCAACGGCTTCCTGCACCCGTTTATAATCCCTCGGTTCAAAGTCATTTAAATTAACAAAGAGCATTTTCATCCTCCTGTTGTTTAATTTGTTAAAATTGGTTAAGCGCTTTACAAAAGCGGCAAAAAATAAGTACCACAAAAATGCGGTAAAATGATGATAAACAAATTCCGGAATTGATTATTAATAAGGACAGCAGCAGCTCAATTTTAGTTAAGCGTTTAACTATTCCTTACAGTTTGTAGTGTAACAAGGATCACATTCTTTTGCAAGCCTTTTCAAAACTTTTTTGTGAAAAAATCACGTAATTACCTTAATAGCAGGCATTCATCAACTCATTAAAATTATTGTTATTACAATATAGTTCCAGTTAAATTCTTAATTAGATCGTTGCATTTGTTCAAAACTATACAATAATTGGCGTGGTCTCACTGACAGCTTTTAAACTAAAAAGCACTCCAGTAAAATTTCTAAAAGCTAGAGTGCCTTATTCACTATCCAGTTATCCTTTCTTTTCCAGTAATTCTTGTGTTTCTCGCAGGAATGACCAGCTTCCCTCTAAACTCTCTAACAGTTTTTTATAAACGGCATATTTCTGGTCGTATATTTTACTTTGCTGTTTATTAGGCAAAAATTGCCTTGTGACTGTCGACATATTAGTTACTGCCTCTTCAATCGTTTGGTAGTATCCACTACCGACAGCACTTGCAATTGCGCCGCCAAGTCCGCCCAGTTCTGTGGCTGAGACTATTTCAATTGGGACTTGCAATATATCTGCAAACATTTGAACCCAAGAAGAAGAATTACATGCTCCCCCCGACATCCGAATTGTCTTTGGCTTTTTCCCCAGTACTTTTATTAGAGCTTCATTGTGGTAGCGGTGCGCAAATACAATGCCTTCGTAAACCGCACGAATTAGTTCTGACTTTGTCGTGTTACTTCGAATCCCAATGAAGGTCCCCTCCGCGTCTGAATCCGCATTACTACCGTATAGAAATGGGAAAAAGAAGACCTTAGAAAAAGTTGCATCCGTATTTTTAAGGAAGGCTTCAAGATTATCATAGATTGAACGATGAGCATCATGAGCGTCACGCATTTCAGCCGTCATCAGCATTTTCAAAATAATTGCGAGATTTCCAGCAGACGTTGGACTGGATGCTTCCACCAAGTATCGATCCGTTGGAAAAATGGAGTTCATTAGGCCACTTTTAATTCCTGCCATTTTTTTGCTTGGGAAAATGTTCATATTCCATGTTCCAGCAATCACGCTGAATCGTTCTTCGTTTAGGACACCAGTAGCCACAGCACATGCATCAATATCAAACATTCCCCCGTATACTGGCGTTCCTGTCTTTAGCCCTGTTTCTGCGGCTACTTTGGTAGTAATTCTCCCTCGAATATCAGTAGCACGAATCAGTGGGGGCATCTTACTAATCATTTCAGGAATACCAAAGAAGTCAAATAATCGTGAATCGTATTCCCGGCTTGTTAGGTTTACAAAGTTATTCCCCGAGGCATCGCCAAGTTCCTGCTTAACCTCACCAGTCAGCAAGAATCCTGTGAAGTCCTTGTTGGACAAAACACTGCCAATATTTTGATAAGTGTTACTATCATGTTCCTTAAGCCATTTTAGGATTACGGGAGCTTGACTAGGCATGATGTGCTGGTGACTAATTTCGAAAATCTGCGAAACATTTTCTTCAAGCTGATGTGCCTGCGATTCTGCTCGACTGTCCGCGGATAAAATACCATTAGTAAAAGGCTGCTGAGCTTTATCCAAAAGGTATAAACCCTTGCCATGACCAACAGTGGCAATTCCACTAATATCTTCCCCTTGAAGTTGTGCCTTTTGAAGAACATCTTTAATTGCCACTTGTAAATCCTGCCACAGCTTATTTAAATTAATTTCATGAAAGCCGGAATGAGGTTGAAGTCCCTTTGTTGGGAATGCACTAACCGCGATTTGCTTACCAACCTCGTCAAAAATAACAACCTTGGTATTTGTTCCACCATTATCAATAGTCAGAAAATACTTATGCATTGCTATTCACCATTCCCATCATTAACCCTGGCTAATTGCGTAAACAGCTACTTCATTTGCTTCGCGATTTGCAGAAAATAAGTACTGCTTACCATCTTTCTCAAATACAGTTGCGTTACTTGGCCCAACTTGTTGGTCAATTAGCTGACTATCGAGCTGGTCACTCGTAATTAGCTCTAAATTCTGCTTACCCGCACGCCAGCCAAAAATAAAGTAGTCGTGATTGCCTAGCTTACCACCCCAAATAGCATGACCAAATGGTGTATCAGCCTGACTGCGCGTAATTGTATTAAAGTGATGATCAGAAATCCGGAGATATGGACCATGGAAGCCTTCGATAGTCAGATACTCCTCGTTACCATCACCATTAATATCGGAAGTTTCATTCTCTGATAGTTTTTCAAGTACCCAGTCATTTTCTGCTGTCGGCCAGATCAGCTTAAAGATTCCTTCAACACCCGTAATAAGTGAATAGCCATCCATCCGTTTATACCCATGGTTCTTAGTAATTCGAATATCGAGGGCATGCTGGTTAATAATTTTTTCAGCTTGCTCATCATATTCGCCAACCCAAATTTTGCCTGGATCTGACCAATCATCAGTGTCCCTCTTGGAATTAGCAATCGAGCAGCCAATGAACCAAAAGCCTTCTCCCTCCCCTTTAGGAACAATGTCAAAACGGTGGATATAAGGAAAATCACCAAGTACTCGTTGATCCCATCCTTGACCATTCCAACTTTCCTTAACAATTCGACACCTAGCAGAATTAAATCCAGGATAAAACCGTTGGGTAGCCAAAAAGTCTAAGGTTCCTGGAAGTGGGACCATAGTCATTGTCCCACCAACATCTGGCCAAACCGTTGTCCTAGCAAATTCATTGTCTAAGTCATATGCGTAGCAAGGCTGATTTTCTTCAGATGCTACAACAAGAAAATCCCTTCCCAGTGCGCTAATCCGCATAATTGCATAGCAGTGATCTAATTTATCAGAAAAAATCTTTTCAAAATCCATTTTTATGCTCCTTTCCCCTTTAGTAAAGCGCTTAACTAAATTAGGCACAAAAAGATCCGAGAAATTCCCGGACCTCTTTCCACGCTTACTTGTTAACCTGATTAAGTGGTTTCCCGTCCTTGAGATAAGAAATTAAATTCTTAGATGCTTCTTCAGCAATCGCAGTTCGAGCTTCCAATGTCCCAGTTCCAGCGTGCGGTGACATAATAACATTGTCTAGCTTTCGCAGTTTCTCAGGAATGTTAGGCTCCGTTTCAAAGACGTCTAACCCCGCACCAGCAATTTTTCCATTCTTCAAGGCATCGATCAAGTCAGCTTGTTTAATCAGGACACCTCGGGCTGCATTCACAATGTATGCGGTATCCTTCATTTTGTCGAATACCTCACTGTTAAATACACCAGTAGTAGATGGCAGCGCTGGGGCGTGTAGAGTAATGACATCTGCTTCTTTAATTAAAGTATCAAAATCTACATACTTAACACCAAGTTTTTGTTCAAGCTCTTCATCAAGCTGGTGGGGGTCATTGTAAATAACGTTCATTCCCAATGCTTGGCAGAACTTAGCAACTTCTGAACCAATCCGCCCCATTCCGTAGACACCAAGAGTCTTACCTTGAAGACTCATTCCCATGTATTGCTGCTCAGAGACATCAACCCAATTGCCAGAGCGAACAATCTTATCATAGAGGTAGAGCCGCCGTACCGTTGCAAGAATCAACGCAAAAGTCATTTCTGCGGTTGGAACACGGACGCCAGTTGGACAATTTGAAACAACAATGCCTTTGCTCTTTGCGTAATCAATGTCAATGTGGTCAAACCCGACCCCATTAGCAGTAATAATTTTAAGGTTTGATCCCGCATCAATCAGTTCTTTATCAGCCTTGGTCCCCATTAACAGCAGGCCGTCATATTCCTTCAAGTGTTTTAAAATCCAATCCCTAGTTTCGATTTCCGGGTCATAAAAAACATCAAAAGTTTCTTTTAATTCTTTTAATCCTTGCTCTGGAATAATTCCCGTTACTAATACCTTAGCCTTACTCATAAACAAGATTCCTTTCAATAAAATCTAATAACGCTTGAACTACAAATTAGTTAAGCGCTTAACCAATTTACGAATTTAATATATCATTAAACGAATAAGTCGTCAACTCCCCCCACATACATTATACATAACATCGGGGAATTAAATGTTACGTGTTAACATCAGTTAGTGCTAAAATAGTATGTATTAATTTCTATCTTGGGAGGAAATCGTGGAAAAACTAACAATAAGTGACATTGCTAGTCTAGCTAATGTTTCCATCGCGACCGTTTCTAATTACCTCAACGGAAACTACCAAAAAATGTCCGCTAAAACTAGAAAACATCTGGCAGAAATAATAAGTCAAACTAATTACCGACCAAATGGCACGGCACGAAACCTTGCCAAAAACGAAAATAAAACTATTGGTGTTTCAATTGCTGATATTACTAACCCGTTTACTTCACCAATTATGTCTGGAATTTACGAAGTTTGTGATCAATTCGGCTTAAAAGTATTGTTTACCAACGCTGATAATAATCCACAAAATGAAATTAATAACATTTTGCGCTTAAAGTCCGAAAATGTTGCTGGTTTTATTATTGACCCGGTAAACGTTAATGGCTCCATTTTTAAATCATTTTCGAACAATACGACTGTGATTGTCGACCGTCAGTCTCAGCATCCGGAAATCGACACGATTGTTACCGATAACTCAAAATCAGTATATAAAATGATTCAGGAAATGCTAAAAAAGGGCTACGATGAACTTTATTTTGTTTCATGGCCCCTCGATGCTGTTAGTACCCGGATATTGCGGTACCAGGGTTTCTTGGATGCAACTAATTACCCGGCTGGGACACACCTAATTACTGTCCCACACTTGGGTGAACAGAAGTTATACGATGACTTTAATAAGCAAATCAATACTATTATGAAAGACCGTAATGGTAAAAAAGTTGGCTTCTTCTGCATGAATGCACGAGTTTTCATTAGACTAGTCAAAGCCATGCAATTGGGTGGTTACAATTATCCAGCAGATTATGGTCTTGCTACTTACGAAGAACTTGATTGGATGAAGTTGCTCCGTCCAAGTATCAGTTGTATTCAGCAAGATTCAAAGAAAATTGGTATTGAAGCAGCAACGCTTCTTAAGGATAAACTTGAAAAGCAAATTACACGAACTGCAGAAATTAAAGTAGTTCCGACTAAGCTCATTATTAACGGTAGCTTTTAATTTAGACGTTGATTACATCGACGAACAAAAACTCAGTTAAAGAATAAAGGTGCACAGATTCCTTGCTCGGCTTCTGTGCACCTTTTTTAGGTTGTTATTTATTAATTAGGAGTTTACTTAACTTGCAGGCGAATCACGTTCCAGGACAACGGCTTGAGGTGGGCCGTCAGCTGGTGACCGTCATGAGTTTTCACGCCCGTCAATGGATGGAGCTTCATTACCCCATCCTCGTTCGTCTGCTTTGGCGCGTAGCCACAGAACTCTGTAGCCTCTTCTACCTCAGTGATGGTCAGGTCACGCAGGGAAAGATCCAGGTCTAATTCATCTTCCTGGTGCTTGTTCTCCGCAAAGATGACCAGCTGCTGGTATTCTTCATCGTAAGTAGCAATGCTGTCGAGGTACGGAACCGCGTCAAATTCACGTGATTTGTAAGAATCTACTGCCACGTGGGGCGTCAATGCAACCCCTTTCCCCAGATTGGACACCTGCATGAACGGGTAGAAGATCGACTGGTACCAAACGCCCTCGTCAGTCGTCATAATCGGCGCAATCACGTTAACTAGCTGAGCGAGGCAGGCCATCTTGACCCGGTCACTATTCTTCAACAAGGTAATCAGCAGGCTGCCAACCAGCAGGGCATCTTCAAAGTTGTAAATGTCCTCCAGAAGGTGGGGTGCCTTTTGCCAGTGCTCGGTCTCCTCATCCTGTTGGTTGGAATGGTACCAAACGTTCCACTCGTCAAAGGAGAGGTTAATCTGCTTCTGCGACCGCTTCTTGGCCTTGACCGCGTCGCAGATGGCAACAACCCCCTTGATAAACTGGTCGAGGTCGACGTTTTTCCCAAGGTAGTTATCCAGCTCGTTCGGATCATCATCCCCATAGTAGCCGTAATAGCGGTGGAGGGACAAGAGGTCAACGTTATCGTAGCACTGGTCCAGCACCGTCCTCTCCCAGTCTCCAAAAGTTGGATTATCCATTGAGGAACTGCCGCAAGCAACCAATTCTAGCGACGGGTCAACCCGCCGCATCGCCTTGGCCGTTTCATTTGCCAGGTGCCCATACTCATAGGCTGTCTTCTGACCGATTTCCCATGGGCCATCCATCTCATTGCCAAGGCACCAGGTCTTGATACCAAACGGTTTCTCACGCCCATTCTGCTTCCGCAAATCACTCCAGTAGGTGCCGCCCGGAAAGTTACAGTATTCAACCAGGTTGGCTGCCGCCATAATCCCCCGGGTACCCAGGTTGACCGCCATATTAGCCTGGGTACCGACCTTTTCTGCCCAGTCCATGAACTCGTGAAGGCCGAACTGGTTGGTTTCGATTGTCTGCCAGGCGAGGTCCAGGCGGGTTGGCCGCTGGTCTTTTGGACCAATCCCGTCCTCCCACTTATACTGGGAGACAAAGTTGCCACCCGGATAGCGGACAATCGGCACGTTCAGTTTCCGCACGGCGTCAATCACGTCCTGGCGCAAACCGTTGGCATCGGCTGTTTTTTGACCCGGCTGATAAATCCCGTCATAGACCGCCCGACCGAGTTGTTCGATAAAGGAACCGTAAATCCGCTCGTCAATCCTGGCTACCCGGTCCGCGGCATCAATCGTCATTTTTGCTTTCATCATGATCCTCCTCTTAGTCCGCTGCTACTTGACCCCGCCGTTCTTGCAGGGTCTGCTTAATTTGTGGTTCTTCCTTTTCAAAGTGGGCGTATCCCAAGATGATAATTCCACCGATGATAAAGAAGATGGCCGGCAGGAAGGAAATACAGAACTTGATAGCAGATAGTGAAGCGGCCGTCTGGGCAACCCCAGCATGGTAGCCGGCTTGGGCCAGGATGACGGATGGGGCCCAGCCGCCGAGGCCAGAACCCATCTTGATAGCAAAGGAGGAACCAATCGCCGTCAAGAAGCCTGAAGCCCGGATGCCATTACGCCATTCACCATAGTCAACGGTGTTCGCCAGCATCGCAAACGGCAGGGTCACAGAAATTCCCGTCCCGATTGAAGCCAGGCTCCAAGCAGCGGCCAGCATAACCAGGGAGCTGCCAGTAAAGTAAATCAGGATTTGTCCCAGGGCGGCCAGGAACATCCCCGCCATCAGAACATGGGTCTTAGAGAATTTCTTAACCAGGAACGGAATGGAAACCATCCCGATGATTTGAAACATTACCAGGGCGTTTAAGATTGAAGCAAAATTCTTTTGCCCCAGATTGTACTGGGTGTAGTAAACCACGACGGACGTCCGAGAAGCGTTCCCCAACCAATAGAAGATAAAGACAATTACCAAGATGAACCATGGCCAGTTCGCCTTGGCCGCCTTAATAGAGCTAATGATGGAAATGGCCTTCTTCGGCTTGTTGATTTCGCGGGTGTCTGAAAAGGCAAAAATCAATAACGCAAAGCCGACAATCCCAAGGACAATCGCGGTGTTTCGCCAACCCGACTGGGCAGTTCCGGTAGAGAAGAATTCGACGAAGCTCAACGTGAAGGTGGCCGTGATGAAGTAACCGACCATTCCCCCAATACTCCGGGTACTGTTCAGTTTCAAACGCTGGTCCTCATCATTACTGAGGTTAGGCAGGATCGACGTAATTGGCGTTCCAACCCCGGTGTAGCAAATCCCAAAGACCAGGTAGGTCAATAGTCCCCACCAGAACTTACCGGACGCGCTCAAGCTCGGTGACCAGAACATCAGAATAAAGAAGATGGCAAAGGGCGCCGACATCCACAGCCAGAATGGCCGGCTCTGTCCCCAGCGGGTGTGGGTATGGTCAATGATGAATCCCCACACCGGGGCGTCAAAGGCATCCAGGATCCGGGCGGCCAGCAGGATGGTCCCCGCGGCGGCTACCGAAAGGCCAAAGACATCCGTGTAGTAGTACAGGATAAAAGTCGTGACCGTCGTGTAGAGCAGGTTCCCCGCCGCATCAGTACTAGCATAGGCTAGCATCCGGTGAAAGGGAATCTTCGTCTTTTCATTGATGGCTTGACTAAGTTTGCTTGTCATTATAATTCCTCCAGTTTAATTTTGCGTTCCGTCGTCTTAATGACCCGGTGGTTGGTCAGGTCAACGTATTCCCTAATGTACGGTGCCATGGTTACCACTTCGCCATCGTCGGTGACCCGGCCGTTAATCGCCCGCCACCGGTCAGTATCATCCCGGTACAGGTAGGTCTTCTGCCCAAAGCCGTTGAGGTAGGCGACCAGCTCTTCTCCCATGTCCCAATCATCCTCGCCGGTATAGCCATCCGGGAAGAGCCGGGCAAAAATTCCGCCGTTAGAAGCGAATATCGACTGCCCAAACCGGTTCCGAGACAGGTCAGGCCGGTTGATGTTGGGACCGGCAATGCTATAAGTGGACGCCGCTTCCCCCGGTTTAAGGATCCGGTCGGTCGCCGTGGCGTTTGAATCATACAGGTAGAGCATCGCCACCAGTTCAGGGTCGCCAAGGTGTTCCCCGGCGATCTGGGCGGCTGCCGCCGTAATGCCACCCCAGAGCGAGTGCATCATGTAGGATAGTGCCTCCCACCAACGATCTGGGGCCTGCGAGCGGAAGTCATTGCTAAAACCGATATTGGCTTTGAGCAGGCGGGCATACCGCCGGGCCGCCGAATCGTCGCCGTTAACTGCCAGGGCCCCCGCCGCCGGACCGAAGCCGGCATTATCAAAGAAGTGCTCCGTGACCGCCGCCTTGAGCGTGCTGCTTTGGTCAGCGACCCGGTTAATGGCGGCTTGCCAGGACTGGCTGATTTCAGAATATTCTTTAGTCAGTCCCGCCCGTTTGAGGTCGGCCAGCAAGTCGTTGATATACATATAATAGACTCCTAGCATCTGGGCTTCCTCTTTCCCCCGCTGGTTATTGTGGAGGGCCGGGTTGACACGGACGTCAAAGACCTGCGCCGCCCACTTGAGGTAGGTGCTAGCCGGGTTTATTTCTAGTTCCTCATCCGCACACTGCGAGAGCAGGTAGAAGAGGTGGGCGATGTATTCCAGGTCCATCACCCGGTAAAAGTCACCGTAGAGCTTGCGGGGGCGCAAAAAGTCACCGTCGACAAACCATTTCGGCCGCACATAGTTGACCGCGCTGGTTTCCACCTTCCGAATCGCGCCCACCCGGTCTGGCTGTTGCTGATTCAGAAGGCATTCTTGGAGAATGAAGTTCAGTTTTCCCAACGATTCCCCCTGGTTGGAAAGGGGGGCAAAACTGTCTGGCACCCGCCTTCCCGAACCGGAATAGGAATGCTGACACAGGTAATTCGTCCGCCGTTCCAGGAGCTTGCTAATCGAGTCCATGACGTTAAAAACTACCATGTCGGTACTCCCGTCAGTAAATTCAAACTGGAGTTGGTGTTCACCAGGCTGCCGGGCGCTGACCGTCAAGCGCCCGCCGGTGAGCTGCTTCGTCACCTCCTCTGTCGTTAAGCGGTCGGCAGGCCCACTAATCAGCCACACCCGTTTGACCGCCTGGGGACTGTCAATCGTCACGACCTGGTCCTGGCCACTGTCGACCAGCGGCGCAAAAGTAATCTGGAGGTGGCCGAAGCGGTGACGGGCCAGCCGGTAAAAGTCAGCCTGGTCGGCAAATTCCGCGAAGGCAAACTGCCATTCCCATTCCTCACCAGGTGCGAGCCGCAAGCCGGCCCGGGAATAAATCCAGTCATTATGCGGTGCCTGGCCGTAGGGGTATCCTCCCGCCAGCACCAACTGGTGAAACAGGAGCCCGTCTAGTGATGGCGAAACATTTTCAAAAAAGCGGTTGGTGTACTCCGCAAAGGTCCCCACTGACCGGACCGTCCCCGTTAACTGATAGCAACCGAGGTTCGGTAGCCCACTCTTTCGACGAACCGCCGCTAACTTGGTGAAGCTGGGCGAAATCGTCGGAAAGACGGCCACCGACTGCTCAGCATTTCGTTGCACGTCCGCATCACGATACATGATGTAAGCAAGGCTTAGCCAGATTCCCAGGTGGTCAATGGAGATTGACTGCCGACTCGTGTTTTTCAGCTTAATCCCCCACCTTAATTCCTGACCACTGGCATCATAATCCTCGCGAAGGTCCATCAATGGCAGCTGATAATTAACCGTACTGGTATGGTCATCCGTCACCAGTTCCGGCTGGTAATCAGTGCTTTGGTAAGGCGTCCCGTTGACCACCAGTTGAAATTCACCGAATAGCTTGTCCTGGTCGCGGTACCCCACCTGGTCAAGGTAGTCGGGCGCAACCACCCAGTTCATCCCCGTCGGATCATCATTAAAAGTCAGCCTCGTTAGTGCCCCGCGTTCGTTTTGTTCAAAATTTACCCGCTGTGTTGTCATTCAATCCGCCTCTCTTTCTGTAATCGTTTACAAAATTAGTGTATAAAAAAATGACCACTAAGATAATGGTCATTACCAGCTGCTTTTAAAATTTCACAACGCTTTTTCCTAAAATAATTCACCATCAATTAATACTTTTACACAGTCGGATGACGGCTCCCGCCCGCCACTAGGGCAAACTTTATTATAGATTTTCACTTTTGGTTTGTCTTTTTTCACCCTACTAAGTGGGGAAAAGTACCAACTACTGGGGAGTCTGTTGACGATATTCACTCGGGCTGCAATTGAATTTCTTCTTAAACTGCTTCGAAAAATAGTAGACATTCTGGTAACCGACTTCTTCGGCAATCCGAGCAACGGACTGGCCCGTGGTGCGCAGACGCCGGGTCCCCTCCATCAAGCAGTAGTTGTTGAGGTACTGCTTGGGGGTCATGTAAAATACCGCCTCAAACTTGCGAGTAATGGAGTTGGGGTGCAGATGGAAGCGTTCCTGTAAGACCTGGTTAGTCACCGGTTCGCTAAAGTGGTTAATCAAGTAGCTCTTTACCCGGTTCCCTAACTGCTCCGTCGACGAAACCAAAGGCAAGGCGTACTGGACGAATTGGATGATGTCGATAAATAGTTGCTGGCTCTGCCAAAAACCAACACTGTTTTGCTCCGAACTATATTTAAGCAGGCGGTCAATTAGGGGAATCAAGGGTGCGGTGTCGACCTGCTGCCACTTCTTGATCACTAGGGTCACCGCGGGAGTAAAGTAGTGCTGCTTGGGAATCGCAATGTTCGGTGCCATTTGATGGGGCTGCTCATCCTCCGTCCAACTGCCCAGGACGGAAAAGTGAATCCAGTAATACTCGGTCCGCTGATCAATCTTTTTCCAGGAATAATGGTGGTGTTGGGGCAGCAGGAGAAAAGTATCGCCGGGCTTGAGGGTATAGTTGATGCCGTCTTCCGCGATATACAAACTCCCCTTCACAATCGTAAAGAGGACAAAGTATTGCAGGTTGTCGCGATCCGGATGCTTTTCACCCTCGTCAAAGATAGCATACCCGCCCTGCACAAAGGTTGGCAACGGCACACACGAAATTGAAATAAACTTTGGCATTCTCCCACCATCCTAAAACTTTTCTATCATCATTATAACCAATTAGGAGGCTGGAAGACAAAAGGCGGTCCTGATTATTGTCCCAAAGTCCAGGTACGAGCTGCTTAACAAAATTTATTCTATTTTCTCATCAGTACTTCTTGACGAAGAGCCCGCCTTTAAAATAACAAAGAGGCTGGGAATTAACTCAGCCTCTTATAATCTATAATTTTGCAAGTTCGTCAGCGATGCTCTCTTCGTTAATCTTCCCGTGACGGGCAATGCTAAGGCTCTTCGCCACTTCGAGTGCCTGCTTGGCCTTCTCCTTTTCACCCATGGCGATGTAGGCCCGACCAACGTACAGGTATAATTGATCAAGGATAAAGAGTGAGTCCCGGTCCCGGCAGAGCTGAATTCCCCGCTGAGCACTTGCCAACGCCTTTTCAGGCTCACCTAAGCGCCAGTAGAGCTCGGCAATCTGGCAGTTAATTGAAGCCCACTGGTGCAGACCCCCAATCAATTTCTTGTTGTCAATTAGCTTAACCGCCCGGTCAGTCAAACGAACAGCCCGTTCATGGTCATCCCGTTTCAGGTAGGCCAAGGCCATCCCCGCCGTAGTCATTGCCAGGTAGATGTTGGCGCTGGTCGTCGCAAATTGAGTTAAAACAAGTTCAAAGTTGAAAATCGCATCATCAATCTGGTCCTGACTAATCTGCACCATCCCGAGCAGGTAGTAGTACCGTTGCTTATCAAAGTCGCTATTCAAACTTTTAATGCTAATCTTTGAAATGAGTTGCTTTGCCAAGTCATACTCTTGGTCTGTCAAGGCGTCGATAATCTGGTTAAAGGTATCGTTAATGCTACTCACTTCATTTTCCACGATCCGGTCCGGTTGAATGTTGAGACGTTCGCAAATCGCCGTCAAAATATCCATCTTGGGCAACCGGTTCTGTTTCTCCATTAAACTAATCGTCGCTTGGGTACAAATCCCTTCAGCTAATGCCGTCTGCGATAACCCCCTCTTGCGGCGAATTTGTTTTAACACATCTCCACGTAGTCTCATTGGTTACCATCCTCGATTAATTATTATTTTTATTATCCCTTTAATCCACTAAACATAGTTGTTCTGCTATTACTTTACTGATTATTATAGCACTAGTTGTAATAATTTCCGCAAAAAACGCTTGTCCGCTCTTCAACTACTAACTGTAAAAGGGTAAGCAAGCAATTTTTATTTTATAACTATTAACCGTTTTGTCAAATCAGCATTAGTAGCTTGACTAAAAAGACGATTTATAAGTTAGTCGTTGTATTTCTTCTGACCAACGTGCTCCGTTCCTAATTCACGGAAATCATATTTAATTTGACTGTTTCGTTTAAACTCTGCTAAACCAAGTTCAATCAGGCGGTCAATCAGGTCTGAATACGAAATGCCAGAAACTTCCCACATCTGCGGGTAGAGGCTGATGTTAGTAAAGCCAGGCAGGGTGTTCGGCTCGCTCAGGTATGGAATGTTGTTGGAATCAACCAGGAAGTCAATCCGTGAGAGTCCCTTCATCCCCAGAACCCGGTACGCCTTCAACGCCATCTCCGTAATTTCGTCAGTCAAGTACTGCGGTAACTTCACCGGCAGTTCAAAGACCACACCGCTGGCATCGACAAACTTATTTTCGTAGTCATAGAAAGGATCGCTTTCCGGTACCCGAACGGCCCCCAGCTTAGAGGCTACCGGGTGCTCATTGCCTAAAATGGAAATTTCAATTTCCTGCGGCCGGTCAAGCCCCTTCTCTGCTAAAACCTTAAAGTCATACTTGAAGGCATCTTTAAGCGCCGCGGCGTACTCCTCAGCGTTCGTTACCCGGTGAATTCCCACCGACGATCCTTGCCGGGCTGGCTTGATAAAGATCAGGTTGCCAAGTTCTTCCTCTAACCGTCCCCAGGAATATTCGGCCTGGTTTTCCGGTGTCAGCAGGACGTACGGGGTATTCCTAATTCCAGCCTCGTTTAACATCTTCTTGGTCAGGTCCTTGTCAAAGGAAAGGGCACTGGCAGAAATTCCGGACCCGACGTAAGGCTTCTTCAGCAGCTTAAACAGACCCTGGATAGTCCCATCTTCCCCCAGGTTCCCGTGAATGACCGGGTAGAAGAAGTCGACTGCTTCCAGCTCGTTCAGCGCCATAATTGGGGCCAGCGGCCGGTCGAGGTCCATGTGCTGGTAAGCATCCGCTACCACCTGGTCTTCGAGTTCCCCATCAAAGATTCGTTGGGAGTAGGCATTATCCAGCAGGATGCCATCCTTAGTGAACATAAAGAGGCTGACATCATACTTGTCCTTGTCCATGGCATCATAAATATTATGTGCTGACCGTTTAGAAACATCATGTTCAGATGAATTGCCACCAAACAATAAAGCAACACGTAATTTCTTTGTCATTTGAAATACCACCTTAATTAAATATTATTATAACTTCAAACCGATTTCCTCGAACCATTAGTATAGCATGAAACAGGTTCCAGACCAAGCTGTAATATAACTGGCGGTAAAAAAAACTCCAAAATTCCTGGACAGGAATCTCAGAGTTTTTACTTCAAGACTGGTTACTTCACCGTCACGATCCAGTTTTGCTGGTCATCACTGCTCGAAAGGTCTTCCGGCTGGTCAGCCAGCTTTTCGTTGACGGCAACGATTGTCCCTGCGACTGGACTCTCCAAGTCGGTAACGGCCTTTTCAGCTTCTACGGAAATAAACTTTCCCCCGACTTCTAGCTCCGTGCCGGCTGCCGGCAGGTCGATAAAGCTAACTTCTCCCAGGTCATCGCGCCCCTGGTCGTTTAAGCCCACCCGGGTCGTCCCATCAGCCTGCTGCTTCGTCCAAAAATACGTATTCTTTGTTGCCATTGTGCAATCTCCTTATCTAAATTCCTGGTTACTGCTAAACATGTAGGAATGGTGGTGGTACCGCATCGACATCACCATTCCGATCCCAATCAGGTTACCGATCAATGATGACCCCCCGGCACTGATGAAGGGCAGCGGGATCCCGGTCAACGGCAGCAAACCAATATTCATCCCGATGTTTTCAAAAACGTGGAAGAGGATCATCATAATGACCCCGGTTGAGATATAGGCGTAGAATTCGTTCTTCGTATCAAAGGTTACCCGGATCATCAAGTAAATCAGCAGCAGGTAAATCAAGATCAGTAAGACCCCGCCGATAAAGCCGAAGTTTTCCCCAATCACCGAGAAAATCATGTCGGATTCTCGAACCGGCACGTACACCTTGGAATTGTTAAAACCCGTCCCGATAATTCCACCGGAACCGACGGCCTTGATACTCTGCCACAGCTGGTAACCCTGGTTAGTCGTATCCTGTTCCGGGTGCAGCCAGGTGTCAACCCGGTCAAACTGGTAGGCTTGGAAGCCAATGTGCTCCAAAATGGTCCGACCGACTGTACTGGTAACCATCGCCAGTATGGCGCCACCAACCGCACTCACCCCAATAATTGCTGGGGCTAAGATTCGCCAGGTCACCCCGGAGACCAAAACCATCCCCGCAAAAATAGCACAGAATACCAGCGCGGTCCCAAAGTCGTTTTGGAAGTGAAGGGAGATCAGGACCGGCAGGAGCCATAGGAACATCGTCCCAATCAGGCGCCAGTCGGATTGGACGGTGTGGACAGGATAACGGTTATTATGAGTTGTAATGACCCGCCCCATCATCAGGATGTAGGCTGGCTTCATAATTTCCGACGGCTGGAAAGTAAACGGCCCGATGGCGAACCAACTCTTGGCCCCGGTATTAACGTAGTACGACCGGCTATAAAATACCAGGATCGCAAACATCAGAAAAATACTGAACCAGTAGACAATCGGTGCCAGTTTCCAGAGCTGCTCCGAGTCAAACTGCATAATGACCACCACCAGGATGGCCCCAATGATGTACCAGACCAGTTGAGTAATTACCTGCCGGGCGACACTGGTCGGCTGTTGGTCGTGAACCGCCGCCACGTAAATCGACGCGAGGCCGATCAAGGCAAGCATGAGCACACAGAAAATAATTCCCCAGTCAAGCCGACTTTCCTCATCATTTTGCGAATGTTGCATTACCTAACTCCTTTATACCAGATTTTTTCACAAGAAAACTTGCGACCATTAACCTACCGCTGGTGGAGATGGTATTGCTGCAGGACCATTTCCAGGCCCTCTTCTTGTGAGCGGACGTTGAATTCACTCTGGTCGGCCACTAAGACAGCCTTAAACCGTTCATTGGCGGTAACGACCTCCCCAATCAGTCGTCGGCCGATGAAAATCTGCTGGACCGGCTGGTTGTGTCGTTCAATGTCCTTAACGCTTACTTCAATCTTTTTATCTTTCTTTGCCACTTTTTCACCTTTTCATTAATGCTGCCGCTGAAACGTAAAGTGTTCCGGCACGGGGTCATAGCCACCCCGGCAAAACGGTTGACACCGCAGGAGCCGGGCAATGCCCAGTAATAGTCCCTTGAGGCCAAAGCGCTGCAAGGCCTCTATCATATACTGAGAACACGTAGGGGAGAACCGGCAGACCCGGTATGGGCGGCGCGCCGAAACGCCCCGTTGGTACCAGCGGACGAGGTTACATAGTAAGTGAACCATTCACATTACTTCTTTTTGCTATCAGTCTTTTGCATCCGTTCCAGCATCTCGCCGGCCCCCTTGGCAACGTTATCCAGTGGGTCCTGAGAAACGACTACCGGAACCTTGAGGCGGGAGCTAAAGAGTTGGTCAAGTCCGTTTAGGAGCGAGGTCCCACCAGTGAGAACGATTCCCCGGTCAATGATGTCACTCGCCAGTTCAGGCGGGATGGTTTCCAAAACGTTGATTGTGGCCGTGACAATCTGGTCGAGGGTATCGTGGAGGGCTTCTTCGATTTCGTTTTGGTTAACAGTGATCTGCTTTGGCATCCCACTGGCAACGTCCCGACCACGAACATCCATCTCCTTGGGGTCGTCGACCTGCAGGGCCGTCCCGATTTCCATCTTGATGTTTTCTGCGGTGTGCTCGCCAATTACCAGACCATGCTTGTCCTTAATGTAGGCAGCGATGTTACTGTTCATCTTATCCCCGGCGAGACGGATAGATTGACTAGCCACAATGTCCCCCAAGGAAAGGATGGCAATGTCACTGGTTCCCCCACCCATATCGATGACCATGCTGCCGCGCGGCTTGAAGATATCCAAGCCAGCACCGATGGCCGCTACTTTCGGCTCGTATTCCAGGTAGACCTTGCCGCCACCAGACTGCTCAGCCGCTTGGATGATCGCCTTCCGTTCGATTTCAGTAATATTAGTTGGCGCACAGATCATGATATTCGGCTTCGACATGAACCCCTTAACACTCAGCTTGCCGATGAAGTAGGAAAGCATCTCCTGGGTAACGTCAAAGTCTGAAATGACCCCGTTCTTGAGCGGACGAATTGCCCGAATGTTGCTGGGAGTCCGCCCCACCATCCGGTACGCTTCTGAGCCGACCGCTAGTACTTTATTGGTCTGGGTGTCAATCGCGACAACAGATGGTTCGTTCAAGACAATGCCCTTGCCCTGTACATAAATCAGAACGTTGGCCGTCCCCAAATCAATTCCAATATCTTTAGCCATTCAACTTATCTCCTTTGTGCTTTAACTTGATGCTACTCCCTGGCAATAGCTGCCAGGTAACTAGATTGACAATATCGTTGGTATTATACCACAAATTTACTCCGGCTCACTGCCCTTGTTTTCCTGACGCGGCTGTTCTGGCTTGATTTTAAACTTCTCTTTAACATCTAACCGGTCAATCTGGGCACCCAGCTGGTGAAGTTTCTGATAAAAATCGTAGTAGCCCCGGTCCAGACACTGGGGATTGCGCACCTGGGTAATTCCCGTCGCCGCTAAACCGGCTAGGACTAAGGCTGCTCCAGCACGGAGGTCCGTCGCGGCTACCTCCGCCCCGCTAAAGTGGGTTGGGCCGTCAAGGATTGCAACCGAGCCCGCGATCTGGAAGTCCGCATTCATCCGGCGCATCTCTTCTAAGTGGTTAAAGCGCTGCTCAAAGACGTGTTCTTCCATTGTGCTGGTACCGTTTGCCAGCAACTGGAGAACAGTCATTTGTGGCTGCAAATCGGTTGGAAACCCCGGATAGGGCATTGCCTTAACATTTGCTGGAATCAGGACAGACGTTCCCAAGACGCGGATACCGTCTTCCTGCTTAATCACCGTCACGCCCATTTCTTCCAGCTTGGCAATCAAAGAGGTGTTGTGGGCGGCAGCCGCGTTTTGCACGATGACGTCACCATTGGTTACCGCCGCGGCCAGCATCCAGGTCCCCGCCTCAATCCGGTCTGGTGCGACCGTATATTCCGCACCGTGGAGGTAGTAGACTCCCTGAACCCGAATAACCTTGCTCCCGGCTCCGTGCACCCGGCCGCCCATCTTATTAAGCAGGTTAGCCAATTCCACGATTTCCGGTTCACAGGCGGCGTTTTCAATGGTCGTAATTCCCTCGGCCATCGTTGCCGCCATCATCAGGTTTTCCGTCGCCCCCACACTGGGAAAGTCGAGGGTAATCCGGGAACCTACCAGGTGGTCACAGCAAGCATCAATAAAACCAGCATCCTGCTTGATGGTGGCCCCAAGTTTGCGCAGTCCCGCCAGGTGGAGGTCAATTGGCCGCGCACCGATTGAACAGCCCCCCGGCAAGGCAATCCGGGCCTGACCGGTCCGAGCCAATAGTGGTCCCATTACCAACAGCGACGCCCGCATCTGGTTAACGTATTCAAACGGGGCTTCCGAAGACAGGGGGACACTCCCGTTGATGACCAGTTGGCGCTGCTTTTCCCCGTAAGCCGTCTTGAGGTTGAGGAAACGAAGCAGGCGGTTCATCAGCTGGACATCGGTGACCGGAGGAACGTTATTTAAGGTGACGGTTCCCTGGACCGCCAGGATTGCCGCCGCTTGCAGTGGCAATACAGCGTTTTTTGAGCCCTCAACGGTGACCTGCCCCCGTAATGGTCGGCCACCTTTAATAATTATCTTTTCCATTTTCTCCTCCGTCCCCCTCAGCGAACCAAGTAAGTCAGGTTACCAATTGCTGTTAAGATCCCCAAAAAGAAGTTAGCACACAGGTAGCCAATTGCAGTTGACAATAGCACAATCGCTAACGGCAGCGTTCGCGGCGGCCGTTTAAACAGCCGTTCGACATGAAAGCCTTGGATTGCCGTAAATGCCAGCCAGATAAAAATAAATTGCACAATAATTTCCAATAGAGCGTGGATCCCCGTCATCTGCACTTGATCGCCTTCTTTATAGAATAAACTAAATTGTATGATAGCATACGGGCAGGGAAAAAAGACCGTTCCCGCCAAAGTTTAACTTTTTATTAAAAGCCGCCATCCTTTAAGAGCATAAAAAAAGCGGCCGTTAAGTAAACACTTAGCAGCTGCTTTTTTTGCTAGGAGCCGGCACGCCCCTACCATGACTAATCAAGATAGCCAATTATTCTTTATTGCTGTACTTTGATGCGTTCAAACGGTTAATTGCCCGTTTAAGGTGGACTTCCGCCCGCGCCAATTCGTCACTATCATGGCGAGCCTTGGCTTCCTTAATGGCTTCTTCTGACCGTTCCTTCGCACTTTGGGCTCGTTCGACATCAATTCGTTCGGGCAATTCAGCACTATCCGCGGCAATCAACGCCTCGTGACCATCAAACTGGATGATCCCGCCGTTGACCGCAGCGACTTCGTCTTCGCCTTCAGCATGCTTAATCCGAACAACACTGATTTCCAGAGAAGCAAGCAATGGCACGTGGTTCGCCATGATTCCCATTTGCCCACCAGCGGTGTTCAGGACAATCATCGTCGCCTCGTCATTGTTGTAGACGGTGCCATCAGGAGTAATAATCGTGACCTTAAATTTACTATCAGCCATCCGTTATCCCTCCTTAGTTGTTTGCGTCGTCTGTGTCAGCGTCTGCCTTTAATTTCTTTGCTTTTTCGACAGCATCATCAATCGTTCCGACCAGCCGGAATGCTTCTTCTGGCAGGTCATCGTACTTACCATCAAGAATGGCCTTGAAGCCCTTAACGGTATCCTTTAATGGAACGTACTTACCGGGAGTCCCCGTGAACTGTTCAGCGACACTGAAACTCTGGGAAAGGAAGTTTTGAATCCGCCGTGCCCGGGCAACAATCGTCTTTTCTTCATCGGACAATTCATCCATCCCCAAGATAGAGATGATGTCTTGCAATTCATGGTACCGCTGAAGAACGTGTTGAACCTGGGTGGCAACTTCGTAGTGTTCCTTACCAACAATTTCTGGAGTCAGCGCAGTTGAGGTTGATTCCAGTGGATCCACGGCTGGGTAAATCCCGATTTGAGTCAGCCGCCGTTCCAGGTTGGTCGTAGCGTCCAAGTGAGCGAAAGTCGTTGCAGGAGCTGGGTCGGTGTAGTCATCAGCAGGCACGTAAACGGCCTGGATTGACGTAATGGACCCCTTCTTAGTAGAAGTAATCCGTTCCTGCAACTGTCCCATTTCAGTAGCCAGCGTTGGTTGGTAACCAACGGCAGAAGGAATCCGCCCCAGGAGGGCAGAAACTTCTGAACCGGCTTGGGTAAACCGGAAAATGTTATCGATGAACAAGAGCACGTCTTGGCCCTTCACATCACGGAAGTATTCCGCAATCGTCAAACCAGTCAGGGCAACCCGCATCCGGGCACCAGGCGGTTCGTTCATCTGACCATAAACCATGGCCGTCTTTTCCAGAACCCCGGAGGCCTTCATTTCGTAGTACATATCGTTACCTTCACGGGTCCGTTCACCAACACCCGTGAAGACAGAAATACCATTGTGGCCTTGGGCAATATTGTGAATCAATTCCTGAATCAAAACGGTCTTACCAACACCGGCACCACCGAACAGACCAATCTTACCACCACGAACATATGGAGCCAGCAGGTCAATAACCTTGATCCCGGTTTCCAGGATTTCCGTGTTGTTGTTTAATTCGTCGTATTTTGGTGCGTCACGGTGAATAGGCATCCGCTTTGCATCAGGGCCAAATTCCGGTCCATTGTCAACTGGTTCACCTA